>Ga0326727_10003588_pt1 | contig 49151 bp, 39 predicted proteins | sample MB2enrmetagenome_FD_207643 | JGI IMG/M metagenome (GOLD analysis project Ga0326727, IMG submission 207643) | Lab enriched peat soil microbial communities from McLean, Ithaca, NY, United States - MB29MY | ecosystem: Environmental > Terrestrial > Soil > Wetlands > Peat | place: USA: New York... | reverse complement strand
GAACGGTTTGGCGCCAAGAATCCCCGCTCCTGGCTCTGCCGTTTTCATACGCAGACGGCGGGCTGTTCCCTGACCGCCCAGCAGCCATACAACAATGTGGTTCGGACGACCCTCCAGGCGCTGGCCGCGGTGCTGGGCGGAACCCAGTCGCTGCACACGAACTCCCTCGACGAGGCTTGGGCGTTGCCGACCGAAGAGGCCGTCACTCTTGCCCTGCGGACACAACAGGTGCTGGCCCATGAGAGCGGAGTGACCAACACCGCCGACCCCCTGGGGGGCTCCTACTTCATCGAGAAGTTGACGCTAGATACCGAGCGCGCCTGTTACGACTACTTCCAGAAAATCGATTCCATGGGAGGCATGGTGCCCGCCATCGAACGCGGCTACCCACAAAAAGAAGTTCATGACGCGGCTTACGCTTACCAAAAGGCCGTCGAGCGGAAGGAAAAGACTATTGTGGGTGTCAATGATTACGTGACCGAGGAAGGCCGCCCCATCAAACTGCTGGTTATTGACGAAAGCGTGGCGCGCCGACAGCGTGAAAAACTGGAGGAAGTGCGGAAAAAGCGGGATAATGCCCGTGTCCGGCGGGGGCTCGAAGCGCTGGGAAGCGCCGCCGCGACGGACGCGAACTTGATGCCCTTCATCCTGGAATGCGTCCGCGGCTATGCGACCCTGGGTGAAATGTGCGATGTGCTGCGCAAGGTCTTTGGGACGTATGAGGAACCGGCGTTTAGATGAAGTGCAATTATGAATTATGAATTATGAATTGGAAACAGCAGGAGGTGTAGCGCGGACCTGCAAAACAAGTCCGTGATACACCTGCTAGGACAGGATTAAAAGGAGAGTTTTACGTGGCGACCAAGACCCTGCTAACGATTGAGCAGTTCGATCAGCTTCCCAACATAGAAGGAGTTCTTTATGAGCTCAACGAGGGGGAAGTCGTCACCATGACATCACCAATGCCGAGGCATAATTTGGTAAGAGACAACATTGCGGCCGCGTTAAGGGATTTTGCTCACCCACGACACCTCGGCACAGTTTTCGTGGAAACCGATTACCAACTCTCGCCCGAGACCGTGCGAATTCCGGACGTCTCCTTCGTGCCGGCCGACCGGATGCGTGAAATTGACCTGGACAGACGCATGCAGGGTGCTCCTGAGCTCGCCATCGAAGTCGTCTCGCCAACTGATCTTGCGGAGGAACTGAGGCAGAAGGTCAAGCAGTATCTCGCCGCCGGGGCTAAGGCGGTATGGATCTTCTATCCCAAGACCCGGGAAGTGCAGGTTTTCCGCGCCGACGGTGGAAGCTCGGTCCGCCGCGAGCATGAGACGGTTGAAGACCATGATCTGCTCCCGGGATTCTCGCTCGATTTGAAGTCAGTGTTTGGGTTGCAAAGCAATTAAAAGACTTATGAGCGATGCTCGAATTCGAGTTTTAGTCGCCAAACCGGGTTTGGACGGCCACGACCGCGGCGCCAAGATTGTGGCGCGCGCTTTGCGGGACGCCGGCATGGAAGTCATTTACACTGGGCTGCGCCAGACGCCGGAGCAGATTGCCAGCGCCGCGCTACAGGAAGATGTCGATGCCATCGGCATCTCGATTCTCTCCGGCGCGCACAACACCATCGTTCCCCGCATCTGCGAATTGCTGCGCGCGGAGGGCATGGATGATGTTCTGCTGGTTGTGGGCGGGATCGTGCCGGATGAGGACATCCCTGCGCTGAAGCAGGCGGGAGTATCTGAAGTCTTTCAGCCGGGCGCCTCAACGCAAACCATAGTAGAGTTCATTCGAAAGAATGTGAAAAGAGCACTGGCTAGTGGTTAGTCGTAGCCTCGGGACTCGACCTGGCCCTTGCTAGCCACTGACCACCCGTCGCTGCTTTTGCCATGGAACTCTCCAGCCATGAATCGGTGGCCGTGCTCGCATTTGCGCCGCCGGCAGGATATCCGCGCCTGACGCGAGCCGTTCTGCAAGAATTGAATGAGCTGCTGGAAGAGGCCCAATACGCAGGGCTGTTCACCGGGGTTGTGATCGCCTCCAGCCCCCAGTCCTTTGCCTCTGGCGCCGACATTAGTGAAGTGGCGGCAGTGGCGGGGGCCGCGGCGCGAGAATTCGCGGAACTCGGCCAGGAGGCCTGCCGTCGGATTGAGCGTTTTCCCTTCCCCGTCGTTGCCGCGATTCGTGGATATTGTTTAGGTGGAGGGTTGGACTTAGCGCTCGCCTGTCATGGCCGCGTGGCGACGTACGACTCGTCGTTCGGATATCCTGGGGCGGCCTTGGGACTGATGACCGGTTGGGGAGGCACGCAACGATTGCCCCGCCTGGTGGGTAAATCAACCGCGCTCCAGATAATGCTCACGGCCGATCGCATCCCTGCCACCCAGGCTTTGACTCTGGGACTGGTTGATGAACTGGTCTCTTCGCGGGATCTGGTGCCCGCCGCAGCCAAACGCACGGAGGCACTCGGAGCCATGGCCCGTGGGCGGTTGAAGCCGGGCGGCTAATCTCGATCCTGCTCACCAGTAAGAGGAAGGGCGGAGCTATACAGGCTGCGGAAAAACGCTCCGCCGCGGACCATCACCCCGGCGCAGGGGAACTAAATGGAGTAACCACCCCGGCGCTCGGCGCGCCACCCCTCCTGAATCAGGAGGGGAGTTGGCCAAAGAATTCCCCTCCTCAGATGAGGAGGGGTGGCGCCGAGCGCCGGGGTGGTGCTGACAAGGGGATGAAGGGCGGGTGTTGAAAGTGACAGCGCCAATGGGTTTTCCGCAGCCTGTCTAGCCCCTCCCTTCCGACCGCTCGATGAAAACAGCTCGGGCTGGTGAGAAATTCAGGCTTGGCAAAGCTGGGGATGCTCAAAGCCGAAAACCCCAAACCGACTCTCTCCAAACGCGCCGCGCGCCGAATTATCCAACGGGCCTTTGTCCTGGCGGTGCGTGAGAAAGCTTTCCGCCAGCATATTCGCGAGACAGAACTTACGACCCTTTGGGTGCTGGAAGACTGGAACCTGACGTGGACGGTGTTTTTCCAGCGGGGGAGGTTGGAAGTAGGGCGGCGTCCGGCAAAGCATCCGGACATAACTTTGTCATGGCCCACCGCAGAGGAATTCTTCCAGCAAGCCGAGCGGGTGGGCGAAGACAACGTGCAGGTCGAGGTCCTTCCGGCGCAGCGTAACCGCCGCTTTTTCGAACCCCTGTTACGAATCTTCTTCACTTCCCTCCGGCACGTCCTCAGCAACCCCGTGGATGACATGGGCGAGAGCCTGCTGTAATTCCCACTCCGATTTTGCGCCGTCCGGGTTTTGCTATAAACTGCAGGGGAAGGAATACATTCCCTTCTCGACAGAAAGCATATTGCGCACATGGATTCTGAACTTTCCTGGACCGCCACGACCCTGCAGGTCCGTTATGCCGAGACGGATCAAATGGGAGTGGTCTACTACGCCAATTACCTGGTTTGGTTTGAGATTGGCCGGACCGACTTTTGCCGCCAGCACGGTTTTGCCTACCGCGAGATGGAGCAGCAAGACGGCCTTTATATCATGGTCGCGGAATCGCGCTGCCGGTACAAAGCACCGGCACGCTACGATGATGAGATCCTCATCCGCACCTGCTTAAAAGCGATCCGGCGGCGCGTCTTGATCTTCGGTTACGAGGTTTACCACCAAATGACGGATGAACTCCTGGCCGAGGGGGAGACGGTGCACGTGATTACGGACCGCGACGGGCGCCCTCGTTCCCTGCCCGACAAGTACCGTGAGCTATTGGTTGCCGGCCCCAGAGGACAGGGGTTGGGGGTTAGGGATTAGGGATTGCGGACGCGCGATTAGGGATGCGGGACTCGGAACTCGGGGGTCTAAGTCCAAATCCGGGGAATCGGATGAAGGCAAGCAGATTCTTGTGAGCAGCGTTTTGGGCGAACTCCAAATCTCTGACCCCTAATCCCTAACCCCGTATACCGTATCCCGAATGCCTCGCCCCGACCAAGAATTCTATGCCCGCCATCTCCGCCACGATCATCACCCACAATGAAGCCGCCAACATCGCGCGCGCCCTGCACTCACTTTCCTGCGCCGATGAGGTTGTGGTGGTAGACGCGGAGTCCAGTGACCAAACGCGGGAGATCGCGGCGGCGCTGGGTGCACGCGTGGTCGTCCATCCCTTTGAGGGCTTTGCCGCCCAGAAGAACTTTGCCACCGCGCAGGCCAAGTACGATTGGATTCTCAGCCTGGATAGCGACGAGGAATTGGACGCGCCGGCGCAGGCTGCCCTCCTGACCTGGAAGCAATCGGAGCCTGCCGCCGCAGGCTTTCGGTTCGCGCGGCGTGCTCAGTACCTGGGGCGATGGATTATACACTCCGGATGGTATCCTGACTACAAGCTGCGGCTCTTCGATCGGCGCCGCGCCAGTTGGCAGGGCGCGTATGTTCATGAGTCCGTCGTTACGAGCGGCCGGGTTGAGACGCTCCCAGGTGAGATCCTGCATTACACCTGCGCTTCGCTCGACGAACATCGCGAGCGCATTGAGTTTTACACCGATCTCGCGGCCAAGGAGATGCTCGAACGCGGCGAGAAGGTGAGTTCCTTGCGCCGCACCTTAGGCCCTCCGTGGATTTTTTTGAATTCTTACGTCTTTCGACTGGGTTTGCTGGATGGCTTTCCAGGCTACCTGATTGCCAAGATGGCGGCGCGATATGTGCGCAGGAAGTATAGCAAGCTGGAGGAGATGCGAAGGAGCCTGAGCTTACACCAATGAATTCACCCCCGCCCTTAGCTCAGAGAACACCCCTCCTCAGATGAGGAGGGGTGGCGCGCCGAGCGCCGGGGTGGTGCTGAAGAGGTGTCCAAGCGTGGTAAGAAATGCGCATCAGGATCGCACATATTGACACGGGCATGTATCTGCGCGGCGGACAGCGCCAGCTTTTGCTGCTGGCGCGAGGTTTGCGGGCACGCGGGCACGAGCAACTGATGGTGTGTTGTGAGGGGAGCGGATTGGAAGCGCGCGCTTCGCAGGAGGGTTTTCAAGTTTTTTCTCTACCGCCCCACGATCCGGCGCACGCCTTCGGGATTTCGCTCTTGCGCCAGCAAATCACCACCTCCGGCACCGAGATCGTACACGCGCACGATGGACGCGGTCAGACGCTCGCCTGGCTGGCATCCCTGGGATTACCGGTCCGGCGCGTGGCCAGCCGGCGCGTTACCTTCTTCCCGGCTGATCGCTGGACCTTCCCCCTGAAGTACCGGTATACGTGTCATGCGGTTGTAACCGTTTCAGAATACATTCGGACACTAGTGGTGCGCACGGGTGTGCCTCGTGAAAGGACTGTGGTCATACCTGACGGAATCGAACTCCCTCTAAACCTCCCTGGAGCCGCGGAGAAATCGCGTATTCGAAAGTCTTGGGGATGGCGGGAAGAGGATTTTGTGCTGGGTCAATTGGGGGCCTTCACTGCGGAAAAGGGTCAGGATATTGCCCTCCAGGCTCTGGTACGCCTCGCCGAGCGGCTTCCCGGCGCGCGCCTGGTGCTCGCCGGTGACGGGTCGCCGCTCCGAGATCACGCCTTCCTCCCAAGCGTACGGCAGCAGGGCGAGCGGGTCCGCGTCCTCGCCGGCGTCAATGATCTCGGGGATTTCCTTCCGGGCCTCGACCTCTTCCTCATGCCTTCGAAATCCGAAGGCTTGGGTTCCTCGGCGCTGTTGGCGATGGCCTATGGACTACCCGTGGTGGGGAGCCGGGTGGGCGGTCTTCCGGAAGTTATCCGGGAAAACGAGACCGGCTGGTTGGTCCCTCCCGGTTCGTCCGAGGCCCTGGCCGACGCTATTGCCTTGGCTGCCGGCGATCGGGCCAGGCTCATGCAGTGTGGCCACAACGGCCGCAAGCGCGCCGAGGGGTTCTCGGCTGATATAATGGTCAGCCGCACGGAGGCCCTTTACCGTCGACTGGTTTAGTGCGGATTACCCCGGCAAGAGTCGAAAATTGAAATTCGATGAATAGCTCGCGGGTTTCGAATTTCGAGTTTCGATCTCTCCGGGCACCTGGAGCATCATCGCATTGGCTGCAGCTTACATGATCATCGGGCTTTTCGGGCTGGTGTTGGGGAGCTTTCTAAACGTTTGCATCTACCGGCTGCCACGCCATGAATCCATTGTGCTTCCCCGCTCGCACTGTCCCGGTTGCAATCATGGCATCCGCTGGTACGACAATATTCCTCTTCTCAGCTACTTGATTCTGCGCGGGCGTTGCCGGGACTGCCACACGCTGATTTCCCCGATTTATCCCACGGTCGAGGCTTTGACGGCCATCGCCCTGGTACTGACTTTCCACCAATACGGGCTGAGTCCTGAGTTCGTTAAGTACGCTCTGTTCAGCCTGCTGCTGATCGTCTTGATTTTCACAGACCTTCTCGATCGTCGAATTCCTCATGCCGTAACCATCTTGGGAATTTGCCTCGGGCTGTTACTCAGTGTCTTTATACCCGTCGATGACCGCCCGCTCGGTTGGGTGGGACGGCGCTTCGATTTCTATCTCGATCCCACCCTGTTATCGGTCGCCGGCGCCCTCTGCGGCGCGCTCGTCGGGGGAGGACTCTTCTACCTGGTCGGCGAGGCCTTTTATCTTCTGGGCGGCAAGCAGAAGGAGTATCTCGGTTTCGGAGACGTCATGCTGATGTTGATGGTCGGGACATTCCTCGGAGTGCCGCTGACCTTGATGACCATCCTCCTAGGCTCTTTGGGGGGCTCGATCCTCGCCCTCGGTGTGAATGCCTTCAACCGGCGTTTTCGGGGCTACGCATGGCCGTACGGGACGTTCCTGGGAGTCGCGGCGATCTATAGTTGTCTCCATGGGAGCGGGCTCCTCGACCTTTACCTCCGGTGGTCAGGAATGGCAGGCTGAAATGACTCCTCACATCCACTTTCAGCACCTGGCTTTCCTCATTGGCTCGGGTCTGGTTTTGGCAGTCATCGCCTTATTGGCGATCTCTCTTGTGCATAAAACACTCCGCCAGAGGTTCGAGGCCGAAGACCTCAACCCCCCCAAGGTGCGCCTGGCGGATGAGAGCGCGTTTACGCTCGCTACGATGCAGGCGGTCATCGCCCAATTGAAAAATGAGCAGAAAGCCAACCAGGAAAAACTCGCGATCGCGGAACAGCGCGCCGACCAGAACGCCCGCCAATTCGAATTGATCGCTCGCGAAGTCGACCAGGGTTTGATGGTCTTTGACCGCGAGGGCTTCATAACCTTCGCCAACGCGCGCGTCCGCAAGGCCCTGGCGGTTGATACGTGGTCGCGCCGCCGATATGGGGAGATCTTCGCCTCTATTCCCAAGCTGGTGGAACTCATCGCTGCATCTCTGGACGCCGCCGTGGAAACTCGAAACGAGAAAGTCCCATACCAGAGCTGGGACGAAAGCACGCAGGCGATGGAAGTTTCTGTATTCCCGGTTCGTGACCGGAGCGGGGAGACCGAGGGCGTGGCCTGCCTGTTTCGTGAGGTCTCCTCGTGATTTCGATATGATCCAACTTTCTTCGGCCGGAAAGCGTTTCGGCCCCAAGCTGCTGTTTGAAGGACTCGATTGGCTCATCACCCCGCGCGATCGCGTGGGCCTGGTGGGCGCCAACGGCACCGGCAAGACCACCCTGCTCAAAGTGCTGGCCCGTCTCGAGCCGCTCGATTACGGCGAGATCACCTTTGCCAAGGGGATCACCGCCAGCTATCTGCCGCAGGATGGCCTGACCCTTTCCGGTGGCACCGTGCTGGCCGAGTGCATGTCGGTGTTCGGCGACCTGCTCTCCATGGAGCAGGAGATGGAAAGCCTGATGGCGAAGATGGCGGAATTCGATCCTGCCGGGGCGGAGTACCAACAGGTTGCCGACCGCTTCCACGCCATCGAAACCGAATTCCAACACCGCGACGGCTATTCGCTGGAGGCGCAGGCAGGGATGGTGCTGGGGGGGCTGGGATTCCCGCAGTCCGATTGGCATCGCCGCACGGAAGAGTTCTCAGGCGGCTGGCAGATGCGCATCGCTTTGGCCAAGCTGCTGCTGGAAAAGCCCAACCTGCTGCTGCTCGACGAACCCACGAACCACCTTGACCTGGAAGCTCGCAACTGGTTGGAAGATTACCTGAACGATTATCCGCACGCCTACGTGCTGATTTCCCACGACCGCTATTTCCTCGACGTCACGGTCAAGAAGATGGTCGAGATCTGGAACCAGCGCGTCCACTTCTATAGCGGCAATTACGAGAAGTATCTGACGGAAAAGACCGCCCGGCGAACCCAGATCGAAGCGGCTTACCAGAACCAGCAGCAGCGCATCGAGCAACTGGAAGTGTTCATCAACCGGTTCCGCTACACGGCCACCAAGGCCAAGCAGGTGCAGAGCCGCATTAAGGAACTCGAGCGCATGGAGCGCGTGGAAATTCCGCCGGAAGAGAAAGCCATCCACTTCAGCTTTCCCCAGCCCAAGGCGAGCGGCCGCACGGTGGCGGAATTCCAGCACGTGGCCAAAAGCTATGGTGCGAAGCAGGTGTTCCGGGATGTGAGCTTCTTTGTGGAGCGCGGCGACCGGGTGGCGCTGGTGGGTGTGAACGGTGCGGGCAAATCCACGCTGATCAAGCTGCTGGCCGGGATCGAGCCGGTCACCGGCGGTGAGTGCAGGTTGGGTCACCAGGTGGAAGCGGATTATTTTGCCCAGGACCAGTACAAGGCGTTGGATCCGGAGGCGCGCCTGCTAGACGACCTGACGCGCGCCGCGCCCATGGCCCTTAGCACGCAGACGGAGTTGCGCAGTCTGCTGGGCTGCTTCCTATTCAGTGAAGATGACGTGTTCAAGCGCATCCGGGTGCTTTCCGGTGGCGAGCGCAATCGCTATGCGCTGGCGCGTATGCTGCTGCGCCCTTCCAATTTCCTGCTGCTCGACGAACCCACCAACCATCTTGATTTGCGCGCCAAGGACGTGCTGCTGGAAGCCCTGGAGAAGTACACGGGCACGGTGGTCTTCGTTTCCCACGACCGCTACTTTATCGACAAGCTGGCCACGCGGGTGTTCGAGATCGGCAACGGCGAAGTGCATGTTTTCCCGGGCAACTACGAAGATTACCTGTGGCGCAAGGAGGGAAAGGAAATCGATCTCACCCTGCCCGGGTTGCCGGATCTGGTCGGAGAACGGGAGCGTTCGCGCCAGGCACACGCCTCGCGCCCGCCAGCCACGGCCCCGGCCACTCCCACCTCCGTCAAATCGAAGCGGGTCAATCCCATTCGCCTCCGGCAAATGAAAGATCGCTGCCGCGAGATCGAAGAGCAGGTGGCGCGCCGGGAGGCGGAAATCGAGGGCTATGGACAGGAAACGGCGCATTTCAAAAGCGCCGAGGAGAGCGTGCTCCTGGCCAAGCTGATCGAGCGGGGACGCGAGGAGATAGCAACGCTGATGCGCGAGTGGGAAGATACGGCGAAGGCGATCGAGGAGCAGGAAGCCGAGGTCCAGGGGTAGCCGGGGGGCTTTGACCTGCGCCCGAAACCGTTCTGACTTTTAATTGCAATTTAGTGATAGAATTACGGGCGCCGGGAAGTTTCACTCTTCTCAACTAAGGGCGGCTTAGTGCCCCTGGCCTCCGTTAAAGGATTGGTTCGAGTATACCGCCTCACGCCACATCGAGAGTAACGCATGGATCCACCGGTAACCGATAAGCTCAACGAGTCAAAGTTCTATTACGAGCAGGGTCTCACTCACTGGCGGGCTGGGAATATCGACCTCGCCTTGAGCTGCTTCGATGAGTGCGTCACCATAGGGCATCCCTACTTCAAGGCTGCTGCCCTGGTGAGTCTGGGAAATCTGCTCGGGAGCATTGGCGATCGAGAGAACCAGCTCGCTTATCTGAGGAAGATCGCTTCCCTGCCCGACGAGCAAAGCAAGTTTGTACCGCGTCTCGTCATGGGCAGGACGCTGACCACCCTGGGTGAGTACGACCGGGCCGCCGATGCGTATCAACGTGCCCTACAGATGAATAGCGCAGAGCCCGCGCTGGTCCTTAACCTTGCGGAGCTTGAACTCATGCGCCAACGATATGACTCGGCGGAAGAACTCCTTTCGAGGGTCGACGGGTCAGGGGATCCGAAGGTGGTTCTCATGTCATCCGCTCTCGGCGTCATGCTGGGTGCGCTCCGGCGGCGCGACCGCGAGATCATAGCTCCCTTCAAGAAACTCCTCGCCGTTTTGCGCGCCCATGGTTTGCCTATGGACTTTCGCTGGGACTTCACGGACGTTTCCCCGACCTTGGCAAGGATAACGCAACCTAAAACTTCCGCCATCATCAGCCGGCTTGTGGGTGTACTCAGCCGCAAAATGGACGTTCAAGACTTTCTCCATCAATTCCCCCAGCTCATCGGAGAAAGACAGAACCTTGAGCGCAGAGTTCAGGTTTAGTGAAACCCGCAAAGAAACGCCCTTCTGCCCCGCCCTGTGGGGTCAAACGCTTCGTCGCTCCCGTCTGTCTACTGGCGTAGCCACTTAACGAGATTCTGGAAAACCTTCAGGCCGTCTTGAGAATAATGGGCAGGAAATGAAGCGCGTTCGGGATGGGGCATCAGGCCTAGCACGAGGCCGGTCTCATCGGTCACGCCGGCGATAGCGCCAGGCGAACCATTGGGATTACTCGGATAGTCCATGGTGGGCCGGCCCTTTTCGTCGCCGTAATGGAAGACCACGCGTTGTGTGGAAGGGGTTTGAAAGCCACAAAAGAGGGCGCGTCCTTCTCCATGGGCGGAAGGCATGTCGAGGACCTGCCCGGCCAGCCCTTCCGTCCAGGCACACTTCTCCGCCGAGACGATCAACCGCACCTTGCGGTCTTCAAACCGCGCAGATTGATTTTCGAGAAGCGCCAGGCTGCGCTGGCCGGGGGTTCGGCCGGGTAGAATCCCCGCCTCGGTGAGCACCTGGAAGCCGTTACAGACTCCCAACAAAGGCTTTTTCGCTTCCAGGAACCGCACCAACTGATCACGCAGACGCGCCACCAGCATGGTGGCGAAAATTCGCCCCGCACCCAGGTGATCGCCGTAAGAAAATCCCCCTGGAACAACGGCGGCTTGAAAATCGTCGAGCCGCTGGCGGGAGTCGAGCAGGTCCTTCAACAGGACCAATCGAGCCTTGCCACCCGCCAGCTCAATCGCCGCAGCCGTTTCTTCGTGGCAATTCGTTCCCGGGGAGTAGAGGATGGCGGTCATTGCCTGGCTCATTCCACGACCTCTCGAAAGGTTTTGGTCCAGCTCTGTGTCAACTGCGAAACGGAATCTTCCCATACCACTGCGCCCCCGTCCGTCAACGTCAAGCGAGGCGCTTCGACTACTTCCCCCACGATCCGATGGGGGACGCCGGCGAGAACTGACGATAGATCAAGATCGTGGGGAAACTCAATTAAGCACGAACCGATGAACTCGCCAAAAAGCCGAGTGTCCCAGCGCCCCCCAGGGCGACCGCCAAGCTCGACTCGAGCTCCGAATCCCGATCCGAATGCCGCTTCAAATAGACGCAGGAGGAGCCCGCCTTCGGCGATGGCGGATCCCGAGAGATATTGCCCCGCGCCGTGCAGTTTCAACAAACAATCCCAGAGAGCGCGAATGGCAGGGGCATCATAGGCGTCAAACAAGCGGTCGCCGCGCTGTCCGAAGCAATCGGCGTAAACCGTGCCACCCAGAACCTCGGAATCGCATTGTCCCATTAGGACCAGGCGATTACCCGGACGCTTGAACTCCTTCGTGATGATCTTCCTCACATCATCGACGCGGCCCATCGCGGCCACGGCCAGAGTCGGCGGCACATCGATTCTTCGGCCGCCGGCCTCCAAGGTTCCCGAACTCGAATCCTTCCCGGAGATGAAGGGTGTGCCCAATTCCACGGAAAGCTTGGCAATGGCCTCGACCATTTCGGCCAGGTCGAAAGCGGTGTCCGGCCGCACGCGCGGCGTGTAGAAGTTGTCGCACAGCACCATTTGGCGGTAGTCCGCCCCCGCCACGACCGCCTTGGTGATGGCTTCAATCATCATGAGCCGAGCCATCGTTGCGGGGTTGATATCGCCGTAAAGGGGATTGAACGCCAATGTCGTAATCACGCCGCTGGACTTGCCCCGCAACGGGGCGGATACATAGATGTTCGTCGGCATGCGATGGTTCTTGCCGGCGTACGGTCCAATCGCCGTTCGGCCCTGCACCGTGGTGTCAAAACGCGTCCCTGCCGCGCTCTGGTCAGCGCAGTGATAGTGCCCAAGAACACCGTGAACAGCTCTTGCCCAAGCTTCCGCAGTTTGCGGGTCCTGGATGCTCACGGGGGTGAGCCTTCGCTCGGCAGGCGCCGTGGTAATCGGATCGATGGGACAAGCACCCCAAAGGAACGACATTTCCAGATCGACCACCTTCTGCCCCTGCCAGTGTGCCTCGAGTCGACCCGAGTCTGTGAAGCGCCCGAGGATGGTATGGGTCACCTCGAAGCGGTCGAGGACCGAATGCGCCTCATTGAGCTTCTCCACGGGCACGGCGACCAGCATTCGTTCCTGCGACTCCGAAAGGAGGATCTCCCAGGCGGTCAGGCTCTGGTCCTTCAGCGGGACAGCATCCAAATCAATCGACACACCGGTTTCGGCGCCCATCTCGCCCACCGCACAGGAAATGCCTCCGGCCCCCAGGTCGGTAATCGAGCGAATGCATTCCTGGTCGCGGAGAATGGGAATCGCGGTCGTAAAGCGCCGCTCCGTTATGGGGTGCCCGATCTGAACGGCCGCCGATTCCTTTTCGAGCGTTTCCCCCGTCATGCCGGTGGAACTCGCGGTCGCGCCGTGAATCCCGTCGCGACCCGTCGCCCCGCCTATCAACAGCGCAATATCCCCCGGTCTGGGCTTGTCTTTCTGGACATACTTTTTGGGGATGAGCCCCACCGAGTGTCCCAGCGCAAAGCATTTGGCATAGCCCGGGTGACACCGGTAGATGGGGTGCATCATGGGGATGCCCATGGGGTTCACATAGTAGGCGGTGGCGCGAATGGACTCCGAGACGATCAACTCCGGATGCAGCGCGCCGGACGGGATTTCCTCGTCCGCAAGCCGCGGGTCCATCGTGCCCATGACGGTCGTTCCCCCAATCGGATAGGCCCCTTTGCCAAAACCCAGGGTGTCGCGTATCACGCCTCCGTGCTTGGTGGCGATTCCGCCGAAGGGCGCAATGGAGCTGGGGAAATTATGCGTCTCGCCCTTGATGGTCATCACCCAATCATCCACAAACTCCATCCCGCCGGCATTGTCGGTGAAAGACGAAACGACCAGCGGATGGTTGATCTGGTGGGTGGCAGCACTCAATTTTTTCAGCAAACCCAGACCCTTCCAGGTGGTGTGGTAGCAGTGATCGCTCCAACTCTGCACAAGAATCTCGATCTCCGCATCGGTATAGGGGCGGGCCCGTTTCTGTTCATAAGCTTGAATCACTTTCATCTGCGAAACAGGGGCGTACCAGGAACGCGCCTGCGACAACGCCTTCAGCTCTGCTTCCCTGAGATGGATTAAAGAAACCGCGCCGACGGGATCGGGTTTGCCACTCGGGCGCAGGGTGACCACGATCTCGTCAGGCTCCCGAATCCTTTCGACGACTTTGTTATAGAGGAAGCGAGCCGCCAACGCCTTCGCCTCCGAATCCTCGAGCCCGCAGAACTGATAGCGCCGGCTCAGGCGAGCGAATTCCAGGCCGCTTTCACCCAGGGCATGGGCGCCGGCGAGGATGGAGGGTGTCTCAGGGTCAGTGACCGCAGGGCGGTAAGCAATCTCCACGACCGGACCTTGGCGAGGATCAAGTTGGGAACTTGGCGCGGGAACCTGATAAAGCGTGTTGACCAGGAGCGGCATCAGCTTCTCCAGGTCGATCGTTCCCTCCAGCCAAAAAACTCTCTCGATGACCAAGTTCGCGAGACGTGTATACCCGCGCTTGTGAAAAAAGCTCAACCAGTTGCGCGCTTCCGGATCGTCTTTGGACAGGGTATAAACGCTATGGATGGCCATCGTCGCCTCAAAGATAATGATTTGGAAAAAGGAAATTCATCACGCTGTGTTGCTTCGGTCTGAGGCTTGCCATGTTCAATAGGCCCCTGGACGTCGGCATCCATCCGCAGACCTCGGTGGAAGACCGGGGGCGCTTTGGGCAGGCAGTGCCATGCGACAGGTCATGACCTAGCATTCCATTATAGCTGGGAAGGGCAACCTTCGCCTCTCTCTAAAACTTCTATATGACGAGGAGGGGTTTCGAGGGACATCCGCCCCCGGCGAAGGGTGTCTACCCAAGTGGTAGCCCTCGACGCGGAAAGAGTTGATTTTAGGTTCGAAAAAGCGTAGATTTTAGGCAGGGATCGACCGCGCCGCCCCTCAGGAAAGGGCTTTTATGAAAATACATGCAGCAGTGTGTATCCTTGTGTGGATGGTTTATGGTGTTGTCCCGGACTTGGCTAAGGCCCAAACGGCCAATCCCAATGATGGGTCGCTGGGCAATCTGGCCCGCCAGGTAAAGGCGGAGAAAGCCAAAGAACCCAAACCCGCGAAAGTTTTCACGAACGAAAACATACCCAAAGCGGCGACAGAAACCATAGCGGGCGAAAGCCCAACGGCCAAGAAACCTGGCGACGAGGCTGCTCCAGACGCCTCCGCGAAGACGGGTGGAGCTCACGACGAGAAATACTACCGCACGCATTTGAGTGAACTGCAAACTAAACTCGACATGCACAAGCGCGAACTCGATGTGCTACAACAGAAGCTCTCGCAGAATGAGGTCCAGTATTACCCTGACCCTACCAAGACCCTCATGCAAGAGTACACGCGCAGCGATATCAACAAACTCACAGCAGACATTGATGCCAAGAAGCAGCAGATCGCTGACGACGAGAAGGCCATCGATGATTTGGGCGAACAACTCCGGCACGAAGGCGGAGATTCCGGATGGTTGCGGTAAGCGAGGGACACATGCCGAAGACGCCGATATGCTTGATCGTGTTGGGGCTTTTTGTGGCTTTGCCGGTTCATGCTCGACCCCAGCAAGAATCGCTGGGGGATTGGGCACGGCAGTTTCGCGCGCAGCAGGAAAAGGAACCCCGGAAAGCCGTCAAGGTTATCACCAACGACAACCTTCCGCCGCGTCCCCCCGGGGGTGAGGGGATTACTACGGCCACGGGAATCGCTGAGACCCCCGCCGGAGGTGAAAAGGCGAATTCAACCCCACCCTCAACTCCGCCCTCCAAAGGGGAAAAGAGCAGCACAGGGCCGGAGTCCTCCGGCAGTAAGGTCCAGACCCGTGAGTACTGGCAAGACAAGTTCGCAGCGGCGCGCCAAGCTCTTGCCCAGGCCAAGGAAGAACAGCAACTCGTCGAGGATGAGGTCAATCTCCTTCAAATCCAGCAAGCACGCGAGCTTGACCCCATCGCCAAGCAGGGGCTCAACGACAGAGTACAAGCCAAGCAATCGGAAGTCGAAGCGAAACAGGCCGCCACGGAAAAGACGCAGAAGGCCTTGGATGACCTTGAGCAGGAATTCAAAGAGAGCGGCGCTCCCGACGACTGGAGCCAGACGAGCTAAGCTTCCGATTTCTCACCCAGGTGCAGAGCGGCCACGCCGCCCGTATAATTCACGTAACGTACGTTCCTGAAACCCCCGGCGCGCATCTTTTCCGCCAGGGCCTCCTGGTCAGGAAACGCCTCGACCGATTCCGGCAAATACCCGTAGGCGCCGTCGACACCCGAGACCCAGCCGCCCAGCCGCGGCAAGACACGGCGAAAGTAGAATCGAAAAACCGGCCCAAACACCGGCCATCGAACCTGCGAGAACTCCAGGATGGCAAGGCGCCCTCCCCATTTCAAAACACGCCGCATCTCACTGATGCCCCGGTCGTAATTGGCCAAGTTGCGAAATCCGAAGGCCACCGTCACCGCATCGAAGGAATTATTGCTGAAGGGTAAGCTCAACGCGTCCGCCGAAAGAAAATGAATGTGATCTCCGCGCCCCACTGCCTTGCGCCGCGCCAGCGCCAGCATGGGGTGACAGAAATCTGCGCCCACCACCCTGCCGGCCGACTGCCGGGCCAGTTGCAGGCTTAGATCCCCTGTCCCGCAGCAAAGGTCGGCGACACATGACCCGGGCTGTTGGAGAATCTCCGTCAAAGCACGCACCGTACCCCGGCGCCAGGCCATATCGAACCCCAGCGAAAGGAAATGGTTCAAGAAATCGTAGCGGGGGGCCACGGCCGCAAACATGCTGCGGACCGCCCTGCCGCGAGAGGCCTCATCCCCATCCGCAGAGATCGGACTTCCCGGGCCCGGCTCGCGCGCGGGTCTACTCATCCCACACTCCGTGCTGAACGTCTCGGAAAGCCGCGGTTACCGCCGTCTCCGGAACATCCGGAGTAACGCGAACTTTACCAATGCGCTCGGGCAAAACCCAGTTAATCTTCCCTCCCACCGCCTTCTTATCGCGCGGAAGAAGCCGCAAGATTTTCTCGGCCTGGAGGTCGCGAATCGACGGCAGCGGGCCCACTTGCCGCACCAAACCCGCCAGGCGTTTGCCCTCCGCCAAATCGAGTACCCCGATGAGCTGCGCCAAACGCGTTACCAGGAGCATGCCCCAGGCCACCGCCTCGCCGTGTAGAAAGCGCCGGTATCCGGTGACCTCCTCCAGCGCATGCCCGTAAGTATGGCCAAGGTTCAGGACGCGCCGGAGCCCGGATTCACGCTCATCCCGGCTCACGACATCGATTTTTACTTGTGCGGCGCGCGTCACGACCGCCTCCAGGCTGCCGGCCGCGCGCGGGTGGAGTGAGGCGACATTCAATTCCAGATAACGGAAGAAAGCCGGCCCTGCCAGAATCGCGTGTTTCACAACTTCGTAGAGGCCCGATTGGAAGGCGCGCGCGGAGAGCGAGGCAAGTACCGCGGGCTCCGAGGCCACCAAGCGCGGTGGGCAGAAGGTTCCGATCAGGTTCTTCATGGCGCGAATATTCACAGCCGTTTTCCCGCCGATGGCGCTATCCACTTGCGCCAGCACTGTGGTGGGGGCCTGAACGCAGTCAATCCCGCGCATGTAGGTGGAGGCAACGAATCCCCCCAGATCGCCGATGACCCCGCCACCGAAGGCGACCAACAACGACCGTCGATCCGCCCCCCGCTCCAGGAGATCGGAAGCCACGCGCCCGGCCATCACCAGGCTTTTCGAGCTCTCGCCGGAGGGAATGAGGATGGGCCGGACGGATCCGAACTGGAGGTCGCGCGCGAACCTCTTTCCCCAACGCTCCCACAAGCCCGGCTCTGTCAGCACGAACACGCCGGTGTAACCTTTGAGACGGCGCAGCGCGCGCCACGCTCCGCGCCCCACGATGACATCATATTCACGGGCGCTCGATTTCACTCGCAGTCGTTTCATGACTCCTCGTCGGCGGGTCGGCAGTTTAAAGCCATCTTCTACTCATACCACGCACCCGAAAGGGCGGCAACCGGAGAAACAGCACCTAACACCTCGTCAAGGTTGCGGAGCCGCCCCGCGAAAGCTATGATGGAGATTCTCATGGTGACACGCAAGGAAGCCAAGGTGGACTACATTGTCCTGGGCGGGGGAATCGCCGGGATGCGGGCGGCGATCGAGCTGGCGCGCAGTGGCCACGTTCTTGTCCTCACCAAGGACGACTTGTACGAATCCAGCACGGAGTACGCGCAAGGAGGAATTGCCGCGGCGATCAGTGAAGACGATGAAATTACCCTGCACCTGCACGACACACTTCGCGCCGGCGACGGCCTCTGTCGCGAAGAAGCGGTGCGCATCCTGGTGGAAGAAGGGCCGCAGCAAATCCACCAGCTCATCGAATGGGGCATGCGCTTCGACCGCAACGGCACCAAGCTGGCTTTCACCCGGGAGGGGGCCCACAGCCGTTCGCGGGTCCTTCACGCCCACGGAGACTCGACGGGAAGCGAGATCCTGCACACCCTGATGGCCAAGGCCAAGTCGCTGCCTTCCATCCGCCTGCTTCCCCACTCCTTCGCGACCGACCTGCAGGTTGAAGACGGCGCCGTCGCAGGGGTCACTCACCTGGACGAAAAAGCCTCCACGCTAAAATACACTCCGGCGCACGCCGTATTGCTCGCCACCGGCGGCTTGGGCCACGTCTACAAGGAAACCACCAACCCCTCCGTGGCCTGCGGCGACGGCGTGGCCATGGCCTATCGCGCCGGGGCGCTGCTGAGCGACATGGAGTTTGTGCAGTTTCATCCCACCGCTTTGTATGTCAAAGGGGCGCCCCGCTTTTTACTTTCCGAGGCGGTGCGAGGTGAAGGCGCATACTTGCGTAACGTCCTGCTCGAGCGCTTCATGCCGCACTACCACGAAGCTGCGGAGCTTGCTCCGCGCGACATCGTGGCCCGCGCCATCATCACGGAGATGCAGAAGACCCGCAGCGAATGTGTTTACCTTGACCTTCAAAGCCTGGACCCCGACCATGTCCGGAAGCGTTTTCCCCGCATTCACGCGACTTGCCTGCAATACAATATCGACATCATGACAGACCTCATTCCGATCCGTCCCGCGGCTCACTATGCCATGGGAGGGGTGGCGACGGACCTCCAGGGCGCAACCTCGCTCCCCCAGCTCTTCGCCGCCGGTGAGGTGGCGGCCACCGGAGTTCACGGCGCTAACCGCCTGGCGAGCAATTCTCTGCTGGAAGGATTGGTGTTCGGCGCCCGGGCCGCCTTGGCCATGCTCGACAATTACCGGCCGAAGGCGCTCTCTTCTGGAATGGGGAAACCCGACGGGGTTGCTCCGCCGACCAAGGCCACGCCGGCGCCCGCGGGGTCATTGCCCACCACCGATTTCCAGAAGGCGGCGGAGGAAGTGCGTGCCATCCTTTGGGACAAGGTTGGAATCATCCGCCATGGCAAGCAGCTTGGCGAGGCGGTAAAACGGCTGGAAGAGATCCAATTGAAAGAACTGCACCCTCCCTCTCGCCAGACCTGTGAGACAGCTAACAGCCTGGCCGTCGCGCGCGTGGTTTCCCGTTCGGCCTTGGCCCGGGAAGAAAGCCGCGGGGCTCACTACCGCGTTGACTTCCCCCTGAAGGATGAGACCAAGCCCGCCCGGCACTCTTACGTCTCGAAGCATTCCGCTGTTTACTTTGAATAACGAGAAGCCAAAACCACACTCCCCAGGATGGCGACAATCCCCAGCAGGGCAACCCCGGTGGGAATCCGCACCCAAAAGGCCAGCAGCATCTTAGTCCCGATAAAGATCAAGATCATCGCCAGCCCCGTTCGCAGATATCGGAATCGGGCCATGGCGCGCGCCAGCAAGAAATACAAAGAGCGCAGGCCCAGAATCGCGAAGATGTTGGAAGTAAAGATGATGAAAGCGTCCTGCGTAACCGCGAAAATGGCGGGAATGGAATCCATGGCAAAAGTTACATCCACAACCTCGATCATGACCAACACCAGGAATAGCGGGGTCGCGCACCAGCGGCCGTCGGAGCGGGTAAAGAATCGCCCGCCTGGGGCGCGGTCCAAAGCGGGGAACACCTTCCGCGCCAGGCGCAGCGCCCCACTGCGCGTGGGATCATAGGGTTTCTTCTTCTTGAGGCGCAACCGCACGCCCGTGAACAAAAGGAAGACGGCAAACAGGTAGAGGACCCCGTGGAAATGCCGGACCAGTTGAGCCCCGCCGGTGATGAAGGCCCCGCGGGTTATGAGCGCACCCAGCACCCCCCAAAAGAGAACCCGATGCTGGTACTCCGCCCCCACTCCCAGGGTGTCGAAAATCACCGCAAACAGAAAAATGTTATCGGCCGATAGGGATTTCTCCAACAGGTAACTGGTAAAGAACTCCAATCCCGCCTGCGGACCGCGCCAAAGGTAAACACCCAGATTGAATGCAAGTGCAAGGGCCACACAGAAGATGCTCCACAAGGCGGCCTCACGGGTGGTGATGACGTGGGGGCGCCGGTTGAAAACTCCCAGGTCCAGCGCCAGGAGCGCCAGCACAAAAACGATGAAGATGATCCACGGCCCAAGGCTGTTCATGCGCGAATAATTCGTAATGCTATCAGGGTTGGGTCAGGCGGGTTGCTATTTTGCGTGCGGTGACTTCTCGAGGTCGTCGAGCGTGGCAAGAACGACGCGGCCGACGATCGTCAAACTAAGGGGACTGCAATGTTCGACCGTGTCTTTAGCAGTATGCCAGTAGCCGTCGTCGGGCTCAAAATCAATCAGATCCACTGCCGCCACTCCGGCGTTCACAAAAGGAATGTGGTCGTCGCCGACAGCAGTCGGGGAATCCAAAAACTCTTTCGCGTACCCCAGGCGATGGGCGGCGGCAAACACCAGATCCGTCAACCAAGGCGTGGAATCCGCCTCGCGATGGATAACCAAGTGGGAATCGCCGATCATGTCCACCAGGATCATCGCCCGGATGCGCCCCAACTCGCCCACGGAGGAGAGCTTCTCGACCATGCGCCGGCTGCCGTAAACGCTGTCTGTCGCCGTCCACTCCCGCACGGCTTCTTCCCCGTCAAAGAAAACCAGCCAGTAGGTCAAGGCATGCTGGCGGCCCATCAGAACACGCGCCAGTTCCAGGAGCAGCGCCGCGCTTGACGCACCGTCGTTCGCACCGACAAAACGGAAACCTTCAAAGCGCTTCGTGTCGTAGTGACCTGCCACCATCACCACTTTCGACTGTGTACCCGGAAACTTGGCGATGATATTGGTCATGGGGAGGCTGCCCACGGGGGTTGAGGCCGTGAAAGAATCCTCTTCCACTTGCGCCCCCGTTGGCTTGAGCTGTTGGATGATCCAGCGCCGCGCCTCCTCCAGAGCCGGGGAACCTGCGGGACGCGGCCCGAAGTCCACCAGGCGCTTCAAATCCCCAAAAGCCCGCGCGCCGTCAAAAGTCTGAGCCGCTCCCGCGGCCGGAAGCCCATCGGGACCAGCAAGAAGGAGCAGAAGGGTGCATGCCCCAAGCCCAATCCAGGTTGCTTGACGCTTAGGCTTCGGCATTTTTCGACTTTTGCTTTTTCTTGAAGTAAACGAGCCAGGATAGTCCGATGCTCAAGACGTATAGGCCCAGCAGCGGAATCCACACGACGAAGATGGTCGCCATATCGTTGGTCGGGACAATGGCGGCAGCGACGACCGCCGTCAACAGGACCGCATAGCGAAAGTTCTTTAAGAGGAATTTGGGCGTGACGATGCCAAAGATGGAGAGCAGCAAAATCACCACCGGCAACTCAAAGACTACGCCCACCGCAACCACGATGGAAATCGCCAGGTCCCAGTATTCGTTAATGGTTATCATGGGCTGAAATTGCCAGGCAAACTCCAGCAGGAAACGAAATGCCTTGGGCAAAGCCAGCTTGTAAGCGAAAAAGCCACCGGACATGAACAGGCCGGTGGTCAGCAGGACGAAGGGCCAAATGTATTTCTTTTCGTTGCGGTAAAGTCCGGGCGAGATAAAAAGCCAGAGCTGAAACAGGATGTAGGGCGAAGCAAGAAAAAGCCCCCCCATGATGGAAAGTTTAATGTAAAGGTTGAAGGGATCAACGGGATTGGTATAAACGAGCTGCTGGTGCAAGTGCAGCGCGCTGAGCGTATCGGTGAGAGGCTTGGAAAGATAGGCGTAGATTTGATTGCGAAAATAAAAACAAATCCCGGTGGTGATGAGAATGGAGTAGACGCTGTGCAGCAGCCTGACCCGGAGCTCCTCAAGATGCTCGAGGAACGACATCTGCTTGCCGCCGAGCTGCACTTCCTCAGGATCGGGGTCCGGATTCTTCGGGGGTGGAGGGTTCTGGATCGTTGTGGCCATACGTGGGAGTCGATTCGGACACGCTATCCTGGTGGCGGTCCAAATTCTTAATTTCCTCTTCCAGTGAAGTCTTTAGTTCATTTGACGCGCGACGCAACTCCCCTAAACCCTTGCCCAATGTCCGAGCGATTTCAGGAAGCTTCTTTGGTCCGAAAAGCAGAAAGGCAATAAACAAGATAAAACCGAATTCGGGAAACCAGCCGTTAAACAAAACTCACCTCTTGGTCATCATAGGGGAGCCCCAAGAGGTTGTCAAGGTGAACGGCACTTTGGCAGTGATTCATTTGGATGTGCCACGGCCATCTTGGCCGTGCCCATTCACGGGCGGGACGCCCGTGGCACCTCAAAATGCGCCACTACCGGCACTTGGGTAGGAATTTGATGCCCATCGAAACCCTAAGCTCTTCATGGGCATCATACAAGCAGCGGGTGAGGGCGAAGGCGTCTTTTCGGTCTCACCGCCCTGTGTTATACTAGCTTGACAGGGTGAGGAGCTGCCAATCTATGAAACATGCACGGCGGGTGGTTTGGTTTATCTTTTCGACGGTCGTTCTGTGTGCGCTTCTAGGAGGAATCTACGGGCGGCAAGTCGAAGCCACCGCCGGGAGTGATGACTCGGACGTCAAGGCCAGCTTGACCGAGTTCACACGCGTCTTCGATGTTATAGAGCAGAATTACGCGGATGCTGTCGACCCCGACCTGGCGATTTACGGCCCCACCAACGGCAACGTGGGGGCGATACCGGGCGCGCTCCGCACCCTCGACCCGCACTCCAATTTCTTTGACCCCCGCGCCTTCGCGCTGCTGCGTGAAGATCAGGAAGGGAAATACTACGGCGTTGGCATGTCGATCCAGGCCCGCCCCGGCAAAATGGGCAAGCTGGTCACGGTGGTCGTTGCCCCCATCCCCGGCTCCCCGGCATTCCGCGCCGGCCTGCGCCCCGGCGACCTGGTCGAAAAGGTTGACGGCAAACCCACCGAGGGCCTGAACACCTCTCAGGTGGCGGAAATGCTCAAGGGCCCCAAAGGGACGCGGGTTCATGTCACCATCAGCCGCGAGGGCTACGACCAGCCCCTGGAATACGATATCGTGCGCGATGAGATTTCCCAGAAAAGCGTGGATGACGGCTTCCTGATTCGCCCCGGCGTCGCCTATATTCACATCAGCAAATTCAATGAGAACACCAACGATGAACTGAGCGAGATGCTGAAAAAGCTCGGGGATAAGAACCTGCAAGGGCTCATTCTCGATCTGCGCGGCAACCCCGGCGGGTTGCTGCAAGAGGCTGTGGAAGTCTCTGACCACTTCCTGGAGAAAGGCCAGCTCATTGTTTACCACTACGGAAGGCACTCCCAGGAAAAACGCTATTACGCCACCAAGGGTGACAACGGCAATGAATATCCTATCGTGGTCTTGATTAATCGCATGACCGCGAGCGCCGCGGAAATTGTTACCGGGGCGCTGCAAGATCACGATCGAGCCTTGGTGATGGGCGAGCCGAGCTTCGGAAAGGGCCTTGTTCAGACCGTGTATCCTCTCAGCGAGCACACCGGCCTGGCGCTGACCACCGCCCACTATTACACCCCCAGCGGGCGCCTGATTCAGCGCGATTATGAAAACGTTTCTCTCTACGACTACTACTATCACCCGGAGAGTACCAAAGAGAACCACACCGAAGTCCGCCTCACCGATGGCGGGCGCGAAGTGTTCGGGGGAGGCGGAATTACTCCCGACGTGCGCGTGCCCGAACCCAAGTTGACCCCCACCGAGGAAATGCTGCTTCAGCACAGCGCCTTCTTCAACTTTGGCAAATACTACCTGGGTGTGCACAAAACCATCCCCGCGGATTTCCAGGTGACGGACGAGGTTCTGGGTGAATTCCGGCAGTATCTGAATAAGGAAAGCATTGCCTTTTCCGATCAAGACCTGAAGGATAACCTGGATTTCGTCAAGACCCGCATTCGCATCCAGTTGGTGGGCTCGATTTTCGGTGAAAACGAGGCAGACGAGATCAGCATTGCCAACGATCCCCTCGTACAAAAGGCTATCGAAGACGTGCCGCAAGCCAAGGAGCTCTTGGCGAAAGCCAAGCGCTACTTGGCCAGCAAGGCGCAAAAATAGAAGCTGACCCCGGAGTGTGAGCTTCCCATCTTTACGAGCGGGCGGAGAGTCTGTGGGAAAACCTCCCACGACGCGCTGTCCAAATTATCGAACAATCCTCATATTTAATGGGGCTTCACCACGCTTTGGAGTGCGGTAGCAGCAGCTACCGCCTTTGCTCCTCCGCCCCATATTCATTTGCCGTATGAACCGAATGCGGAAAGCGGTAGCTGCTGCTACCGCTCCAAGGCGCTTCGCGAATTTTCATCATCAGTGGCGCGCCGCAGGCGCATGGGCATCTGTGCGGAAGGGCGCGACTGAAGCCACACCCTTCCAGACCCCGCGGTGAGAATTTTAATCCCCCCGCAATTTTCCCAAGAAAAACTTGATGAGCGAGAGTCCCCCCGTGATGGGGAGCAGGAAAATCTGCCGCCATACGGCGGTTCGCCCCTTGGCACGCTGCCGGTTGGCCGCCGCCTGATCTTTGGCTTGAAAGACCAGCATCGCGGCATACTTTGCAAAATCCACGCCACACTTTTCGCAGCTTCCACCGTGCGCCTGAACGTGTTTACAAGCCGGGCACACATACTTCAAGGGAGTGTGGCAGCGCACACAATACACGACCGTCTCCGAATTCTCCTGCTTACATTTAGGGCATTGCATTCGAGGTTCTTGGTGGACGCGAAGGGATTCGAACCCTCGACCTCAGCGTTGCGAACGCCGCGCTCTCCCAACTGAGCTACGCGCCCACACTTTCCATGGACATCTAGAAATATAGCACGGCCGATGAAGAGCCGCCAACCTTCAACCCAGAAGGGTCTCCGCGAAGCGCAAGGCCTCTTCCAACTGTTCTTCCGCGAGGCCGCCACCTTGCGCGATATCCCTCGACCCACCGCCCTTCCCGCCGAACTTCTCGAGCGTCTGCTTGAGGACTTCGGCCATGCTCAGCTTTCCACCCGGCGACTGCAAGAAGCAAAGCGTGGCGGGCTTGCCCTTCACCCCCATCAAGGCGATGGCCGAGGGATTCTCCGTCACCGCGCGCGCCATCAGCTTGGCCTTTTTCCCTTCCTCCGACTGGAACTCGCGGCGCACCACGCGCACCCCACCACGTTCCGGAGCGTTTCGCCACAACTCCCGGGCTTCGAACCCCGCGAGATCCTCCACCAGCTTGTCACGCTGCCGCGTTGCCTCCCGCAGCTCTTGCGACTGCTTGGTAATGAGTTCCGGAACGTTCTCGAGTCCCGTTGAGAACAGACGCGCCGCTTCCGTCAGAATCGTGAAGTCCTCCCGTGCGCGGTCGAGCGCGCGGCCTCCGCACACGAAGGCAACCCGGGTGAGGCCCTTGGTGTGATCCACTTTCCGGATGCTGATGAGCCCAATGGCGCCGGTCTGCCTGACGTGCGTCCCCCCGCAGGCGGAAAGGTCAAATCCCGGAACTTCCACAAGGCGTACGTCGCCCTCGCGAAAAGTGGGCTTGCGCAAATCCATCTGGTTCGCTTCGGCCGATCCCCGAAAAGAAATCTGCACGGGCCGGTTTTCAAAAACGATTTGATTGGCGAGTTCTTCCGCCGCCGCGATTTGCCTCGGGCCCAGGCGATCGGAATCAAGGTCGATCGTAGAAATCTCCGTCCCCAGGTGAAATGAGACGGTCTTATACCCACCCGTCTTCTCAAACGCCGCCGAGAGCACGTGCTGGCCCGTGTGCTGCTGCATGTGGTCGAACCGCCGGCCCCAATCGATGATTCCTTGAACATGCTCGGCCGCCGGGGCCTCCGCGAGCACATGGGCGATTTCATCACCCTCCTCGATGACGTCAAGCACCGCATGACCCGCCAGCGTGCCGTGATCGACCGGCTGCCCTCCGGACTCGGGGTAGAATGCCGTGCGGTCAAGAAACACGTGTACGCCTCTCGCGTCCGGGCTCGTACGGATCACGCGCGCCTGGAATTCCCGCAAGTAGCTGTCCGTGTAGTAAAGACGTTCGGTTTTTGCCATAGCCTTCAGTTGGCGCCCGGGGGACAAATTGTCTCAAGCGCCTCCAAGCACTTGTATCCCGTGGCGGTCAGGAAGAGGACAATTGATTCATGCCCGCCCAGGAAGCCGTCCGACAGCAGCTTGCTAAGGCCTGCCAACGTTGTTCCGCCCTCAGGTGAGGTGATGAGCCCTTCGGTCTCGGCGATCTCGCGCACAGCCGCCAGCATGTCGTGGTCGGAAACCGCCACCGCGGCGCCCCGGCTCTCGCGCAGGGCCCGGAGGATCAGGAAGTCGCCAATCCCCGCCGGCACGCGCAGGCCGGAGGCCAGGGTCTGGGGATTCAACCACTCCTCGGCGCTCTCCTCCCCTTTCATGAAAGCCCGAACCATTGGCGCGCATCCCTGGGCCTGGACGGCGAACATGCGCGGACGGCGCTCGCCTATCCATCCCAGTTCCTGCATCTCGCCAAAAGCCTTCCACATCCCAATCAATCCTGTGCCCCCGCCGGTCGGATAGATCATGGCGTCGGGCAAGCAGCCGCCGAGCTGTTCAAAGACCTCGTAGGCCATGGTCTTCTTGCCCTCGACGCGATAGGGTTCGCGCAGGGTCGAGACATCGAACCAGTCTTCCCCTTTCAGACGCTCGCGCATCTGGCGCCCACAGTCCTTGATGCTGCCGGGGACCAGCGTGACGCGCGCACCGTGCAGGATGCACTCCAGGCGATTGGCCAGCGGGGTTCCTTCCGGCATGAATATCGCGGCCTCCATCCCCGCTTTGGCCGCATAGGCCGCGAGCGCCCCGCCCGCATTTCCCGCCGAAGGAACCGCCAGCCGCCGGATTCCCAACTCGCGCGCCATGCTCACCGCGACCGCCATGCCGCGGGCCTTGAACGAACCCGTGGGGTTTCGCGATTCGTCTTTAAGGTACAGATTCGGCAAACCAAGCTTGTCGCCCAAACGCCGCGCGCGCAAGAGCGGCGTGTAGCCTTCGCCGAGATTAACCCTGGATGTCTCGCGGCTGACCGGCAGAACTTCTTCGTATCGCCACAAGTCTTGGGGCCGCGACTTCAAGCTCGACGGCTGGAGCGTTGCCCGAGCTCGTTCGAGATCATAGCGCGCCAGCAGAGGTGAGCCACACTTACACACATTGTGGATTTGCCCTGCCGCAAACCGCTTCGCGCACCGCGCACATTCCAGATGAGTCAGGAAGGACATGGAATTGGAGTCTAGCAGAATTCAGGAGCGAGCAGGTAGAAGCCAGAAGTCAGGAGTCAGGAGACGCCTCACTGGCGACATGAATCGCAACAGCCACTGCTCCCTGCTGTCTTCCTTCTGCCGTCTACTGTATTCTGACTCCTGACTCCTCTCTGCCGAATTCTGCTAAAATCTTATCATCCGATGTCGATTCGTCTCATTGCCCTTGACCTTGACGGCACGCTCATCAACAGCCGATGTGAAATTTCCGAGCAGGACCGCCAGGCCCTCGTGGCCGCGTCCGAACGCGGGATTCAGATCGTCGTGTTGACGGGACGCCGGCCCCTTTCGGCCGCGCCTTACGTGGAGCAGATTCCCTGCCCGGTCACGACCATCACCTCCAACGGAGCATTGATTCGAACACCCTCCGGCGAAGTGGTCTACCAGGATTTTCTGCCCCAGGGAGTTGCCCGCAAGACTCTCCAGGTGGTGGCGGAATACCGGCCCTACACGGTGGCTATCTTTCATGTGCCCGGCCGCGGACAGGTCGTGATGCAAGACAACGCCGTCCTCGAGGGCCCTTTGGGGTGGTATGTGAAGACCAGTATGGATCATCTGATGCTGGTGCCCGACCTCGCCACAACCCTGGGCACCGATCCCGTGCAGTTAATGATCGGTGGCCCGCTCGAGCGGATCGAGCCCGCGGAAGTCCTGGTCCGTGACTCGGAGGCCGGCCCCTCCGTCCATCTGACCTGGACCAAGTACCCGGCGCGCGACATCGCTCTGCTGGACATTATGAATCGCGGCTGTTCGAAGGGACAGGCGCTCAAGTTTTGGGCAACGAAAACCCGCCTCTCTCCCAATGAAATTATGGCGATTGGCGACAACTTCAACGACCTCGAGATGCTGGAGTTTGCCGGCCTTCCGGTTTTGATGGGAAATCACTGCGCCGGCCTCGCACGCGGCGGCTGGGCGATCACCGCCTCGAGCGACGAAAATGGCGTGGCCCGTGCCATCGAGACCTACGTCCTCAAGACTTGAAACACACCGATCCCGGGCGCGACGGTCCGGTCGTGTAACGATCATTTTGATATCTTTCCCTCTCCCTTGGGGAGAGGACCGCTGCCGGCGCTTTCACCAGTCCGGGGCGGGACGGGTGAGGGGTCATTTTAAATCACAATGTGATATAATTAATTCGTATGAATCGCCCCCACCGGTCCACTGCAAGCCCCCCGCTCACGCCCGAGGCGCTTCGCCGCCTCGCGTGGTTCCGCTATAAGGTACGCCGCTTCCTCGGCTTCAGTGAAAGGATGGCGCGCACGTGCGGCATCACCCCGCAGCAGCACCAGCTTTTGCTGGGAGTGGTGGGTTACACCGGGCATGGCTGGGCGACCATTTCCGAACTCGCGGAGTTCCTGCAAGAGCGGCACAATGCGGTCGTGGGCTTGGTCCAGCGCGCCGTCAAACGAGGCTTGGTTCACAAGCAGATCGGTCAACGCGACCGGCGAGTCGTCAAAGTACATCTGACACGGCGCGGCGTGGCAGTTCTGGACAAGATTTCACGGATGAATATCGCGGAGCTTCGGGACCTGCGGTTGGAAATGATCAAAAACCCGCAAAGCCGGCCGCGTGACCTCGAATCGGCTCAGGGCGCCTAAACAAGGCAAGTCACCATAACGAAATAGACCACTCGGCCCTCTGCGGTCTGGCAATAGAGAGCCTCCAACTGAGGATCAAAATCGATGAATAGCCGGCCATCAAATCCCTCCCGCTGGTTTCGGGAGTATGGAAAAGCTCTCGACCCCGAGGTCCTCAAAACCTCCACTTTCGCGGTCCTGGTGGGATTCATCGGGGGGTTGGTGGCGCAAGGCCTGCTTGAACTCATCTACCTCTTTACCAATATTTTCTTCTACGGCAAATGGTCGTTTGCCGTTTCCTTCCCGGTCCACAACCACCTGGGAGCGTGGGTGATCCTGATTCCCCCTATCGGCGGGCTGCTGGTGGGGATCATGATTCACTTCTGGGAACCCACCCTGAAAGGCCACGGCATTCCGGAAGCTATGGAGGCGGTGCTGATCGGCAAAAGCAAGGTGCGCATGCGCGTGGGCATTCTCAAACCCCTGGCCACGGCGTTTGCCATCGGCACCGGCGGTCCCTTCGGCGCGGAAGGCCCCATCATCCAGACGGGAGCGGCCTTCGGTTCGATTTTTGCGCAGTTGACCCACCTGACGCCTTACCAGCGTCGCGTGCTGCTTGCCTCGGGGGCCGCCGCCGGGATGGCCGCCACGTTCGTTGCGCCCTTCGCGGGAATCCTGGTGGCCATCGAACTCTTGTTGTTCGAGTTCCGCGCCCGCTCCTTCATCCCCGTGGCGATCGCCTCCGCGGTGGCCACCACGGTCGCCGTGCACTTCCGGGGCTGGGCGCCGCTGTTCCCCACACCCGCATTTGCACTGGTCAGCATGCAAGAATTGTGGCTCTTCGCCCTGATGGGAATCGTAATGGGGCTTATCGCGCTCGCCATGATCCGCGTCCTGTTCTTCCTGGAAAACCTCTTCGACCGGTTCCCGCTCAAGCCCGCGGCCATCTGGGCGCCGGTAGCCGGCGCGCTGCTGCTGGGATTGATCGGCTATTTCTACCCTCAGGTTTTCGGAACCGGATACGACACGATTCGGGACATGCTGAACGACAGGCTGGCGACGCAGACGCTGCTGGGAGTTTCCGCCGCCAAGTTCGCGGCGCTGGTGCTTGCGCTGGGCTCCGGCACGACGGGCGGGGTCTTCGCGCCCTCCCTGATCGTGGGCGGCGGGGTGGGCGCCGTGTACGCCCAGGTCTGGCATCACTTCTTCCCGCATTTCGTCAGCGACCCTGCGCTCTATGCTCTCGTGGCCATGGCGGCAGTGTTCGGCGGGATTGCCCGGGCGCCGTTCACTTCCATCGTTTTCCTCTTCGAACTGAGCCGCAACCCCAATGCGCTGCTTCCCCTGGTGGTCTGTTGCGTAGTGTCGGATGGTTTCGTGCGCCTATTCAGCGCGGAATCCATCATGACCGGTAAGCTCATCAAGCGCGGGCTGATCGTGCGGCAGGACTATACCGTCCCGGTTCTTATGCGTGGCCGCGTAGAAGAGGTCATGCGCAAAAACTTCACCGTGATCAACGCGGATGACAGTGTCCAGGCGGTCGTGCGCGAGGCCTCACCGGAGCAGGCGGGCGTTATCGCCGTCGTCGAGGGGGACGGCAAGCTGGTGGGCATCCTCGAGGCGCATGACCTCCTCAAGGGTTGCGACAGTAACCCCAAGGTTCGCGAAATCATGAGCCAGGATTTTATTGCGGCCTATCCCGGTGAGACCGTGGATGAGGTCACCCGCGACATGGTCGCGAACAACGTCGAAAACGTTGTGGTGGTGGAAGACACCCATTTGCTGAAACCTATCGGCGTCGCCCGCGCCGCGGATATCCTGCGCCTGCGGCGTTGGGTCATTGAGGAAGAAGGCTTCGGAAGCCAACCGGTCCGCGCCAAAGCTTCCGCAACCCCCATCGCCGGAGCAAAGGCTTCGTCCTCCGGCGGCGGGTAGTGGGTTGCAAGCGTGACCGAGACCTCCGGGGTTGAGGTCTGCGACTCTACATTAGATTCACGTTACCGAACCCGCGTGCAACCTTCATGGTTGAGATCTGAGGTTTTTCGCACGGAATGCCGCGGAATCACAGCGGCGGAGGTCCGCGCTACGCTCGCTTCCTCGCCCGTCGTCACCAGGGCAAACCCCTCGTCCCATTAACGGCCCGCCGAAACCGAAACCCGACAACCCTTTCAAACCCTGGAACGTCAAACCAAATGGGCGGAAATAAACTCCGGCCAGGACATAACCCCCAAGAGGCCTTTTATGAGGGGCCACAAACCCGCCTTGTTTGTCCTCCTCGCAACTACCCTCACGGCTTTGGTGACCTCTGGCGCGATCGACGCACAAGAACCGTCGCCGGCTTTGTCCGAGGCTCGTGCCCTGCGACTGAGCTTTGTCCAGGGCACCGTTACGATCCAAAGGCCTGGATCGAGCACGTGGACCCAAGCATCCGCGAACACTCCCCTCCAGGAGGGGTTCTCGGTTGCCACGGCGCAGGGCGGGTTTGCAGAAATTCAGTTTGAAAATGGTTCAACCGTACGGTTGGGCCAACTCTCCCGGGTCGATTTCAACAAGTTGGCGCTTGCTTCAAGGGGTCGAGAGCTAAACCGCGTTACCTTCGAGGAAGGGTACGCCACTTTTCATTTCATGCCTGGGCTCCGGGACGAGTATCTTGTCGAAACCGCGGGACTCACGCTAGCGCCGCGCGGGAAGGCCGAATTCCGGACGGATATCCACGGCCAACAAACCCGTGTTGAGGTGTTCGAGGGGGAGGTGGAAGTCTCGGACTCCCACCAAACGGAAAAGCTGGGTACGGAAAAAGTGCTCACCTGCGACGTAAGCACAGGGGCGCCCTTCCAGATAACGCAAGGAATTGAAAAGGATGACTGGGACAAATGGGTGGAAGCCAAAGATGAACAATCTACGCTGGCTTACCACGCGAGCGCCATCAGTATTGACGGGCCCATGTACGGCTGGGACGACCTGGATACCTATGGTGACTGGGGATATTTCCCTGGTTACGGATATGGCTGGGCACCCTACGAGCCCTTTGGCTGGTCGCCCTATGGCTTGGGTGCGTGGAGCATGTACCCAGGTTGGGGGATGACCTGGACTTCCGGCGAGCCCTGGGGATGGCTGCCCTTCCATTATGGATGCTGGTACCAGGATCCCGCCATGGGCTGGTTTTGGATGCCCGGATCCTTTGGAATGTGGAATCCAGCTTTGGTCAATTGGTATTCTGGACCGGGATGGGTCGGGTGGGTGCCCAGGGGACCGGGAGGCGCGCCTGTCTGCCTAGCGGCCGGCTGCATCACCGCGGTAGCGCCAGGTAACTTGGGCAGGCCCATCCGGCCGGGGGGACCGGGCATCGTGCGGCCAGATATGAATGCGCCATTTCAGTCCATCGCTCGCCCCACCGTAGAACCCAACCAATTGGCCATGCTTTCCGGTCAGCCGGTCTCGAAAGATGTTGTCTTCCCTGGTGGACCTCGCGGGGCATTGATTCGCGGCGATGGCCGAATGCTCTCCCCAGCAAGTCCGCACGGCGACCCCCTCGCCGGGCGGGTGGATGTAGCCGGACCCAATCCTAAGGTGGGCCTGGAGCGAGCTCCGGCGTCGGGTGAATTGTCGCCTGCCACGGGATTCCGAGGCACCCGCATCGCCGCCCCATCCAGTGTGGTGATGGGACGTACAGTAAGCCCGGCGATATTACTAACACAATAGCCATTTCCTTATCATGCATATGGCGGAAAGGGCCAAGAGCCCATTCGCGCCCCCCTCGGCGAAACATGGGGAGGTCGACTTCCGACGGTTTCTGACGAGCACGGCAACGTGATGCCATTATCCGTCCCCCTGGGACCGTTCGTTGGCGTTTTACGTGGATCTCTCCACACGAAAGGGCTGGCTTTTTCCAGAAGTACCGGGGTATTTGGGCGGGGGGGCAGCAGCTCCGGGCGAAAGGGTGGCTCCTCCGGGAAGGCGCGGAGTGGTGGTGGGGGATTTCGTGGGGCATTCCACGCGGGCGGAGGTTTCCATGGCGGCGGAGGTGGTCATGGTGGCGGGGGTGGTCATGGTGGCGGGGGTGGCACTCGCTAAGCCGCGAAACACGGGGCCCCGCTCGGTGGGTTTGTCGTGGGGGCGCTTCGCGAAGCGCCCTCGCAGAAGCGTGGGTGAGTTTTGATTCGGGCGGTTGGTGAACCGCGCCTACTTGTCAGCACCAACCTGGCGCTCCGCGCGCCAGCCCTCCTCATCTGAGGAGGGGAATTCTTTGGCCAACTCCCCTCCTGATCCAGACCCTGCCCTGAGCCTGTCGAAGGGAGGGGTAGCGCCGTGCGCGCCGGGCTGGTGAAGTCGCCCGGCCACGGTCCTCACCCTGGAAAGTGGGCTACGATCCTGGCCCAGCAGCGCCTCACCAAATCGCGCAGCGGTCGCTGGGCGGGCGCACCATCGGGTCGCCGGGCTGGCAATGGAAAGCCTGGGCAAAAGCCGGAAAGTTGGAAAGCGGACCGATGACGCGAAACTTTGGCAGCGGGTGCGGGTCCACATTGGTCAACATGCGCTCGAATTCGGGCCGCATGTTTTCCTCCCACGCCCGGGCATAGCCCAGGAAGAAACGCTGTTCGGGGGTAAAGCCCTCGATCTCCGGCGGCCGTGGCTTGCCCGCCAGGGACTTCTCAAAGGCCGTGTAGGCGATGACCACCCCGCCCAGGTCGGCAATGCTTTCGCCTTCCACCAGCTTGCCGTTTTCGTGCAGGGCGCCTTCCACTGCGAAGCCGTCAAACTGTTTCACGATGCACTCTCCACGCGCCTTGAACTCCTTCAGGTCCTCGGGCGTCCACCAATCCTTCAAGTTGCCCTGGGGATCAAACTGGGCGCCTTCATCGTCGAAGCCATGGGTCATCTCGTGCCCAATCACCGCTCCGATGGCGCCATAGTTGAGTGCGTCGTCCGCCTTAAAATCGAAGAAAGGCGGCTGGAGGATTCCGGCCGGAAAAACGATCTCGTTCAGTTGCGGGTTGTAGTAGGCATTGACAGTGGGCGGAGTCATATCCCACTCCGCGCGGTCGACAGGCTTGCCGACTTTATTCAGGATCCGGCGGAACTCGAACTCGTCAGCGCGGAAGACGTTTTCCACAAAGGGTCCACGGTTGATTTCGAGCGTGGAATAATCCCGCCATTTGTCGGGGTAGCCGATCTTGTTGGTAATGGCCTGAAGCTTGATCAGCGCCTGCCGGCGCGTCGCTTCACTCATCCAGGGAAGCTGGCGGAGGTCATCGGCCAAAGTGGCTTCCAGGTTCTTCACCATGGCGAGGGCGCGGGCTTTGGCCTCCGGCGGAAAAGCTTTCTCGACGTACACTCGTCCCAGGGCCTCACCCAGAGCGCCGTCCGTGTACTGGACGCAGCGCTTCCAGCGCGGCAGGTTTTCTTTCGTTCCGGTGAGAATGGTGCCCTTAAAATGAAAATTCTCATCGACAAACGGCGATGACAAGTCGCGCGCCGCGGCGTTGATCAGATGCCAGCGCAGGTAGGTCTTCCAGTTGGCCATGGGCTCCGACCCGGCGAGCGCGCTCATCTCTTTGAAGAACTCGGGCGCGGTCACATTCACGTCGCCCTTGCCCGCCAAGCCCACGGCGGTGAAGTAGTCCTGCCAAGGGAAATTGGGCGCCAGCGTTCGAAGCTGGGCCTGGGGCATGCGGTGGTAAACGGCCTGGGGGTCGCGGCGCTCCACATTGGTTTGTGAAGCCTTGGCCAGTTTCGTTTCCAGGTCCATCACCACCTGGGATTCAGCGGCGGCCTTCGCCGGGCTGTCGCCCATCAATTCGAACATCTTGGTGACATGCTTCGCATACTCATCCCGCTGCTGCTTGGATTTTTCATCGTCGCGGGTGTAGTAGTCTCGGTCGGGCAAGCCCAGGCCCCCCTGGTCGACTTCCCCGGTCACCTGCGTGCTGTCCTTAAAATCCTGGGTGGAATCCACCTCGAAGAGTGCCTGCACTCCTATGCTTTGCAGGTGGGCGATCTCCGCTTCCAGGCTTTTCGAATCCTTGAGATTCTCGATGCGTTCGAATTCCGCCTGCAAGGGTTTAAGACCGGCGGTTTCAATCTTCTCTGTATCCATGCAAGTTCCGTAATAGTCCCCGATTTTCTGTTCGTTGCTTCCCCGGGCCGCCGCCGGGTTCTTCGCGGCATCTTCGAGAATCTGGTGAAGGATTTCCCGGTTGCGCTCGGCCACAATGTTATCGACACCCCAACTGGGATAATCGGCGGGGATGGGGTTTTTCGCCATCCAACCACCGGTTGCGAATTGGTTGAAGTCCTGGCAGGGCGCACAGGTCCGATCCAGGTTGGCAAGGTCAAAGCCGTGATCGGAGCCCGGCGGCGACGCCACCACAACCAGCGACAACAGGGAGAGCAGAATCATGGCAAGCCAGATTCGTAACGAACGCATAGGAGGTTCACCTCACGAAAATCAAGATGGCGGGCGTAACCGTTTTCCGGCCGCCGGCGCAATATCGCATCCTACCAAGGAGCGTGGGGGAATGCCAGAAATGGAACCCTGAGCGCAGGTAGTGACTCATTTTGATGTGCCACGGCCATCTTGGCCGTGCCCCAGCACGGGCGGGACACCCGTGGCACCTCAAAATGAGTCACTACCTGCGCGCACCATGCATTGGCAGGAAACCCCACCCTGAATTAGACTACCATGGCATGGTCGGGAATTACGGGGGGACGAGAAAATTCTCCATGCTGATCGTAATGAAGCCGCCGGTCAGCGACGAAGAGGTTCGCCCCGGCACCCCCATTCCCCCCGCGTCCTCTGCGAGTGCGAAGAAATTGCCCACCGCCAACTGCCTGGTCGGCGCTCGGCGTGTTGCCGCCTCCACTTCCCTGCCGGCCCTTCTACTTGGCATGCTAGGCGCGGGATCGTTGGCATGTCGCCGCCGCCCGCCGCCCCCCCAACCCTACGTGGCTTTTGTCGTGAACAACCAGAGCGCCACGCTGGCGGCTGTGAATCTGGAGGATTTTCGACTCATTGCTTCCCTGCCCGTCACCCCGCGGCCGGAACGCGTCATCGTGCGGCCTCGCAGCCGGCAACTCTATGTGCTATCGGCCACGGGCAAGATAAACGTGGTGGCCTATCCCCATCCTCAAGTCATCGCCACAATCGATGTGGGAAGAAGCTCGCGGGACCTCCAGTTTTCACCCGATGGCCGCAGCGCGTATGTTCTGGACCGTGTGGACCGCGATGTGGTTTTCCTGGACTGTGAAGCCGCGGCAGGCATTCCCGTCCCGCCGCCCTTGGGACAACCGCCACGGGAAATCCCCAAGGTGATATTCCGGCTCCATCTTTCCGACACCCCCTCCGGCCTGGCGCTGACTTCCGACGGGAAGACGCTGATTGTCGCTCTTCCGGCCTTGAACCGGCTCAGCTTCCTCAGCACCCAGACCCGCCAAGCGCTCGGCGAGGTGGAGGTAGGAAAGACCCCCGGCCCCATGGTGGTCTTGCCCGACAACTCGAAAGTCTTCGTCGCTGACACGGGCGAAGAAAAGATCTCCGTGGCGGAGGTGGCGACACGCCGGCTGCTATCGCACATCGAAATTAGCACTCGGCCGACCGCCCTGATCGTGAAGCCCGACGGGGGGGAGATATTTGTCCTCAACGCACAGGCCACGAGCCTGGTCATTGTCGACGCCTTCCACGACAACGTCGAGCAGATCTTTCCCACCGGCCGCGAACCTGCGGCAGCGGTCTTCCGGCGGGATTCGAGTATTTTCTACCTCGCTAACGCCGGCGACGGCTCGGTCATGGCGATGGAGGTTGAGACCCGGGCGGTCGTCGCCTCAACCCACATCGGTGTCGAGCCCCGCGCTTTGGCCCTGACGCCGGATGAACGCTTCCTGGTCGTCGCGGACAGCGGCACCTCCAGTATCGCCGTGCTGTACGCCGAACCCACGCATATGAGCAACGACCGTTCGATGCTCGTTACCACAGTACAGGTTGGCACCCGACCGGTCGACGTGGCCGTTCCCGATTGGCTGGAGAAATGAATTGGGGATTATGAATTCGGCATTACGAAACCGGAGATTTGAAATTTGAAAACGTTGCTAATCTCCATTCCAGACGCAGCGGCAGCCGAAGTAGTCATACTTGTCGGTGGGGGCGTTCCACTTGCGGGCGGAAACGCGCACGCTATCCGCCTCCGCGCCCCAGGAAGCGCCACGGAGCAGGCGCATCTGACCACTCGCCGGCCCTACGGGGTCCGTCAGTGAACCCTTTTTGTAGGAGTCGTCAGCGTACCAATCACCCGTCCACTCCCAGACGTTGCCCAGCACATCGAACAAGCCGTAGCCATTGGCACGCTTCTGGGCAACCTCATGCGGGTGCCCCCCGTTGATCTGGCCGTACCAGGCGACGTCATCAGGGGGGCCGAAGCGCGCCTCGGTGCTGCCGCCGCGCGCCGCGTATTCATATTCCGCCTCGGTGGGCAACCGCCCACCCGCCCACATGCAATAGGAGCTGGAATCGTTCCAGTCGATGTTGACCATGGGCATATTGGCAATCTGCCAGCCGACATTAGAAGACGGAGCGGCGGGCATCGACCGCCCGGTGGCGGCAGCATAGCGTTTGTAGGCGGCGACGGTCACCAAGGTCTGGCCAAACCAAAAACCTTTGGTGAATGTCACCTGGTGGGAGGGATTCTCATAATCCTTGCACTCCTTATCGCCCGGCGAACAACCCATCATGAACGTCCCGGGCGGTATCCAGGAATAGTTGAGGCCATCCTTGGGATTCAGCCGCACGGTGCCCGGCGCAAGCGTCTTCGGTACCCCTCCGACTTCGCGCACCGCCGCCATCAAGAGGTCATCCGCCCCGGCCACTTGCAGAGTTTGGAGGAAGAGGTTGTCCACGGGAAAATCCAGGCCGTAGCGCCTCACCATCTCCGCGGCGCGTTGGCCCGGCATGCCCTCCACCGCCATCGCCAGCACCTTCTGTCTGCTCAGGGGTTTCGGGCTCGCATTGCGCAGCGTCTGGATCACCACTTCCTGCGCGCCTTCTTTGCGCAGACCCTCAAGGTAATCTTCGCTCGGTTCGAAGTCGATACCCGCCTGCTCGATTTTCTTCGCTAACTGCGCACTGTCCATGCCCGCCTCAACCAGATCCCTGATCTGTTCCTTGGTCCAAGGTTTCTGCTCGGAAGAGGCCCGTGCCGGAAGTGGGCGCGCGTTGAGGGTGGCGAGAACGACGCCAAGTAGGAGTAGCACAATGGTCTGCGGCCTGCGCATGGTGACCCCCGGGGTATTAACAACTGCCCGGCAGATTTTAACATGGCGGGCAGGAATTATGAGTTTGGAGTATGAACTAATACTTCCCTACCAACTCTCCAAATTTTCCGTAAGCTCGAGGGTCAGCCAGCCTTCTTGCGGGATGACCTGGAGGGGCAATTCGTTCCGCCAAATGGAGACTTGCAGGTTGATCTTTTCATGCGAGGTGACACCCAGGACACCGAAGCCGAGGCGGAGTTCAAAGACCTGGCCAAAGGCCGCCTGCACCTCGTCGCCGGTCGTGAGCGGAACCAACAGCGATTCCTCTCCTTTCAGGAATTCGATGGACTTCACTTTGCCCTCGCCGATCGTCGCCCGCAAGCGGATGCGGCTCTCGCCCTCCACGCTGACATGGATTTCGAAATCCGGTTGGTCGTGCCGGAAGGTCTCCCCCAGATCCACCCGCAGGTAAAGCGCCTTGTCGGAATATCCATAGTAGAGAGCTTCCACGAGCTGGGCCGCGCCATGCATCGAACCCGAGCGGTAATCCGGCACACACACCCCCGCTCCCAACCATTCGAAGTAGGTCGTCACCCGGCCATCCACGGTAGGTTCGATCCGCCCGGAAGGTGCCACGTTTACGGCATAAAACCGGGGCCGCTTGATGGGCGCAGCCAATTCGTCCCCAGACGCCCCGCCCAGCAGCCGGTAGATGTTGCTCAGATGCTTGCGGTAGAGCTGGTCGAACTCTTCGTCGTTGGCCGTCGAGTGCTCGGGGCCGTACCACCAGCACCAGTCGCTGCCTTCCGCCACCCAAAGCTCCTGCTGGGCGAGCCTCCGGTTCTCTGCCTCGAGTTTGGGGTCTGCCGTGTGCTGGGCGTAGAAATCACGCGCGTCGCTCAGCAAATCCCAGGCCCGATTGTCCTCGTCAGCCCCAATCCAGATGTCGAAGTTGGCGTTGATCCATGAGCCGGGGACAATGTGCGGCAGGGCGCCGGGTGGAGTGACCTGGAGCGCCTCGCTGGCAGTGATGGCGCGAACTTCCGGGTCAGAAGCCAGGCGCCCGTAAAATGCTTTCAGGAATTCCCGCCCGTTCCCCGGGTAATATTCCCAGGCGTTTTCCCCGTCCAGCATGATGGATACAACGGCGGGCCGCTCGCCCGTGCTTCGTCCCGCCGACTTGATCCGTTGGTGAAGGTCTGCCGCCGCCGCTTGCGCCCCCATGCGCGAATAGACAAACCCGATGAGATCGGAAAGCTGGTGGTCGCGAAAGAAAAGCGACAGGGGCGGCCCGCCGGTGGAAAACGCGTGCGGGCGGTACAGCTCCTCCCCGCCCTGGAGCGTCCCATCGGGGCGGCGGTAAAAGCCCATCTGCCGGGTGCGCCCCAGAACTCCTTCGTCACTCGCCGCCCAGACGAAGCCCTCTTGCGCGGCCAGGCGCAGGACTTCGTCGGAGACGCTTCCTTCACTCGGCCAGAGGCCGCGAGGACGCCGCCCAAACACCCGCTGATGCAGCTCGATCGCCGTTCGCAACTGGTCACGGGCGTCTTCCGGATGCCGAAAGCGCCGGCGCGGGAGCCGCACTCCCGGGTGGGACTCCTGCGCGATGGCCGTGTCGCAAAGGAGCGGCAAAATGGGATGGTAAAAAGGCGAGGTGGAAATCTCAATCTGTCCCCGCTCCGCGGCCTTCCGGTATTCTTGAAGTGTTACATTAAATAACTCAATTTCTTTCCTGCGAACAATGATCTTATCGGTCTCCGTAAAACCACGCTCTTTCCTCACCAAACGCCCTATTTCCGGGTCGCCGGCCAGATAAATCTCATCAAACCACGCCAACTGCGAAAGGACTTGCAGGTCCAGGAGATCCTGCATGGTGAATAACTTTGCGCCCGTGGCGAAGTCCGATTTACGCGTCTTCTCCTGCAACTCGCGAAAGCGCGGGTAGCGGTTCAGCAGATTATCCTGGTTAATTTGAAATGCCGAGCCCAGAAATGCCGCGCGCTCCGCCATGGTCAAATGGGCGGCGGGCTTGAAAGCCAAATCATAGGCAGGCTCGCTCGCCGTGTCGTGAGCGTAGTCTTCGATTTGCGAGACCAGGGAGGGCACCAGATTGAAGGTCACATGCACAGACGGAAAATCGCGCAGCACCCCCACCATGCCGTAGTAATCCTTCAGCGTATGCAGCCTTACCCAGGGCATGGTGTAAACATCCTCCGCCAGGTCCTTGTAAAAGGGTTGGTGCATATGCCAAAAGAGCAGCAGATAGGTCTGTGACATGAAGTTAAAGGCCGAATCCTTTTCGAGGTTGAAAACGGTGTGTTACCATGGCTGGGGGGATTTTCCTGGCGACCCGCGCGCCTGCCGCGCCCAGCCATCGTTTCTATGCGGATACTGACCCGCTACATTCTGAAAGAAGTCTTCTCTCATTCCCTGTTGGGGCTGCTGGTCTTCACCTTTGTGATCTTCATCCGCCAGTTGGGTAACCTTCTGGAACTGGTGGTGCGGCACAACGTTCCCCTGCGCGATATGGCGACGCTGTTCCTTCTGCCCGTGCCCAGCATCCTGATGATGACCATCCCCCTGGCCGTGATGGTGGGTACGCTCATTGGGCTGAGCCGTATGGCTGCGGACGGTGAAGTCATCGCGGCGCGCGCCAGCGGGATCGGGATGAGCGCTTTCATTCGGCCCGTCATGCTCCTGGCCCTAACCGGGTGGGCGGTGACCCTCTGGATGGGTCTGTTCATCGCCCCCCAGGCCATGCGCAAGATGAACCGCATGGAAACCGGGCTGACCGCCAGCCAGGCACCCTATGAGATTCAGCCGCGCGTGTTCAACGAGCAATTCCCCAACATGCTGCTTTACCTGGAGGATGTGACCGGCTCCCGGGCAAGCTGGCGCGGCGTCTTTATTGCAGACACCAAGGAGCGCGACCAAGTCAAAGTAACGTTAGCGGAAAGCGGAGTGCTTGTCAACGAACCCGCCCGCAACCGCTTTGTGCTCCACCTCGAGCAGGGGACGACCCACGAATACGACCCGGCCTCTCCCGAACAATATTCCGTGGCTTCCTTCACCGCCACGGAAATACCGATTGCCGCCGATCAGGGCGCCGCGGGTGCGGACGTACGGCGCACACCTCCCTACCTGAGCTTTAAACAGCTCCTGGCCAGCACTCACCAACCCCGCGAGCGGCAAGCCGCCCTCGTGGAGCTTCACTACCGCTTCGCCCTGCCCGTGGCGGCCATCGTGCTTGCCCTGGTGGGCATACCGCTGGGAATGTCCACTCGCAAGGGTGGCAAGTCTCTGGGCGTGCTGCTCAGCCTCCTGTTGTTCTTCGTGTACTACATCCTGATGGCCTTCGGCCTGAGCTTTGCCAAACAGGGCCGCGTCTCACCGGTCATCGGCCTTTGGCTTGCCAACGTCCTGTTTGCCCTAACCGGCATCGTAATGCTGGTGCAAATGCGCCGGGTGAGGACGCGGCTGGGGTTTTTCCAGGACAGGATCGATGAGCTGGTTCTTCACTGGCATTGCTGGCAAGCCCGTCGATCCCGGGGGGCGGGTAAGGTCCCGGCGCCCTTCAAGTCGCGCCCCATGCGCGGGCGCTTTCTGCAAATTCTGGATATTTACGTCATCCAGGCCTGGACATTCTATTTCCTCATTCTCCTCGCCGCCTTCTCAGGAATCTACGTCATCTTCGACTTCTTTCAGATCCTCGGCGACATCGTTCGCAACCATTCTTCTGCCCGCGTTGTATTCGATTACTACCGCTTCCTGCTGCCGCAGGTCATTTACCTGATGCTGCCCTTGAGCATTCTGGTGGCGACCCTGGTGAATTTCGGGTTGCTGACGAAAACCAACCAGATCACCGCCATCAAATCCGCCGGCGTCAGTCTCTACCGGGTGTCGGTCCCCGTGCTCACCGTGGCTGCCCTGCTCAGCGTGGGGATGTTCATCTTTGCAGACAGTGTGCTGCCGGAAACCAATCAGCGCCAGGACGCCCTCCGCAACGAGATCAAGGGCAAGCCCGCGCAAACCTTCTATCGCCCTGACCGCCAGTGGATTTTTGGGTCTTCGAACCGGATCTATAACTATAAGTTTTTTGACCCGGACCAGAATGTTTTCGCCAACCTGACGGTTTTTGAATTGGACCCCGTAACCTTCCGCATGACGCGCCGGATTCATGCCGCGCGCGCATTTTGGGAACCGCACATCCACGGCTGGATTCTCGAAAACGGCTGGTCGCGCGATCTCAACGGCGTGCGCGTGACGGATTATCAGCCCTTCTCCGTCCAAACCTTTCGCGAGCTGACGGAGGAGCCCAGCTACTTCAAGAAGGAAGTCAAAGCCTCCGAGCAGATGAGCGCCCTCGAACTGCGCCGTTACATCACCGACCTCAGCCAGAGCGGCTTTGACGTCGTGCGGCTTTCCGTGCAGTTCTATCGCAAGTTCTCCTTCCCCCTCATCGCCTTCGTGATCACTCTGATCGGGATCCCCTTTTCGTTCACCATGGGCGGGAAAGGCGCCTTGACCGGAATCGCCCTGAGCATCGGAATCGCCATCGTCTATTGGTCAGCTTCCAGCCTCTTTGAAGCGATGGGCAACTTGAGCCAACTCCCTCCAGCCATGGCGGCCTGGTCGCCCGACATCCTCTTCGGGCTGGCGGGAAGCTACCTGCTGCTGCGCATCAAGACCTAGAGGCGGTGAGGAGTGGCAAGTGGATAAGTGGCAAATGCCCACTCATCCCCAAGCCACACCAATTTAAATTTCAAATCTCAAATCTATAATCTCTTTAACATGAACTGTTAGCTGGCTGATTGAATGTAATGCTTTAAGTTCGATGCGAGCCTCCCGGGAAAGTCCCGGCAACGAGGAAACGGAGGCATATTCCGCCGGAAGGAACGCCGCCGTCATCGATGGCCGGATGATGGGGAGGGGAGGGCAGGTTTTTCTGACTGACCCTTCAATAGACGGTCGGATTCGGCGAGCAAGGACGCGGCTCGCTGGTCATTGGGATTTTCTGCCAGGGCGGCTGCGAATTCCTGCCTTGCCTCGCTGACCTTCCCCGCCTCCTTCAGGACCAATCCCAATCCCAGATGGTAATCCTTCCCGTGGGGACGCACCAGCAATGCGGTGCGGATGGCCGACTCCGCCCGGCTCAAATCGTTGAGTTGCATTTCCGCCATCCCCAGGTAGAGGAACTGGTCGCCGTCCGTCGGATCGGCGGCGCAACTCCGTTGGAAGTATCGCGCCGCTTTCGCATAGTCACCTTTTTGGTAATAGAGGTAGGCCAGATTCACATTCGCCCGCCAGAAAGCAGGACGGGCCGCGAGCGCCTGCTGGTAAAGGCTTACGGCGGCTGAAGTCATCCCGCGCTCGGCGGCGGCCGCCGCCAGGCTAGTGGTGGCATAAACATTCTGGGGAGCAATCGCGTGCGCGTGATCGTTCAGGGAGAGATTATCAGCCCAATATAGGCTCTCGTAAAGGGCTGTCGCACCCATGGCCAGACAGGCTAACACCGCGCCCGCCGCCACCCACGCGGGTGACACATGAAAGTATCCGCGAAGCGCCTGGCGCAAAGCTACAGCCACCAGGATGGCGAAGCCCACGGAGGGAAGATAGAGATAACGATCGTGAGCGATTTCCCCCTCGGGCAGCAGGCGGAAGTTGAGCACCGGCAAGATTGCGAACGCCAACCAGAGACCCGCAAACGCCAAGGTGCGCGCTTCCCCAGGCCAGGCGCGGCGAGTCCGGAGATACCAAATGGCCAGAACCGCCAGCGTGACAAGCACCCCGAGGAGCGGCATGAAAAACCCGCGCAGCGTCGCAGCGGAAACATAGGGCGTATCGTAATAGCAGCTCAAGGGCAGGGGCCACAGCAGCAGGCGCAGGTAGAAGACCAGAACGGAAGGGATGGTGAGTATCTCCGTCCGCAGCGGCACGGGTGTGACGGCGTGCGCGAACCCTTTGAGCACCCAGACGCGCAGCGGCACATAGGCGAGCGTCAGCGCGAGAAATGGCGCGACGGCAACCAGCGTGGCGCGCAGCCTCTTGCCTAAGGCGGTTCCCCCACCCTCGCCCCCGCCGTGAATCCACGCGTAAACCGCAATAAAGATGGGCAGCATCATACCGCCCTCTTTCGAGAGCAAAGCAATGGAGTAAAGGGCCAGCGCCGCGGCGAACCACCGCACGTTCCGTCTGCCCTCGCGGGCGCGCAGCCAAGCCAGCATTGCCGCCAGCATGAACAGTGCGGCGAGCAATTCGGGGACAGCGGAAACATAAGCGACGGCTTCGACGTGGACGGGGTGCAGGCCGAAGATCAGCCCGGCGGCCGCCGCCACCCAGGTGTCGCGCGTCAACCGGAGCGCCAGGCAATAGACGAGATAGGTCACCGCCACGTGCGCCAGGACCGAAGTGAGATGCCATCCCCAGGGGTGCAGGCCAAAGAGCGCATGGTTCAGGCGCAACCAAACGAGAAACACCGGCCGGTAATAATTGGAAAGCATGTGGGGATAAAGAAAGCTCCAGACGTGAGAGGTGAAATAGCTCGGCAGGTAGCGCCAGGCGCGAATCGAGTCGTTGACGACTATCTCCCCATGGTCATCGAACACAAAACCGAAACTGAGCGTGGCGGCATAGCTGATGAAGGTGACGGCGAGAATCACGGCCGGCAGAAGGGCGCGCGCCCCAGAGGAATCGCTGTTGGCATCGGATGCCCACCGAAATTTTCCGCGACCGTTCTCATCGCGCATCGTGTTATTTCTACCATAATTTAAGCTGAGCGGGGACTCGCGCAAACGCGGGGGGCAGCCGGGTTAGGAAATTCGCCACTCGATGGTTCTCTTGCGCCCGGAGGTGGCCGGCACCTTTACTTGCACTGGCCAGGGTATTGTTCCCACCTATGTCGACGCGTCGACAGTGGGCGAAGCGGGTAAAGCCGTGAGCGATCGAGGTGTGGAATGAGGGAAACGGGAAACCTCGCGAATCACCCTGCAACCCTGCCATCCCGTGGTGCTATCACTTGAAATGAACGGCCGCCAACCGACGTCTGATCAGTGGCCCTATCCTAATAGTTAAAGTTATACTTTAGATATTGGAATGCTACCCTGCCCGGCTCAACAGGCTGCGGAAAAACGTCCCCCCTCGAACAAACGTCCCGGCGAACAAGATCAAAAAAGTAACCACCCCGTCGCCTCCGGCGCCACCCCTCCTAAATCAGGAGGGGAGTTCTTAAAGAAAACTCCCCTCCTCAGATGAGGAGGGGTGGCGCGCCGAGCGCCGGGGTGGTGCTGAACAACCGGCGGTCATAGACCGCCGCTACAACTACAACCGAGCGCCGGGGTGGTGCTGAACCGTCGGCGGTCATAGACCGCCGCTACAACCGAGCGCCGGGGTGGTGCTGAACAACCGGCGGTCATAGACCGCCGCTACAACCGAGCGCCGCGGTGGTGCTGAATCGCGATAAAGGGGCGGTGATGATAATGCCGGCGCCAACGCCTTTTTCGGTGGTTACTCACTTTCATATGCCACGGGCGTCCCGCCCGTGCACGGGCACGGCCAAGATGGCCGTGGCACATCAAAATGAGTCACTACCCCTTTTTCCGCAGCCTGTAAGGGGCGCCACTTTTTGCTTTCCCTAACCCGCCCCGCTAAAACCAGCCTCCTCGAAAACCAAGACCCCACAGGAGCACCGCCAAAGGGCAAAGGACTGGGGCACGAACCCAGCCCCCAGCCCCCAGCCCCTAGCACCCAGCCCCTGACACCCGGATCACGCCGTCGTGTAGACCTTCTCCATCTGCTTCTTCACCGCCGCTTGGGCCGCCGCCAGCCGCGCGATGGGCACGCGGTAGGGCGAGCAGCTCACATAGTTCAATCCCGCCTCGGCGCAAAACTCGACCGAAGACGGATCGCCACCGTGTTCGCCGCAGATCCCGACCTTCAGCTTTTCCCGGGACGCGCGCCCTTCCTGGGTGGCGAGCTTCAGCAGGCGGCCGACGCGTTTCGGGTCAAGCACCGCGAACGGGTCGGCGGGCCAAATCTTCGCCTTCACGTATGCGTTGATGATCTTGGCGCAGTCGTCGCGGGAGATCCCGAACGTAGTCTGCGTCAGGTCGTTGGTCCCGAAGCTGAAGAACTCCGCTTCCTGGGCGATCTCCCCGGCGGAGAGCGCCGCGGCGGGCAGCTCAATCATGGTGCCCACCAGGTAGTCGACCTTGACGCCTTTCTTCTTGAAGACCTCGGCGGCGACGCGGTTCACGATCTCCTTCTGTGCCTGTAACTCCTTTACATCGCCGACGAGGGGAATCATAACTTCAGGCTTTGCTTCAATTCCCTTTTTCTGGCAATCGCAGGCCGCTTCGAAGATGGCGCGCGCCTGCATCTCGGTTATCTCCGGATACATGATGCCCAGCCGGCAACCGCGCAAACCGAGCATGGGATTGAATTCATGTAACCCTTCAACTACTTCCAGTAACTTCCTGAGATGAGGTAGTTTAGTGCTCCGTTTTTTCGTCGCTTCGAGAGTAGCAATCTCCACCATCAGTTCCTCGCGTTTGGGCAGGAACTCATGCAGCGGCGGGTCGAGCGTGCGGATCGTCACCGGCAGCCCGTCCATGGCTTTGAACAGCCCATAGAAGTCCTGGCGCTGCATGGGCAGGAGTTTCGAGAGGGCGGCGCGCCGCTCTTTCTCGTACTTGGCGGCTTCCTTGGGATCCTGCGTATCTTTGCAAGCCATGATCATCTGCTGGACGTGCGGCAGCCGCTCCTTGGCGAAGAACATATGCTCGGTGCGGCAAAGCCCGATCCCCTCGGCGCCGAATTCCACCGCCTTCAGAGCGTCGCGCGGAATGTCGGCATTGGCGCGCACACCGATTTCCCGCGCCTCGTCGGCCCACTTCATAAACTCGGCGAAGACCCCACTGTGCGGATCGGGGTCGACCAGGTCGGCTTTGCCCAGGATGACGCGGCCGGTCGAGCCATCGAGCGAAATCCAATCCCCATCCTTGATCACCGTCGTACCCACTTTGATGGTTTCAGACTTTTCGTCCACTTCCGCATCGCCGCATCCGGCCACGCAGGGTTTGCCCATGCCGCGCGTCACCACGGCGGCGTGCGAAGTCATTCCGCCCCGCGAGGTGAGAATGCCCGCGGCCACTTCCATGCCGTGGATATCGTCAGGCACGGTCTCAGCGCGCGCCAGAATCACGGGAGAAGACTTCCCTTTGACGACCGCCTCATCGGCGGTAAAGACCACGCGCCCTACGGCTGCACCGGGCGACGCCGGCAACCCCACGGCAATGACTTTCAGGGGTTTCTTCTCATCGAGAACGGGGTGGAGCAACTGGTTCAACTGCTCGGGCTCGACGCGCAGCAGAGCCTCTTGGGAGGTCAGGATGCCCTCCCGCACCATGTCCACGGCGATGCGCACGGCGGCCGGCCCGGTGCGCTTGCCATTGCGGGTTTGCAGCATGTAGAGCTTGCCTTCCTGGATGGTGAATTCGAAATCCTGCACGTCCTTGTAGTGCTGTTCGAGGCGCGTAGTGATTTCGTGAAGCTGGTGAAAAACCTCGGGCATGATTTTCTCGAGCTCGTTGATGGGCACCGGAGTGCGCACGCCCGCCACCACGTCTTCGCCTTGCGCGTTCATCAGGAACTCGCCGTAAAACTCCTTGGCGCCGGTGGCCGGGTTGCGTGTAAAGCCCACGCCCGTGCCGGAGGTCTCCCCCATGTTGCCGAAGACCATGGTCTGGACGTTTACGGCCGTCCCCAGGTCATCGGAAATCTTGTTCAAGCGGCGATAGGTCTGGGCGCGCGGATTGTACCAGGAGCGAAACACGGCCTCGATCGCCATATTGAGCTGGACCCGGGGGTCCTGCGGGAAGTCTTTGCCCGCTTCCTTGCGCACTACCTTTTTGTAATCGGCGATGACCGATTTCAGGTCGTCGGCCGTAAGGTCGGTGTCGAGCTTGACGCCCTTTTTCTTCTTCTGGCCGTCGAACACGTGCTCGAACTTGTCCTTGGGGATCTCCATCACCACATTGCCGAACATCTGGATGAAGCGCCGATAGCTGTCGTAAGCGAAGCGCGGGTTCCCGGCCTTCTGCGCGATAACTTCCACCACGGTGTCGTTCATGCCCAGGTTCAGGATGGTATCCATCATTCCCGGCATGGAAAACTTGGCGCCGGAACGGACCGACACCAGCAGCGGATTCTTCGCGTCGCCGAGTTTTTGACCTTGCAGGGCTTCGAGCTTGGCCAGCGCCTCGTCCTTCTGGGTGAGGATGTCAGCAGGCGTCTGATTGTTGTTCTGGAAATAAAGCCGGCAGGCGGAAGTCACGATGGTGAATCCCGGGGGTACGGGCAAGCCGGCGTTGGTCATCTCGGCCAAGCCCGCGCCTTTCCCCCCCAGGGCGTCTTTCATCGCCCCATGGCCATCCGCCTTACCGCCTCCAAAGAAATAAACGTACTTCTCCATGATTGCAGCTCCTTTCAAATTGAGTCGAAAGTCAAAGGTTTAAGGTTCAAAGTTGTTAGATGTCCGTCGTCCGTTGTCCGCGGCACGCCAGCAGATACCCATTCTCCTTCACGTCGCTCCTCGATCACACCCTGCTGCCTGCGGCAGGCATCGAAAGGACCGACGATTCTGGCGCATTTCGGCAGGTATTGCAAGGGTCAAAAGGGACGTAGCACGGGACGTTGTGCGAGAGGTAGCGCGGGCGTGGGACGTAGCGCGGGCATCCTGCCCGCGCCATTGGCGGGAGCGGGACGCTCCCGGGACAGCGGGCGGGACGCCCACGCTACATCAAGCCTGGCGCCACCCACACCCACTTCCATTGCTCAAGCCCTGCGCTCTTCGGGTTTGATGCGATGTATCCGATATAGTGGTGGAACTCCCCTTTGCTGCGGATCAGATGATCGTAGTATTCCGGTTCCCAGAATTCTCCCGCCCGGACAAGAGCCTTGGAAAGGGAGCGGTCGCCTCGACCGCGCACGGCGGTAGCGCGGGCGTGGGACGTAGCGCGGGCGTCCCGCCCGCTGGGGCGTGGGCATCCTGCCCGCGCCATTGGCGGGAGCGGGACGCTCCCGGGACAGCGGGCGGGACGCCCACGCTACATCAAGCCTGGCGCCACCCACACCCACTTCCATTGCTCGAGCCCCGCCC
>Ga0326727_10003587_pt1 | contig 49152 bp, 40 predicted proteins | sample MB2enrmetagenome_FD_207643 | JGI IMG/M metagenome (GOLD analysis project Ga0326727, IMG submission 207643) | Lab enriched peat soil microbial communities from McLean, Ithaca, NY, United States - MB29MY | ecosystem: Environmental > Terrestrial > Soil > Wetlands > Peat | place: USA: New York... | reverse complement strand
TTCCACGGGTTGCGGGTGCGCCCGCCAAACCACTTGTCGCCCATGGCCAGCGCGCCGAGCGTGAGTTTCGCTACGAGCACGGCTCCGGCCGCATCGAGCCGCTGCACAACAGTCGCGTCTTCGTCGAAGGACTGATTCTCGAATCCGCCCGCGCCCCATGTCGTTGGATAGCCTTTCACGGCTAGCAGATCTTTCGCTCCCCACGGAATGCCGTGGAGCGGTCCACGGTAGTGGCCGGCGGCAATCTCGGCGTCAGCTGCCTTGGCTTGTGCAAGCGCGCGCTCCTCGGTAAGCGTGATGACGAAGTGGAGTTTGGAGTCGTAGCGCTTGAGGCGCGCGAGGTACATCTGCGTCAGCGCGAGGGACGTTACATTGTGCGCCTCAATCTGCGCGCCGAGTTCCTTTACTGAAGCGAAGGCCAAGTCTTCGATCCGGGCTGGAGGGTCGGGAAGCGAGAAGAGTCCGCAACAATTGACGCCGTCGGCGAGATTAGCCTTAAGACAATTGGACTCCTGAGCGTCGCTGGTCTCGGGGAGCTTCGCCGCCGGCGACGGATGAAACGCAAACGCCGGCTGCACCGAGTTCGGCATCTCCAGTTTGCGAATCGCCTTGATCGAGCCGTTCTGATCGACCAGCCCGTCGATCATCATCTGCTTCTGCTCGGCGCTGAACGGACCGACGCCGGCAATCACGCCGGCCTGGTCGATCATCTCCGCAGAAATCACCGGCGGTTTCGACTGGTCAGTGGCAGGGCTCTCCTGCGCCTGCGCGGCGAGGGTATAAAGTACGCCCGGAAACAGTGGCGATGCAATGCCTGCCTTGGCGCAGGCGTTCAGGAAACCTCGGCGGTCGAGTGTCATGCCCAAAAGTCCTCAGCGAAAAGGAATGGTCTTGGGCAAACTATACGGCACGAATCCGCTGACATTTGCAATCAATTTCGCAGTCCTTTGCTACATTCAAAGTCGAAGACTGACTACTCCTTCAGCCGCTCGTCCTCTAGGGTGCCTGAAAAGTGCCCGCAACTCCTTATTTATGAGGATTTTAGATTTCAACTATCATGTTTTCAATGGGTTACGGGCAATGATGCAAGGCGTACAATGTACAAGTGTTTGAAACAAGGCAGCTTACCTCGCAAGAGAGGGGAGGGGGGTATACCCGCGGGTTGCTTTTGGCAGCCAATACGAGGACCCCGATTCAGCGTAGAATAAGACTTGCAGCACGAGCCGCCAGGCTCCGCGCTCGCACCCGCCGGCACGATTCGGCCATCTAAACTGTGCCGGTTGGCCCGGGGTCCCCAACGAATGATTTGTATTCGTTGGGGTGGCAATGGGGGCGTCACGGTTTCGACGGGATCGATTGCGGCAAGGGAGACATGTCGGGGTGTGGGCACCCGTAATCGCCTGCAAAACTAAAGTTGCCAACGACAATCTGGCACTTGCTGCTTAATTAAATAAGCAGCCGTCCTCCGCGGCTTTGCCTGTGGGCTGCGAGCGGACGTCGCACAGCAGGCTGGCGGAAGCGGCTCGGTCCGGGCGGCTGACGCGAGATCAATCGGACTAGTTCGCGGCGCATCTTGTCCGTTCTTAAGCGTCGCGAGCGAAACCAATTGAATCGGACACAGCATGGACTCTCCCGGCTGACAGCGATTTCGGACGCGGGTTCGACTCCCGCCGCCTCCACCATACTTAAGATTTGTATTTTCCTGCACTTACCAATCAGGGCCTAAAAATCGGGCCGTTTTTGTGACCGTTTTGTACCCGTTTTGTACCAGGGACAAAAAGCCTCCCGATTTTTTGACCCATTTCAGCGTTCGAGCAAAACTCCGGCTGAAGTGGGAGGCCCTCATGGATTCGTTCGTCCTCACCCGTCACTCTTCCGACTGCAAATTCAAACGTGACCGGTTCTGCAACCGCTGCAACTGCCCCAAGTGGGTCGAAGGCAGGTTCAACCATGAGCGCTTCCGCAAGAGTGCCTCGACCAGGGTTTGGGGCGAGGCCGAACAGTTCCGCGAAAAACTGGAAGAGACTCTGTCGAGAGGACTACCCCTAGACGATCTTCACGCGGACTCGATCACGGCGCCTGCCGCACCCCCCTCACCTCTTCGCGCCTCGGCGGCTCAACCGCAATCTACGGCCACCGCCTCCGTTGCGATTTCGCCGGGACCGGCCGCAGCCCCACCTGAGGTGAACGCGCCCTCCACATCTCAAAGCGGCACCCAGTCCACCGGTCGGCAGAAGGCGAGAGTTACGGTCCAGAAGGCCGTCGATGCCTACATGACCGACGCCCGCAGCCGAGGGCTCAAGTCGGACACGATCAAGAAGCTCGAGAGAATCTTTGAAAAACAGTTCCTCCCCTGGACAAGGGTGCAGGGACTGGAATACCTCGATGAGGTCGATCTTGACGCCCTGCTGGCCTTCCGCAGCACGTGGACCGAGGGTGCCATCGTCAGGGCAAAGAAGCAGGACCGCGTCATCGGCTTCTTTTGGGACTGCTTCCGCCGCAACTACGTCACCCAGAATCCTGCTCTGTCGCTCAGCAAAATCAAGACTACCCCGGTTCCCACCGACTATTTCCCCCGCGACGAATTCGATAGGATCATCGCTGCCACCGAAGTTTATGGCGATGCTCGCGGTGGTTTTATTCCGATCGCGGACACCCGTACCAGACTGCGTACTTTGACACTGCTGATGCGCTGGAGCGGGCTCCGCATCCGCGATGCGGTGACGCTTGAACGGCACCGTCTGCATGGCGACAGCCTCCTGCTCTATCAGGCCAAGACCGGGCAGGCGGTCTATGTGCCGCTTCCCGCCCATGTCGTCGATGCATTGGTTAATATCCCCGATGGTCCCAGGCCAAACCCACGCTATGTTTTCTGGAGCGGCAATGGAGCCGCCAAATCTGTGGTGGCTGACTGGCAACGAGCCTATCGTCGTCTCTTCGAGCTGGCTGATATCCGAGGGCTCGATGGCGAGCTGAAGCGTTGCCATCCCCACATGTTCCGCGACACCTTTGCGGTCGAGATGTTGCTCGCCGGAGTTCCCATGGATCAGGTCTCGATACTCCTCGGGCACTCTTCGGTGAAGATCACGGAGCGACACTACGCTCCCTTCGTGAAGGCACGGCAGGTCCAACTCCAGAAAAGCGTGCGCAACGCGTGGAAGGTCGGCGAGCCCGCAGGTCAAGGACCAGAGAACCATCCGCCGAAAGCCGCACGCCCCACCGGCAAACAAAAGGGGTGGGAACTGATCGACAACACGAGACGGAAAATCCGGACGGCGTGACCATCATTGGACGCGGAGGCCGGAATATCCCGCCATGCGGATCTGAAAGGTGGCGTGAACCTGTTCCCAGTACTTGTCGAGGATATGGAAGACGCGTTCGTCCTCATGCTCGTTGAAGACCAGCATGCGAATCCACGAGCGCAGCAGCATCGACTCGATCACGTCCTCTGGTACGCCTTCCTGTTCGCAGTGAAAAATGGCGTGATGTATCTCGTCGATAACGACGGCATTCTCGCGTTCTCCTTCCTCACCGGGAGCAGGCGGTTTCCCGAACCAGCTTCCGTCGGTCGCCCGAGCCGCTTCGATCTTCGCGATTAGCTTCTCGATCGCTGCGCTCGTCGAAACAGGAAGGCGCTGCTCCGGAAGGTCGTCACGGAACTGGTTCAGCACGTTCCTGACCGAAGCGCGATCGACATAGTCGAAGCGGTGGTGATCGGTCGGGTCCCACTCACTGTCCGCGGCTCTGCTGCGCCTTACGACAACGTCCAGCCACGATTCACGGAAGAGCTGTTCCACCGCGAACGAACTGATCCCCTGTTCGTGAGCGGAAAGCACGGCAATCCCAAACTCCGACGCAGCGAATCGTCTCTGCCTGCCGATCGCGGATCGGCCGGACTCGTGATGCAGGCGGAAGCAAAGATCGATGACTCGGCTCTCCATTGCCGTCCGCCGATGGTATTCCTGGAGCAGGCGGTCCCACTCCTTAAGTTCCTTCGCACTCCAATCGTCCCGATTCTCGCTGGTCACAAAATTACCGGTCTTCTCGAATGCGTAAATAAAATCGGGGCTCGCTTTTTCTCTTCGGAACTTGGCGAGCATTTCGGCGCGCCATGCGGTCTCGCGAGCCTCCGCATCCCGGCGCAGCGCTTCGGCGGTTTCAGGGCCTCGAGTTAAGTCCGAAGAATCGACAGTCCGTGCTCTGAACTTGTCTCTCAACTGGATAGCCTCCGAAAGGATCGCTCCCCATGCCCTTCCACTGAATTCTATTTTCTTCCAATCTCGCCTGCCCAAGCGAGCCAGCACCGCTCTGCCGGGGCCTGCGCGCCGGAACGTTCGCGTCAGCCGTCGCCTCCTTTTCTTCCATGTAATCGACCAATTTGACCGAATTTCCAACTCGAACTACAGCTACTTTGTGCTGGTCTGATGGATCCGCCGATTCCATCAGTGTTCTCGGCGGTTCGTCATGGCCCGATCAGCGTTATCCGACTCAGGAGAGATGCCACATGGATTTCCAACCCGCTCTTGATGGTCCAGAAACCTTGCAGAAACCGGTGGGGTTGCAGGCACTCGAAAGACACTACACCGTGGCCCAGTTATCAAAGCTCTGGTTTTTCAGCGAAAGCACGATCCGGCGCCTGTTTATCAAGGAGCCGGGAGTCATCAAGATCGCACACCAGCCGACGAGAGTGAGGAGAGGATACACCTCTTTGAGAATCCCAGAGCGGATCGCCCAACGCGTCCATCGGCGCCTGCAGAGTATCTCCTGATCGGTGATTTCCAAGCTACACGAACGCTTACACCCCCGAATTTGACCGAATCTTGAAGCCGCCTCATGCTGACTCGGCATTCGAGGAGGCCCAGGTGAAGGGACGCAAAGGGTATTTCATGATCGCGTTATTGCTGACGCTTCTCAATGCGGCTGTGACTGTGTACTCAGGCGTAGCGATCTGGAAGGCAAGGCCAGGAGACGTTTGGGACCGCGGACTGATGGTCCTCCTTGCTTCCCTGGGAGCCACCTCGCTCGTGAATGTCTGGGTCCAGACAATCCTCGGATCAGAAGTTTCGCTTGGTAGTCGGACGATTGAGTGCGGGCAGGGCGTGAAATCGATTCCAGCCGAAGCGCGAGGGCATGGCAATGTTTGAGTCGATCGACGATCTCGGAACCAAACTCGCGGCCACGGGCTACTTCATCGACCCGGTGATGACCCAGGTGGTCTTTCTCGCCGCCAAGCTGCAAAAGCCGCTGCTGCTCGAAGGACCCGCAGGAAGTGGCAAGGCAGAGGTCGTCTTTTGGATTCAACAGAACTGGCTGCAGGCTTCAGTCGCCACTCAAGGCAAGCGGCGTTTCTTCATCATCACTCCCGAAGCGCTCAAGGTCCTTTACAAGCACCATCACGGGGATCTCATGAATCGCGGCATTCGGAACCAGGCGTTATTTGAGGCTTACGTCGAATACTGCTTCGTCCCCAAGCATACGGTTGGGGAGCAACTGCTAGTCGTCCGGCGAGACAAACGTGAGCGGGCGGCTTTCGCAGCATTGGGCGACCAGGCTACTGACAACGAAGAGGAGGACGATAGCGATGAGATCGATCCGGTCATGGACGGGCGGTATCGCATCGAGATGGCAGAGAGGGGTAGCTCAGAGGGAGACCCGGGAAACGGGGAAGCATGAGATCTGCCCGCGCTGCGGCACCCCGATTCTTTCGTCCCGAATGTCGTTGCGCGAGATGGTACTGATGGCCCTTTGCGGGAGCCTCTTGCTTTCGATCCTCGTTTCGGCTTTTCTGATAGCCGAACCCTGGTTAGAGGATGCAGGCCACCGATTCGTTGATCGAATAGTCTGGCACGAGCCGCTTGACAGTTGGAATCTGTGAGCGGTTCGTTCGCGGCTTTGCTGTCGGGCCGCCTTATTTAGCCTTATTCGGGTTCCCGCCCTCGGGCTATGGGGCTGCGGCGAGGACCGATGCGCGGATTGCCCCCGTGCGATATGTCGAAGAGTGACTCGCCCTGAAGGCAGCAGTTGAGCCAAGGGCCACTTGTCCGGAGAGCCGACTACTCGGCCAAGTGAAATTTTGACCTCTGCAGTGACAGTTTGTCGTTTCAGGTTTTTCAACGACATACAAGCCCGGTGGGAACGCCTAAGACCATGGAGGTCGTGCAAGTGGCGGATATTGTGGATCGGATTGCGGATCGGAGATTAGCAAATGTGAACGAGAGCGCGCTCCCGTTGCTTCGGCGTTCTGGCGATCCGTGCGTGGCTCCGAAACCGCGCAGAAACACTCCGCCAATGTCGCGCGGCGTACGGATGCCTGAGATCATTCTGACAGTTAAATAATTAACTACGGTTTGTAACCGTAGCTGGTAGGGTGAACTGAAACGTCGCTCCGCGCCCGGTGGCGGCCTCGGCCCACAAGCGCCCACCATGCGACTCAATGATTTTGCGGCTGATACGAAGCCCCATGCCGGTGCCATGGGGTTTGGTCGTAAAGAACGGGTCGAATATCTGTTCCGCCGATTGCGGCGGAAACCCTTTGCCGGTATCGGTGAATGAAACCAGAATCTGTTCTCTCTCAGCTTGCTCTGACTTGATGACCAACTCTCGCGTGCCATCAACGTCCTTCATCGCTTCGATGCTGTTGATGATCAGATTCATCGCGACCTGCTGCAATTGCACACGATCTCCGAGGATTTGAGGTAGATCGGCTGCCAGTTCCGTGCGGATCGATATGTTGTGTCGCATTGCCTGGTCGCGCAGAAGGGCGATGGTTTCTGGAATAATCTCGTTCACATTCAGACTCTCCTGATTCGGGACACCCTTCTCGAATTGTGAGTGGATCCGGTTGATAATGTCTGTAGCACGTTGTGCGTCTCTTACAATTCTGGCAAAAGCCCCGCGCACCTCATCGAGATTAGGATTATCGCCCGCGAGCTTTCGGAGGCCGACGTTGGCATTGGTCATCGCACCACTGATCGGTTGACTGATTTCATGAGCCAGGGACGCTGCTAACTCTCCCATGGTTGTCACCCGGTTGATGCGCGCGAGATTACTCTGCGCTTGGCGTAAAGCCTCCTCAGCCTGCTTGCGATCATCAATGTCCGTCAAAAGCACATACCAGCGGAGTACGTGGCCCTCAGAGTCACACAGCGGGAGTCCGCGTGCGTGAAACCATCGATAGACTCCGTCCGCGCGCCGTAAGCGGTGATCCACGTCGTAGACAGACATCGTCTCCACCGAGTGCTTCCACGCAGAGTACACGCTCGGCAGATCGTCCGGGTGCACCTCGTCGCCGGTTGACCAACCGTTCAATTGTGCCGTCGTCCTGCCAAAATACTCCAGGGTTTGCCGGTTGACCACCTCGATCTCGCCGGTTGCCGACATAATGGCCACCAAGCCCGCGATGCCATCAAGTATCAGACGTGAACTCTGCTCACTTTCGCGAAGGGCTTCCTCTCCCTGCTTCCGATCGTCAATGTCAGTGGACGTGCCGATAAACATGAGAACTCTTCCTTCCGCGTCACGCAAGGCCACGGCTCGATTAAGATGCCAGCGATAGACCCCGTCTCGCGCCCGACGAAACCGGGTTTCCATTTCAAAACCCTGCCCCGTGCGCACCCCATCCCAAAAGCCTACCGATGCTACTTCCCGATCGTCAGGGTGGACTGCGGTCATCCAGGCCTCGGGATGCGACCGGACGAAATCGAGGGTCTGACCGGAGTATTCAAGCCAAACTTGATTCACGAAATCCGGCGTCCCATCAGGTTTGAGCGTCCAGGCGGATACGGGGAGTTGCTGCAGCAGCGCAACTTGTAGTTGCAACTCTGCATCGGCCCCCTGCAGCTCTCGGTAAAGGCGGCTCGTCTCGGCCAACCGTTCTTCGCTGGCGCGCAGTTTCTCGCGTTCGAGTTCCGCCTCGCTGCGCATCCGTTCTTCGCGTTCTGCAGTTTCGCGGCGAAGTTTGGACATTTTGACGTTTGCCGCTACACGCGCCAGCAACTCCCGTGCAGCGAATGGCTTGATGAGATAGTCATCGGCGTCGGCCTCGAGCCCTTCCACGCGCGACTCTTCGCCCGCCCTTGCCGACAGCAGGACGACCGGCGTGCCGGCGAGGGCTGAATCTTCGCGAATCGCTCGCAGCAGGCCAAACCCATCGAGATGCGGCATCATGACGTCCACCAGCACAAGAGCGGGGCGCAATTGCTGTGTTGCTTCCAACGCCTGGCGGCCGTCAGCAACCGCGTGCACCTCATATTGCTCGCTCAGCAGGCGTGTGAGGTACTGGCGCATGTCCGCATTGTCATCGGCCAGGACGATCGGTTCGCGTTTTGCGTCTGGCGAGGGCTCCGACGAGGGTGTAGGCGACGCCAGCATGGGAGGTGTTGCCGCATCGGCCGCCACTCCCGGTTCATTTCCCGACCACTGTTGCACCTGTTCGACATAAGCTTCGGCTCGAATTGTGGTGGAGACGAGCGACTGTGGGGCATGAATGCGCTCGGCGGGCAGATGCTCCTTGCCGCGCGGAATAGTCACCGCGAATGTGCTGCCGGCGCCAACCGCGCTTTCCACCCGCACACTGCCGCCGTGTAGTTTCACCAGTTCCTGAACCAGGGCCAGTCCGATGCCTGTGCCTTCGTAAGTCCTGGCCTGGGTGCTCTCGATGCGGTGAAAGCGCTCGAACACGTGCTCTAGATGCTCTTCTGGAATTCCCACGCCTGTGTCGCGGACCTGCAATTCCACCGCGCCGTCTTGAGGCTTCAATGTGAGAGAAACCTCGCCCGCGAACGTGAATTTGTAAGCATTGGAGAGCAGATTCAACACGATCTTCTCCCACATGTCGCGATCCACGTACACCGGTTCGGCGATGGGCAGGCACTCCACTGAGAAACGGAGCCCGGCGTTCTGCATCGCAGAGTCGAACGCGCTTGCGATTTCTGTGGTGAAACTTGCCAGGTCTGTCGGCTGATACGACGCCTGCACGCGTCCAGCCTCAATCCGTGAAAAGTCCAGAAGTGTGTTGACGAGCTTGAGCAGTCTGATCCCGTTGCGCCGTACCGCAACCAACAGCTCGTGATGTTCCGGGCTCAGCCGCTCGCTCGCTTCCGGTAACACTTCATCAAGCGGACCGAGCATTAGTGTCAGCGGCGTGCGAAACTCGTGGCTGACGTTCGAGAAAAACATGGTCTTGGCGCGGTCGAGCTCCGCCAGAGCCTCCGCCCGCTGGCGCTCCTGCTCGTAGGCACGGGCGCTGGCCAGCCCGATGGTGATCTGTTCGGCAACCCGATAGACGAACTGGCGGTATGCATCGTCAAAGGCCCGGCCGGGATGAATTCCCGCGACGAGGAATCCCAACGCTTCACTGTGTTCGCCCAGCCGGATTGGCACCACGCTCGCTTCTTTCGGACGCCCCGGCCAGTTCGGCACTGACACGCCCGAAGCGAGATCCCCGAGTTCAACCAAAACCCCATTCATCGCCAGTGCGGGCTCGAATCGCCAAAGGTTCTCGCTGCGGCAGTCGATGACCGGTGGGTGCAACGCTTCATCGATTTCCACGCTGGCGCCTGCCAGGTACGCTTGATGTTCGGAAGGTCGATATTCATAGAAAAATGCGAAGGGGAGGCTAATGCAATTTTCGCCGAGAATCTCCGCGCTGACGCGCCAAACTTCTTCTTCTGTTCGCGCTCCCGCCGTTCGCGACGCCAAATCGCGTAGAACCTGCCTGCGTCGATCTTCGAGCACCCGTACCGTCGTCTCGAGCGCCGAGTTCAACACGCCGCCCATGCGGCCGTTGTCATCCCAAATCGGACTAGCAGAAAACGCGAAGTAGACCTCTTCGAGATAGTTGTTGCGTGTGAGAGGCACTAGCACATCGGACAGAAAGTTGGCGGCCTGCCCCCGAGCCATCACGGACTCATACATCGGCCCGATGAAATCCCATGCCTCGGGATATACCTCGCGGGCGCCACGACCCAGCGCCCACGGGTGCTTTGTTCCTGTTATCGGCCGGTAGGCCTCGTTGTACAACAGAACGTAATCCGGACCCCAGCAGATGGCCATCGGATAGCCAGATCCAAGCACGACACGCACAATGGTTCGCAAAGCTTGCGGCCATTGTTCCACCGCGCCGAGCGGCGTAGCCGACCAGTCGAGCTCGCGCATACGCGTGGCAATCTCGCCGTCACCGGCGAAGACTGAATCGATCAGTTTCCTGTCGCTGGGGTTCATCCAAAATCCCTCGACCCGGCGGCAACGCTGAAAAGGCCTGCGAGCCGATGGCTGAAGAATCCCGAGGAGCCGCCCGGCTGTGCGGACTAGGCAAACATCGGATGCGCAAGACGAAAGAACGCCGGTCCAACGGAGCAGGAGAATGGCTCTCGGAGAAATTCAGGGGAAACCAATGGGCCCACTCGCCTTGAACATGCTCCTGCAAAGCGATGCCAAATTATATCGTGCGCCGAAGGTGGAGGGAGGGTGGCGAAGGTCAATCCATTTGGGGAGGCCAGTGACCCTTCAGAAGGTAAACCTGCCGGCCAGTTGAATCTGGCGCCCGGTGCCGGCGGTGGTCAAGATTTGCCCCACGTTATCGGCAAAATCACCCGCCGCATCCTTGAAGACGGCATCCCCGTTACCTCCAAGGGAAAGCGCACTTTGTGTATTACTCGGAACGCCAAAATTCGGATGGTTGAACAGGTTATAAGCCTCCACTCCAATCGTAAGCTTCCGTCCTTGACTGATTGCAAAATCTTTGTGCAGCGCGGGGTCAAACTCCGCGAACCCGGGCCCCCGCAAGCTATTTCGTCCGGCATTGCCAAACTGCCCTGCAGGCGGAACCGCAAAAGCACCTGGATTGAACCAGCATGACAGGGCACCCACCTTGGCCCCGTTCGGACAGATACCCGCGTAAGGGTTGCCAACAAGGTCTGGACGTTCCGGAATAAGCAGCCCTTGCAAATCGGCATTGTCGAAAGCGAGCACCGTGGTAAAAGGGGGGCCGCTTTGAACGGCGGCAATAGCCGAGATCTGCCAGCCACCCTGGAGACGTCCGGATCCTGGCAGCTCGTAAGCGGCATCTGCCGCGAAGTTATGCCGGATGTCGAAATCTGACCGGCCGCGGCTTCCCTTGCGATCGAAAATGTTTTGAGATTCGGGAGGATCGTTCACGGATTCCACGGAAAAATCCACCGAAGCGTCATCCACGGAATGGGCTAATGAGTACGACGCCTGCCAGAAAAGGTCATGTGCATCGTGTTTCGAAACGGACACCTGAAAGGAATTAAAGAAGGATTGCGCGTCAGTCAACACAGTTAACAGAGGTGATGGCAAGTTCGGATTGTAGCGATGGCCTAACGCCGGCTCAAAGGGGTTCTGCTCGCCTTCGCGGGTGAGGTGATTGCCGCGCGTGCCAAAGTATCCCGCGCTGAGGATCATGCCCTGCGCGAGTACCCGTTCCACGTTGAGGTTATACTGCAGCGCGTAGGGGAACTTCGGGTAGTAGGTTGTCGCGATAACATCGAGCGGCTGGGTCACGAGAGCATCCTGTGGGTTCAGAAACTGAGGGAAAACAAATTCCTCTATATCGAAGAAAGGCGGTAGCAACCGGTCGACACCGAATAGGATTCCCGGGAGCTGGTCGCGATAGATGCCGAATCCGCTCCGCACCACAGTTTTGCCGTCGCCGAATACGTTCCATGCAAAGCCTATCTGGGGTGAAAGAAGATCCAGCGGTGTCCCGGCAAATAGTTTGCCGACGGTTGGCGCAGAATCCGTCGCCGGGTTTTGAAACGCTGAGAGACGGCCGTGTGCCTCGGTCGGATTGGAGTAGAAATCGTAGCGCAACCCGATATTTGCGGTGAAGCGGCTGTTCACGTGCACAAAGTCCTGGGCAAAACCAGACGCGAAAGTTTCGCGGTATCCGCGCTCGGAATCGGCGTTGGAGGGATTGACCCCAACGTAGGACAGGGGTGCACCTTCAAGGAAGAACTCGAGAGCAGGATTGTCGCTGGATGCCTGCAACCCGTAGGGAGTCAAGTCCTGGAAGCTATACAATCCGTTCACACCGAAATCCAGCGTCCCGTTAAGATCGAGTCTTCGGAACTCCGCGCCGAATTTTAAAGTGTGGCGGCCGATTGTGCGCGATAGTTGGTCCTGGACCTGATAAACGGTCGACAAATCGCCTAAAGGAAACACCGGGCTATTGCCCAACAAGCTGATACCGGTGACGTCGATCATTCCGAACGGCCGATCAGGAACCAAAGAAATCGACAGGCCCGGATGCGTATTATCGGGCGAAGAGGATGCAGTTGTTCGGTTGACACCGAAGCGTAACTCATTGATCAATTCCGGCGCGAGTGTCGTGCGGTCCTGAATTGTCACATATTGATTACGCGCCAGGTGAAAGGTCGGGAACCCCGGCATATAGGTGCCCGGCGGTGTTCCGACGTACGGCACCAGAGAAGAACTGTCATCGATGGTGTAGCGCGCGAAGACCGAATGCGAATTGGAAAAGTTGTGGTCGATGCGAACCATACCGTGATCCTCACGGGTTTCGCCTTTGTCAGCCGTGATCAGCTCGCCGGTTCCATCTCCATTGTCCGGTCCGTTCGAAGGAGGCATCAGATTGAGAAACTGTTGCGTTTGGGGATTGATCGGAATGGTGACGCATCCGCCTGAACTGAGGCTGGTGCAGGCCGCCGAGTTATTCGCAGAGGGCAGGAAACCTTCATGAGCAAGCGCATCCGGCGCCGTGGCAATTGCCGTAGATGCCTTGACTTCGCGAAACCCCTCATAGTTGGCAAAGAAGAACGCGCGATCACGCTTCAGCGGCCCTCCGGCTCCGGCACCGAACTGGTTGCGAACGAAAGGCGGGATCGGGTTGGCGCCCAAGTCAAAATAGTTCTTAGCGTCGAGTGACGCATCCCGATGCAATTCCCACAACGATCCATGAAATTGGTTACTGCCGGACTTGGTGATCATCTCGATGACGGCGCCGCCATGCCCGCCGTACTCCGCGCTGAAGGTCTGGGTCAAAACGCGGACCTCCGACAACTCATCGAGACCGAGAAAAAATCCTGAAGCGCCCGCGGGCGAAAAGCCCCAGACCGGATCGGCCGCATCCATGCCATCGATCAGCACTTTCGTCATGCTGGGACGTATACCATTAATCGCCACCTGCGCTGTCTTGCCGCTCGAAAGCAAAGAGGGTGCACTGCCGGGATCAGGAGTGACTCCAGGTTCCAGCACTACCGCACTAAACAGATCCTGATTATTGAGAGGTAGCTTCGTCAGACTTGGCTCCGCCACGAGCCTGCTGACAGTTGAGGTCGTACTGTCGACGCCGCTCGAGTTCGCGTTGACTATTACCTGCTGCCGCAGGTCTCCCACGACCAGTGAGAAGTTGATGATCAATTCGGAGCCCGAAAAGACCGCAACACCTTCGCGAACCTGTGTCTGGAATCCCTGATCTTCCGCGCGAATGGTGTAGGTTCCCGGTGGCAGGCCGGAGAAATGATAGGTGCCTGCGGTGTAAGTGACGGTGCTTCGTTTCAATCCGGCGCCCTGGCTGAAAATCGTGACGACAACGTCGGGGACAACGGCACCACTGGGGTCGGTGACGGTACCAGAAACCGTCGCAAACTGGGTTTGCGACCACGCGTATGTTGCTAGCAAGACAAGTGACAGGACCGGGAGTATGCACGCTCTCGAATTCAAGAAACGCACAAGAGCGCCGCGCTCTCTGCCGCAGTAGAGATTGAATTCGAAACCCTCGCGCAGGGGCTCCAATAAGCACTCGGAATACTCTGCCATTGAGTACATTCTCCTTGTCAGGAAAACATGCCGCATTGTTCTCTGAGAAAGGAATGTGCTCCCGAAATCTCACAATCGGGTGCAACGCTAAGGTCAATTGAGGGAAGCGCCGACGTTGGGTGGGATGTTCTCCCCGTCGCCAAACATGAAAATTGTCTCATATCTGCAAACGATTCCAATCCGCATCGGGGTAGAGTCCACATGGGCAAGACTTTTGATCAGCCAGATCTCACGATCAGGAGAGCAAATACGCGTATCGCTGCGCTGTGACGACGGAGAAAGAGGCCCGCAATTGCGCGGCAAGTTGGTGCGACTTGATTCGCGTGATCAAACCGCGGCGAGGCAGGGCTTCGCCGCGCCGGCAGCGCCGGTGCTCAGAATTCGCCGGGGCTGAGCTGACCGGTACTGGCTGAATTAAGACAGTACCAGCTGGCCAGCATGCTTGACTTGAGCATTCCTCAAGCCAACAATATGAATCCTTGTCTATTTGTTCCTTTCGCTAATACACACCAGACTGACTCCATCAAAAGTGCTTTTGCCGGCATTGATGGGAGGCGTACTGCCGAGCGCAACAATGGCGGTGTTTTTGGGCAGGAGATGGAAGCGCAGCTGAAGATAGGTTTGGACCTGGGATGCCCTTCTGCGAGACCGTATCAGTTCTTCTGATTCCGAACTTGAGGGATCGTACCCTTCGATGATTAGTGGTTGACCGTAGATTTCTTTGAACTGGCCTACGGCCAAGTCGATGTTGTGCCTGCCCTGGGCAGACAACACCTCCTGGCCAGCATCATTGGTTGTGAAAAGCGACGAGGCAGGGATCCATTGGCGGCTCTGAGGTAAATTCCTGAAGATCAGTCCGGCGCGATATTGCTCGACCGGCAGATCGTCGAGGTCGTCGTATCCCCGATGCTTGAAAAATCCTCTGAAAAGGAAGTTGTGCTTCAATGCTTCTGTATCGTCGGCCAGGTTCCCTGTGCCGCGGTTGATATTCGTCAGGGACTGCTGTAGGTTCGTGCCAGCGTCTTCACCATATTGATCTTCAGCCAATGCGCTTTTGAGCGTAGTGTTGATTTGTTTACTTATCTCGTTGAGATTTTGCGTGGCAGACTTGGTGTTGCTGAGCGTAGCATCGACCTTTCCCACTAGCTGGCGGGATTGAACTTCGGCCAGCATGTTGTCAATTCGGGTGGACGATCCATTCAGCGTCTGAGTCGTCTGGCGGATGTTCGCTACGGATTGCCTCACGTTCGAAGCGGTCGTTTCATCTTCCAGCAACATTCCGACGGTGCCTTTTCCGCTGCGTACATCCTGGATGAGACCATTTGCATTCGTGATTGTGCTGGTCGTCGTTTCAAGAGTCGTGTCGAGATGACTGCGGACGTCGTTCATGGTGCCTTCAACTTCATCAATTGTGGTGCTCGTCTGCTTCATTATGCCTTGCGCCTGTTTCAGCAGCGTGGACATTTCCAAGGGCTCCTGGCTCTGAAGCGTGCTTCCGGCTGGAGCTTCAGAAACGCCTTGGCTTCCATCGTGGATCACCAGGAATTTATCGCCGACGAGCCCCACTGTCTCGACAGTCACCAGAGAATCATCGCGGATCAGGCCATGCAGCCGGTCGTCTACCTTCATCTTGAGCCGGAACTTCTGCGCGGGGCCGGAAGGGACCTGGATGTTCTCGACTTCGCCCGCATCCATTCCATCCACCGTGACCTTTGCGCCCTTCGTGAGGCCATTCACATCCTGGAAGTCGGTATAGAAAATCACATGATGAGCGAAGGCTTTGTGCTGATTGCCGATAAGAAACAGTCCAGCGCCAAAGAGCGCGACTGCGACCGCGGTTAAGATTCCCACCAGCAGATTGTGGTTTTTCATCATGCCTAACGCTCCGATATGAATTGACGCAATCGCATGTCTTGCCTGCCATCCAGTTCTTCGGGCGTGCCAAATGCGAGCAGCCGAGCTTGATCTAACACGGCAAACCTATCGCCGATTCTTCGTGCGCCGTGAATGTCATGTGTGACGATCACCATGGTGGTGCAACGCTCAGACTTAACCTTGATGAGGAGATCGTCGATCTCGCCTGCCGTAATTCTGTCGAGCCCACTGCTGGGTTCATCCACAAGAAGGATCTCGGGCTTGAGTATCAGAGCTCGCGCCAAGCCGGCCCGCTTCTGCATGCCGCCGGAGAGCGCCGCCGGCATTTTCTCACCATCGTTCTCCAGACCAACCTGTCGCAAAGTCTCGCCCACAGCGTGTCTGACTTCATCCGGGGACTTTGTTCGGTCAAGCCGATGGAGCGGCAAGGCGAGGTTCTGATTCAGGGTGAAGGAGTCAAGGAGCGCCGCGCTCTGAAAGAGAAAACCCATCTTCCGGCGAACCTTCACCAGCCCGTCTTCATCGAGAGTCGCCATGTCTTTGCCTCCCACCAGCACTTTGCCGGCATCGGCATTGTGCAAACCGATCATCAGCTTCAGTGTTACGCTCTTGCCGGTTCCGCTGCGTCCCAGGATGCATAGCGCCTCGCCGCGGGCGACTGAAAACGATACATTGTCCAGCACTTTCCTTCCGTTGAATCCTTTATCGACCTGTTCAAACGCAATCGCCGTATCATGCTGGCCGCCGCCACTACTGTTGTCGTTCATATGGCCTGATCCGGAAAGAGGAAAAAGATGCATTTCACCAAGATCACGTCGGCCATAATGATCACGAGCGATGAGATGACGACGCTCTTCGTAGCCGCTTTGCGCACACCGTCGGAACCTTCGTTCGTGGTGTAGCCATAGAAGCAGGAGATCGTGCCGATCAGAAAGCCAAACACTGCTGTCTTCAGAGTGGGTGGAATGAAATCGGCAAACGCCACATTCTCAAATGCGCGCTGCAAATAGAGCGTCCAGCTTAGGTGCGATACCAGGTGCTCGGACATAAAGCCGCCGAGAATACCAGCTATATCCATGAAAATGGTTAAGATCGGCAGCATGGCACAGCAAGCGATCACTCTGGTGACTACTAACAACTTGAAGGAATTGATCGACAGGGTCTCGATCGCGTCGATCTGCTCGGTGGCCCGCATATTGGCCAGTTGCGCTCCGATGCTGGCGCCCACCCTGCCAGCCATCAGCAGGCCGGTAACCAGCGGGCCAATTTCATTGAAAAACGCGAGCGACTGAAAGGCGGGAATGTCCGCGGTAGCGCCAAATTGCACCAGCGTGCTCCGCGTGTGCAACGTCATGACGACGCCAAGGGCAAAGCCCGCCGCCACGACAAGCAAAAACGAACCTACGCCGATTTCATAGAACTGCCAGAGCATGTACTGCCCTTCCAACGGGCGCGTCCATGCATCGCGCAAGGCTCTGGCACCGAATAAGGTTACCCGCCCGATAGACTCGAAAGCCGACTTCAACATCTGATGGTTCCTTCGCCTTCTGGAGTCTTGATGCTTTAAAAGCTTTGTGGTTTCACTCGAAGTCCGCCATTTCCAACGTCATGAACTTAGCCCAGAATGCCGAAAACTTTCGCACGCTTCCGCAAGGAGATGAATAGGCCAGTAATCGGGGACATCGCTGACTTTCAGAATGCGGAAGAATCGCACTCCGGTATTTTAAAAATCATGAAACCGTCTGAGTTTTTGCGAATCCTACGCTGCAAGGCGATAGCCTGGGCGGTCCATTTTCGGTATCAGAAGATCGGCCAAAGCATCGTCAATTCACAACGGGAGCTTGCAACGCGATGAAAAGAATCGGAAGTCTAATTCTCGCTTCGATACTGATCGCCAGTGTGTGCGCAGCGCAAGATGTTGTCAGTGCCGTCCACGGGACGATCAGGAAAATCGATTCAACCACCAAGACCATTGTGGTCAAAACGGCCGACGGTACGGAGCACTCGCTGCATTTCGCCGCTAAAACGACGGTGCACGGCGCCGATGACTCCACGAGGGGCACCGAAGATTCCTGGCATGGCTTGACGAAAGGAACGGAGGTCGTGGCCCACTACACCACGCGCGGCACTGAAGACACGGCGGTGGAGATCGACAAGGTTGGCCAAGGCGGCCTGAAAGAGATGGATGGAACCATAAAAGACATTGATAGAGGCGGGAAAACGCTAGTGGTCAAAACGGGCGACGGTACCGAGCAAACATTCCGTCTGACGGGCCATGCCACCGAAGATGGGGGAAAGGATATCGCGAAGGGAACCGAAAAGGGCGCAAAGGTCACCGTCTACTACACGGAGGATGGAGGCAAGAAGCTTGCGCACTTTTTCGAAAAAATCTAAAGTTGAAGCCTTTTTCAAGATGGAAACGAAATGTGCGGGCACGAGATTGTCCATCTCAGGAGTCGGGTTTTGGCGCTTCCCGGAACACGCCGGGGAGCTGGCCAAGCTGGCGCCAATGTTGCAGCAGGCCCCTATTTCGAGCTTAAGTTCTTTGCTTGGACGTTAACGAGCTGACCGATGATTCACGTTCGGCAGCGATGCGTCCTCTGCGCCAGCCATCAACCTCCCTACCTTCGTGGGCCAAGTTGCCGCTTCACCGCCTGTACCACATTGTCTGGCTCGAATCCGAACCGTCTCTGCAGTTCCTTAAGCGGAGCCGAAGCGCCAAACGTCTTCATGCCGATGACATTCTCGGCATCGCGGACGTATCTTTCCCATCCGAATGTGGAAGCCTGTTCGACGGCGACTCGGACACTGACATCAGGGGGCAGAACGCTGTTCCGATAGCTTTTCGGCTGTTGCTCGAAGATCTTCCATGACGGCATGGAAACGACCCGCGAGCGAATGCCCTCTGCGAGCAACGATTCGTGGGCTTGGAGAGCGAGGCTGACCTCGCTTCCCGAAGCGATGACGATCGCTTCGGGATTTCCGCCAGGAGCATCCGCCAGGATGTAGGCCCCATGCGAGACCCCGTTGGCCGGAGCATACTTGCTGCGGTCGAAAGTGGGGAGAGGCTGCCTCGACAATGCCAGGACGGCGGGCTGATGGCGCAGTTGTACGATGTAGCGATAGGCCTCGACGACTTCGTTGGCATCGGCAGGACGCAGGGTAATGAGTCCCGGTATCGCGCGCAGGGATGCGAGGTGCTCCACAGGTTGGTGAGTGGGGCCATCCTCGCCGTCGCCCATGGCATCGTGCGTGAAGATGAAGAGAGAGGGCAGTTCCATGAGCGCGGCAAGCCGCATCGAGGGCCGCGCATAGTCACTGAAGATGAAAAACGACGCGCCGTAAGGACGCAGCTTGGACAGGCTCATCCCGTTCACGATCGCGGCCATAGCATGTTCGCGGATGCCGAAGTGCAGGTTCTTTCCTCCGGGCGTGCCGGCCTGGAAATCTCCCGCGCCCTCATAGGTCAACAAGGTCTTGTTCGATGGACCGAGATCCGCCGAGCCGCCCAAGAACCAGGGAATATTCTGTGCCAGCGCGTTCAGAGTTTTGCTCGAAGCGTCGCGTCCAGCGATACCTTTCGGGTCGGCCGGAAACACGGGAAGGTTCCGGTCCCATCCGGCGGGAAGCTCACGCCGCTGCATGCGCTCAATCTCGAGAGCGAGTTCCGGAAATTGGGAGCGGTACGATTCGAAGATTTCTGTCCATTTGTGCCGGGCTTCCGAACCGCGCTTTCCAATGCCGGCGTTAAAATGCTCGTACACACCATTCGGGATGTAGAACTGCGCGTCTTCAGGCCAGCCGTAGGCGCGCCGGCATAAGCGAACCTCTTCTTCGCCCAGTGGTTCGCCGTGCGCGGCTGCAGTGTCCTGTTTGTGCGGCGAACCATATCCGATGTGGCTGTCCAATACGATGAACGTCGGACGCCCCTTTGTCTTGTGGAACACTTCAAGAGCCTGTTCGATGCGGTCGAGATCGTTCGCATCGCCAACGCGCAAGACGTTCCAGCCATAGGCGAGGAACCGGCCGGCAACGTCTTCCGTAAAAGCAAGGCTAGTGTTGCCTTCAATCGTGATGTGATTGTTGTCGTAGATCCAGCACAGGTTGTCGAGGCCGAGATGTCCCGCCAGGGATGCGGCTTCCGAAGCAACACCTTCCATCAGACAACCGTCCCCGCAGACCGAGTAGACGTTGTAATCGAAAATGTCGAAGTCCGGACGGTTGTAACGGTCGGCGAGCCATTTCTGGGCGATTGCCATACCCACGCTGGTAGCCACTCCTTGTCCCAGCGGGCCGGTCGTGGTCTCGACACCTGAAACCCAGTGATACTCCGGGTGTCCGGGGGCTTTGCTGCCCAGTTGACGGAAGTTCCGGATGTCGTCGAGCGAGACCGACGGCTGGTCGACGGTCTCATACTCGGCGTTGACCGCCTGCACACCAGCGAGATGGAGCACGGACCAAAGCAGCATGGAGGCGTGTCCATTCGACAAGACAAAACGGTCGCGATTCGGCCAGATGGGGTCCTGCGGATCGAAACGAAGCGTCCGGTTCCAGATGGTATAGACCAGCGGTGCGAGCGCCATGGGCGTGCCGGGGTGTCCGGACCCGGCCTGCTGCACTGCGTCTATCGAAAGCGTGCGGATGGTGTTGACGCACAACCCATCGAGCTGAACGGCACTCGGATTCTCAATGGGAGCTGTTGCGGTACTCATCACTGCCTCCTGAGCAAATATTCAAACTCGGTTCTTCGGCAGCTACGCCGGGATTGTTGGAATGTCTACCTGGGCCGTGGCGGCTTGATCTGACAAAACCACCGAACGATCGAAGCGAACGTGGCTGGCCGGAATCGAGAGATCTTCGTCCAAAAGACGGGCAAGCATGCCTGACTTTTCGATGCCAGTCACCAGCCACAGCACCTTACGAGAACGATTGAGAATGGGATACGTCAACGTCATGCGCTGCCTTCCCTGGTAAATTCCTGTGAGCGCAACATCGGCATCCATTACTTCAAGGACCGGATCGCCGGGAACGAGCGATGCCGTATGGCCATCGGGACCAAGCCCGAGGTGGACCAGATCGAGTACCGGTGGGGCGCCAGCCAATTCCTCCAACGTCTGCGAGTAGCGGGTGCAGGCTGATTCGAGATCGGCGGAGTCCACCGGCATGGCATGAATTTGCTCAGGGCGCAGCGGCACGTGGCTAAGCAGGCTCTCGTGCAAGTGCGTCAGGTTTCTATCCGGATCCCCGGGCGGCGCGATTCTCTCATCCACCTGGATGACGTGAACGCTGCTCCATGGAACATCCTCGAGCGCGAGATTGCGAAGCATGATCCATGGTGTCTTACCCCCGCTGACCGCCACGACAAATTTGCTGCGAGCCGTGACTGCTGCCCTTGCGTCTTCAGCGATGAGCTTTGCCGCTTCACGAGCCACAGATTCGACATCGGGCAGAACTTCGATTTTCATTACGCCGCCTGCCTTGCCACTGCGATCGCTCTCGCTTCACCGGGATTGGTCCAGCCCCCTGGCGGAGTCACACGCGCCGCTTCTTCCGGGCCCCAGGTGTCGGGAGTGTACTGAAACACCGGCGTGTTCTTCTTCAACGCCGGTTCGACAATCCGCCACGCCTCTTCGACGTAATCTTCGCGCGCAAACAAGCTACTGTCCCCGGTCATTGCAGCTCCGAGAACGCGTTCGTACGCATCCATTTCATCTGCGCTTGGATAGTGGCTGGCTAACATTTCGCCAGTTTGAAGAGAGAGCCCTTCTGCTGCCGGAGATAGCGTATTCATTCCCATCGCGATTGTCATTTCGGGACTCAGTCGTAGCCGGAGATGATTTTCCACCAGCAGGCCGTCGGGAATCAGCGCCGGAGGCTTGTGAAACTTGGCGATGATTTCGGTAAAGGTCGCCGGCAGGCACTTGCCGGCGCGAATGTAGAACGGTACGCCTTTCCAGCGCCAGGAGTTGATTTCCAGCTTCACCACTGCGAAGGTTTCCGTCTGCGAGTCTTTGGCAACCCCATTTTCATCGCGATAGCCGTGGAACTGCCCGCGAACCAGGTTCGTTTCGTCAATTGGCGGAATCGCCTTCAAGACTTTCACTTTCTCGTTGCGAACCGAGTCACTATCGAGCGAGACCGGCGCCTCCATGGCCAGGTTTGACAACACCTGAAACAGATGGTTCTGGACCACATCGCGGATCGCACCGGTCTGATCGTAAAAACCTCCACGGCCCTGAACGCCAAAGTCCTCCGCCATCGTGATCTCTACGCTCTCGATGTAGTGACGATTCCAGAAAGACTCAACAAACGCGTTGGTGAAGCGGAATGCCAGGACATTGTTCACGGCGCGTTTGCCAAGATAGTGGTCGATACGAAAGATGTCCTCTTCATCGAATACGTGAAGCAGGATCTTGTTCAGCTCCTGTGCAGATGCCAGATCATGTCCGAAGGGTTTCTCCACGATGACGCGCGCTCCGCAATCGCAATTCGAGTCCTTGAGATGCTGCACAACAGTCTCGAACAGGGCTGGCGGAATCGCCAGGTAATGCGCTGCGCGCCGTGCACCCTTGAGTTGCCGGCAAAGCGCGCTGAATGTTGCAGCATCCTGATAATCGCCGTCTACATAGCGCAGAAGACCCATCAGTTTTTTGAAGGCGGCTGGATCGAGACCACCATGTTTTTCCACACTGTCTTTCGCGCGTGCCTGAAGCTGCTCAAGGTTCCATCCCGTCTTGGCGACGCCGACGACAGGGACATCGAGATGTCCCCGCTTCACCATTGCCTGCAGGGAAGGAAAAATCTTCTTATACGCAAGATCGCCGGTGGCACCATAGAAAACCAGCGCGTCCGAAACGGAATTATTCATGAATCATGTCTCCTTCAGGCGGCCTCAGGCTTTTCCGCGAGTTTTTCAAGATGGCCGCCGAATTCAAAGCGCATTGCGGACAGCAGCTTGTCAGCATAATCGGCCTCGTTGCGCGAACTGAATCGCTCGTAAAGCGAGGCAGTGAGCACCGGAGCCGGAACCGCCTCATCGATCGCGGCCTTGATTGTCCAGCGGCCTTCACCGGAATCGGATACGCGCCCTGCAAATTTTGAAAGGCCGGGGTCCTGCACGAGCGCAGTGGCTGTAAGGTCCAACAGCCACGACGCGATCACACTGCCGCGCCTCCAGACCTCGGCAATATTCTTGAGATCCAAGTCGTACTGGTAGTGTTCGGGATCGCGAAGGGGTGTGGTTTCCGCATCGATATTTTCTTGCTGCTTGCCGACGTTTGCCGAACGCAACACCGACAATCCTTCCGCATAGGCGGCCATGATTCCGTATTCAATTCCGTTGTGGACCATTTTGACAAAGTGGCCGGCGCCGTTGGGGCCACAGTGCAGGTAGCCTTGCTCAGATGTGCCATTCAACATCTCGCGCCCGGGCGTGCGCGAGATGTTGCCTGTACCAGGGGCCAGCGTCGAAAAAATGGGATCGAGGTGCTCGACCACGTTTTTCTCGCCGCCTATCATCATGCAGTAGCCGCGCTCAAGGCCCCACACACCGCCGCTGGTGCCTACGTCGACGTAGTGAATCTTGCCGGGCGCAAGGTCCTTTGCGCGCTTGATGTCATCGACATAGTAGGAATTTCCGCCGTCGAGGAGTATGTCCCCTGCTTCAAGGTGGGGTAGGAGAGCGGTGATGGTCTCGTCGACAGCTGCCGCAGGAACCATCAGCCAAACCGCGCGCGGCTTTGCGAGTTTCTTGACGAGATCGACCGGAGAATCTGCACCAATAGCATGGTCCTTAACAAGGTCCCGCACCGCTTGTGGGGATCTGTCAAAGACAACGCAGCTGTGCCCTCCTCCGATGAGACGACGCACCATGTTGGCGCCCATGCGGCCAAGTCCTATCATTCCGAGTTCCATAAGTTCTCCTGTCTGAAAATTGCGGATGTCACTTATTCAACAAGCTATCTGGAAGACTCTTCATGCAGCGCTTCCAAAGGCTCTGGCCCTTGTCGTGAAGCGGTTGTGTCGCTTTCATCGTGTCACCTCGTTGGTTGCAAGCTGGCGGGGCTCGCAAACACCTTCCTTTTCGTTTGCGATGAGCACATGATGGGTGTCGTTCCACAACCAAATGGCCGGTTGCGATAGGCTGTGCTCATAACCCAGTCCGCTGAGGCTGGCTGTGCCCAGCATGAGCAATCGGGCGTTAAGGGCTTCCATACCCACCCAGCGGGTGGCCAGCATGCGGAGAAAGTGACCACTGGAAAAAAGCAGAACATCGCCCTGCACGGAGCGCACGCGTTCCACCACGCGATCAGCCCGGGCTGCGACCTGCAGGGGCGATTCTCCGCCGGGGCAGCCGTCGCGGAAAAGTTGCCACCCCGGGTGTTCCACCAGAATGTCAACTGCCAGACGGCCTTCGTACTCGCCGTAGTCCCACTCGACAAGGTCGCGATCGATTTGAGCTACAGATCCAAAGCCGGCCAGTTCACAGGTCCGCATGGCGCGTTGCAGAGGGCTTGTGAACACTTTCGCAAACATCTGTCCCCCCAACCGCTCCCGCAGTTGCCGGGCGTTACATTCCCCGCGCTCCGTAAGCGGTAAATCAGTGAGGCCTGTGTGTAGACCGGTAACTGACCACGCCGTCTCGCCATGCCTCGCCAGGTAAACCGCCGGGAAGCTGTTGCTCACGTGTTACTCCTTGTGGTTTCTAAGCCTCTCTGTCTCATAATTCGCCGGCCCAACCTGGACCTGCATGAATCGCGCTCCCCAGAGCCACTGCGAGGTACGCACCAACCCCGCCGCAGCTCGCGAGCACTTTCTGTACCAGGTTTCCCACCTGACCCGCACAAATTCAAACCAATGCCTCGATGCTTGTCCTGCACAAGTCCGATTCCGTGGCTCATGCGCGACTCCAACAATGGCGTACGCTGATTGCCTGGATGAGGCGATCAGCTCCTGAGTTTTTTGCCATCAAACCCCCGCAGGGATTTGAGACCACGGGTCGTCGCAAACCAGCAAATAATGAATCAGGCCGCCCGTTGTACCGGGACTGTGGATGTTCTCGCACTGGTGACTCGGATGGCGAACGGATTTCCACGCGCGAACCACTCAAGCACTTCGTTGGTGGTGTCTGCAATCCGGGCATGGGGTCGGTGGACCTTCCTGACTGCCTGTGCTGCAGCCCGCACCAGCAGGTAGCGGTTGCCTACATGTTTTTTTGCGCAAAAGACCAGTTCGGATCGCATGTCTCTCCCTGAGGCCCAAATGGTTCCTGGCCTCTCTCCAGGAAAACTGGCTGGCTCCGCAAAATTCCACGCGACCTGAATTGCATTGGCCACCATGACTTGCTTCGCCCTCGATCGGTCCACGCCAGCTTCATAGTTGCGATTAAGCCACAATTTGATAGTCGAATCTATTGGACGAAGGTATGGCGCTATACCATGGTCTAATTGCATGGATGATTGTTGATTGGCTCAGTAGCACTATCTGGTCTGTTTCGATTCTTCGAACCGAGAAACTTATCTTATTGCACGGTTAAAGCCCCTATACCCTCGTTTACTGAGTTGTGGTGGGCCAGCTGGACGCGTGCCCGATACAGCCTGGTTTTCACTGCCGCTACCGAGATATTCAGTTCCCTGGCAAGCTCTTCCATAGAGCGCTGATGAGCCATTTGGATTTCGATCGGTGCGCGCAATTGAGGCTTAAGCTTCTGGATTGCGTTTATCACACGATTGCACCGCTGGCGTAAATCGCAGAGTTGTTCCGGATTTGGGGCCTTATCTTCAATTTGCAGCGGACAAAAGTCATCGCACCCCTCTACGGAAAACACAGAGTCCGCTTGAGGGCGAGTTCGCCGTCTGCGAAGAATCATCAGCGCGGAGTTAATGGCAATCCGTGAGAGCCACGAGTAGACGCTTGACCTGCCTTCAAACTGGGGGAGCGCCAGAAAGGCCTTCAAGAACGTATCCTGGAGAGCATCCTCTGCGTCCTCTCGATTTTTCGTAATACGCAGGATAGTCCAAAGGAGCCGACGCGAGTACTGTCTCTGTAGTTCATCGAATGCAGCGGACGACCCAGCCTGAACGGCAGCCACGATCTCCAAATCTCGCTCTGCGCCGGCGCGCCATGCGCTGGGATTTTCGAACGAACGAAGGCTCCCAAGGTTTGTGGTTCTCGATTCCGTATTCTCAGATAACTGGCTCATCGACGCTCCCTCTCGAATGCTTTCAGTGTTAGCCGCGCTCGGTGTATATGAGTGATTAAGCCACAGATGTCGACCAGACACTATTAGACAAAGGTACAGTCGATACGTTCGTATAAACCTGAAGAAATGCGGTATGCCTTAGATGTGACGAAGCGCAGCGGCTTCAACAAACGGAACTACGAATCGGTGATCAAGGCAGTTTGTTTCCGGCACGGGTGCTCGCGTGAGTGTCGGCGCCATCGCTGCTCGACAGTTCTGCATTGATTAGTCCCGCCACTTACTTCCAGAGAGCTGCGCCACCTGCGCCGGCATGAGTCTTACGTTCGTACCAAGGTAGCGATCACTACCTTTGTCCAATAGAAGATCCCTGTGTGTTATGTCGTAATGGCGAGTATTGAAGGTGGGAAGCGAGTCGTGATTGCGCCTCACTTCAATGTTTCGTCCGGCAAAAGCGTCAGGTGAATCAAGCGGCCGCTCGAAACGGCGCGGCAGCCTTTGCTGCCGAGAATTGCGCTTTAAGAAAGGAACTTTATGGCCGTGACAGGTAGGGTGTGCTATGACGACAGAACAAGCTGGGATGAGGCTCTGGCCCTTTATCGAGGGCAGCTTAGCTTCTACCTCGATTATCTGATCGAGTGCGACTGCGGCGATGAACTCCTCTTGAAGGTTGAGGCAGAAGTGAGAGATCGATCTGTTCCGGATGAATTCAAGCAACGCTTCATGTTTAGAGTTCTGGTACGGCATGTTATTCAGCACATGCGCGAAAGCACTCGAACGGCAGAAATAATGCATGCCAGCTCATATGATTCATCTATCTCTTCCAACGGTGCGCTGCCTTTGGAGCGCCTGATCTACTTTCTGCGCGATATTCTCGAATATTCAACCAGAGACGCAGCCCTCCCGGTTGGATTTCCCGATGCTCACGTGGAGAAGGTGCTGTCGTTTGCGCGAAAGCGAATCGACGTGTACGAGGGACCTGTGTCGATCGAGACTGAGGATCCGAACGGCGCCTATTTCCGCTGGAAGTTCGCCGACCTCCATCCGAGCTGATCTGACAAAGGGAATTTCAACAAACAAATCAAATTTGCCCGCGTTTGTGCGGCAGTCAACAACTCGGACGGAATTTCTCATAATGCATATCATTCCGCGTCTAGCCGCAATGTTGCTTGTTGCATTCGTTTTGTCAGTACGGTCAACGACACAAATGGTCTGATCATTCCGCGTGCGACCGTCAACATTCAAGCTGCCTCTGACAGCCCCAATCTGAAACGGCGAACGACGACGGGTTCTTTGCGATCCACAATGTCATTGCCGGTACTCCGTACCAAAGTGCATTCGTTTCCGCGCGACATTATGTGGCTTCTGTGAGTCAAGCTGCGGCTTCCGGTCCGATGGACTCACCATGACCGGACTCTTCATTCCACCCCGGCAGGTTCTGCGTTCCTGTGATGAGGCGGGCGCCGCGCGTATAAGTGAAATAGGTCCATAGCAAACCGCCGATGACCGAAAGCCGGTTACGGAAGCCGATGAGAAAGAAAATGTGCACTGAGACCCAGGTGATCCAGGCGGGAAAGCCGCTCATGTGTGCCTTGAATGGCCACTCGAGCTTGGCCACGGCAGCCTTGCGGCCGATTGTGGCCATGTCGCCCTTGTCGAAGTAGCGGAACGCCGGACGCGGCTTGCCGTTGAGGTCGGCAGCGACCATTTTTGCGACGTGATCGCCCATCTGCATGGCCGGTTGCGCCACGCCCGGAACCTGGTGGCCATCCTGCTCGAAATGAGCGAGGTCACCGAGGACGAAGACTTCAGGCAGGCCGGGCGGATTGAGCCGGTCATCTACTATGACGCAACCTCGACGGTCGAAATTCACCTTGGGAGAAGCGCCGAGCAAGCGGCCCAACGGCGAGGCTTGCACGCCGGCGGCCCAAAGTGTAACAACGACGTCGATGCGCTGGCCGTTGGCTTCAACCCAACCAGGGCCTATGGCGCTGACCTCCATCTGCGTGCGCACTTCAACCCCCATGTCTTTGAGCTGGGCTTCGGCTTTGGCAGAAATGTCCTCAGGATAGGCAGCCAGAACGCGGGGCCCGGAGTCGAGCAGAAGCACCCGGCTCTTGGTGGGATCGATGTGGTGAAAGTCATGTTGCATGTGGAGCCGCGCGATGTCGCTGATGGCGCCTGCGAGTTCTACGCCAGTGGGCCCTCCGCCGATGACGACAAAATTGAGGGGCGGATGCGTGCCGAGTTCGACCATTTGCCGTTCAGCCAGTTCGAAAGCGAGCAAGACGCGCCGGCGAATTTCGATGGCGTCCTCGATTGTCTTGAGGCCCGGCGCGAGTTGGGCCCACTGGTCGTGGCCGAAGTAGGAATGGGTGGCACCGGTTGCCAAAACCAGGTAGTCGTAAGTAAGCTGCGCTTTGCTCGCGAGCGTCACCTGGTTCGAGAAGATGTCGATGGTGACAACCTCGTCCATGAGCACTTCGGTGTTGCTCTGGCGGCGCAAGATGGTACGGATGGGCTGTGCGATATCGGTCGGAGGAAGTATTGCCAGCGCTACCTGGTAAAGAAGCGGCTGAAAGATGTGATGGTTGCGCCGGTCGAGCACGGTGACGTTGACAGGCAAGTGGGCAAGACCCTTGGCTGCGTGCAAGCCGGCAAACCCGGCGCCGACGATGACGACGTGAGGCCGGTGAGGTACTGGTTGCACTTTCCCTGATTTAGCTTGCTGTGTCAAGTCGCTCAAGGTGCGCTGCTCCAAATAAATCGGTCGTCTCCCAATATGACTCGTAATTTGAATTAGGCCAGAGGTCTGGAAAAACATCTATTGGACGATGGTATGGACCAGTACCATCGCATCATTCAGAAGCATGATTTGCTCAGCTTGTCGGAGCACCCTCTCGACATTGAGAACGCGAAATAGACTGACGAGCATCTCAGACACTGAGCACTGGATATGGTGAGTCGCGCACCATGGCGTAGGTCAAATCCCGCAGGCGGCCCTGAACGCCGGAATGGGAATCTCTGCCGATGATCAACAGGTCGGCGTCCGATTGCCGCGCAGCCTCGACCAACGCTTGCTTTATTTGACCTACCGCAATTTGAATCGGGGCCCGCGAGCCCACTCTTCTTTGCAATGCGTCGATACGTTCATGCGCCTGTTGCCGCTCCTCGGATTGAGTCCACTCCTCCAGGGCCAGCGAACGTGAAACGAGAGAATTGGCTGCCTGAACGGCGTGTATGATGCGTAGATTCGCATGAGCCTCCGCGGACAATTTGTGCGCGTATCGAAGAACTCTTTCCGAGTTCTCGCCAAGACCGACGGCGCATAGCAACTTTCGATGCGCTATCGGCCGTGGCGCTATGCTCTCGGCGTGTTTACTGGTGATCACGGGACACTCAACATCGTTCAATACCTTGGCTGTCGTGGAGCCAAGAAGCATCCGCCGGAAAGCTCCGGCGTGGGTAGGCATAATGATCAGATCGAATCCGTCCTTTGCGTTCACGGCGATCTGCGATGCCGTGTCCCCGGAAGCAAGAATTCGTGGAAACCTGGAGCCTGGAAAGTCAAACTGAAGGAAGGAATCAAGCCTTTGACGCGCAACTTCTTCATGTTCCTGGGCAATCTCGTCAGGAGCTCTCATTAGGTAAAGTTCCAGTCCATTGTGACTGGCAGAGTCGAACACATGAATCATTGACATCCGAGCGCGAAAGATAGCGGCCACCCTTTTGACGTAGGCGCTCATGGCGAGGCAAGAGTGTGAGAAATCTACAGGAAAAAGGATGTTAGTGATCAGCGCCACCTGCTCCTCCTACTGCCACCACAAAAGAATCCATCATCCTCAATAGAGATGCGGAGGATTCAGGGCGGCAGTAACCGATCACCGAAAAGGCAGCCATTTTATCCGCCATCCTCAAGCCGCTGGACGCACTGCAGAAGCATCTCAGCTGTGCAGGATTCGCCCATGTCGGTATTGAACATTGCGTTGTATAGGTGGGGTTCCGGCCATTTCAGGTGGAAATATTGCCGGACAAAGGCAGCTCGGTCTTGGTCCGTTGAGTCGATCTGCTCGATGGCCTTCTCTTCCGTTGCACCCTTGGAGATCAGTCTGCGGATCTTTTGATCGCGGCATCCGTAGAGAAATACATGGAAGACGTCGCTCCGATTGCGCAGGAAATACTGCGCACCTCGGCCGACAATCACCGAGGGACCGCTGGAAAAGGCGGTTTTGACTGCTATTTGCGAAACATCGGCGATCCGGCGCGCATCTAGCAAGCGCAGCCGGTTGGTGGGGGGCAAGCCTCCCTCGAACGCGCCCCGAAGAAAGTCTTTGAAAACTCTGTATACAACAGGATCGGCTCGCCATTCTCTCCGCTCGACCGCCTGTGGTGTACTCTCGGTCAGTCGCGCGATCTCCTGCGTCAACCGTTCGTCCCACAGGTTCCATCCGAGGCGGCTGGCGACCAAACTGGCAATTTCGGATGCTCCGCAGCCGAACTCGCGCTCAATTGTGATGGCTCGAATCATTGTGATTTTCCTCAGCCCACCGCAACATCTCCGCCCGCTCCGGGATCATTCTTCTTCAAGAAGAATGAGAGAACGAACATAATGGCGCAAAGCACGCCCAACACCCAGAATGTGTCCATGAACGAGAGCATATGAGCTTGTTGATTCACCAGGCCGTAAAATCGGGCAATTGCCTGATTGTGTGCGTCTACGGCGCCAAGTCCGGAGTGCTGTATGCGGATTGTCAGGCTTTGGAGCGCCTCCCGATACGCCGGTGTGTCAGGCGTCATATGACCAACCAGGACTTGCTGGTGGTATTGTGAGCGGCGGGCGATCATCGTGGTCACGATGGAAGTACCGATACTGCTGCCAATGTTGCGCATGAAGTTGATTATGCCCGAGACACTGTTGCCCTTCTCAGCTGGCACACCGATGTATCCGGCGGCTGTAATTGGAACGAACAGGAAGCCAATGCCCACTACCTGCGCGCAGCGCAGCCACATCGCAAAGTCAAAACTGATATATAGGTCGATCTGATGCGCGGAATAGAACAAACCGATCGCAAGAGACACCCATCCTGCCGCAATTAAAAAGCGCGCCTGAACTTTCGAAGTGAGGCGCCCCACGATTGGCATCATCAGCAGCAAGATGAGCCCACTCGCAGACAATACCAGACCCGCAAGCTCTGCGGTATAGCCCAACAGCGTTTGCAAAAATTCGGGGACGAGTACTAAGGTGCTGAAAAGCATGACACCCATCATGAACATCATTAGATTGGCTGCCGCGAAGTTGAAGCTTTTGAACATGCGGACATCGATGATGGGTTCCTTGCGATACCACTCCCAGACGACCAACGCCAACAAACAAACTGTCGCAGTGATGGCTAGCGTAAGAATAAATTGGGATCCGAACCAGTCATCCTCCTGGCCCTTGTCCAGGACGATCTGGAGCGAAGCCACGCCCAGTGTCAGAAACGCAATGCCGATGTAGTCCACGCGAATGCCGCCATGCTTGGCGCTGACCGGTTTCTCGTGCACGAGTGCATACGTCAAGTAGAGAGCAAGGAGTGCAACCGGTAGCTTGATGAAGAAGATCCAGCGCCATGAATAGTTGTCGGTAATCCAGCCGCCGAGCATGGGACCAACCGTTGGAGCAAGGACGGCGCTAATACCGTAGAGCGCAAAGGCCGCGCCACGTTGTTGGGGCGGAAAAGTATCGTTGAGAATCGCCTGCGCCATCGGTTGCAGCCCCCCACCCCCAACACCCTGCAACGCTCGAAAGAGCAGCAAAAGCGGCAGACTGGGCGCGAAACCACACAGCAGCGAACTTACAGTGAAGATGATCAGTGAGAGGATGAAATATCTTTTGCGGCCGATAACGTCCGCAAGCCATCCGCTAACCGGAAGCACAATCGCATTAGCCGCAAGATAAGAGGTGAGCACCCATGTGCTGTCGTCGTAGCTGGCGCCCAAGTCCCCAGCGATGTAGGGCAATGCAACATTGGCCACGCTGGTGTCCAGCACTTCGAGGAATGCAGCCATGGACACCGTGATGCCGATGAGCCACGGATTCACCGCCGGACGAGAGTAGGCCTGCATCGCAGGCAAGCTGGCTGCCGTAGCGCTCATCGTAGATACACCTTCACTTCGACGTTCATACCCGGCCTAAGCTGGTGGTCACGATTTTCGCCCGGCTCTAAAACGATCTTCACGGGAACTCGCTGGACAATCTTGACGTAGTTGCCGGTTGCGTTTTCGGGTGGTAGCAAGCTGAAGATGGGTCCTGTTGCTCCCGCAATGCTGTCGACATGACCGTGGTAGGTGCGGCCGTTCGAATCGAGGTGGACCTCTGCTTTCTGACCCACGCGCATGTGTTTGAGTTGGGTTTCTTTGAAGTTTGCTGTGATCCATACCTGATCAAGCGGAACCACAGTGAGCAGCTGCTCCCCTGGGCTGACATTCAATCCGACGACAACCTTCTTCGTAACCTCCCCGGCTATGGGCGCAAATATTTTGGTGTATCCCAGATTTAACCGCGCTTGCTCGAAAGCAGCTCTTGTCTGCTCTACTTCCGCCGCGGCCGAAAGCGCCTTGTCGCGCGTTGAGGCGACGCGCTGCGGGCCGGCCTGGGCATCTTCGTAGCGCGCCTCGGCCTCAACGAGGCGGCTGTGCGCTTCTTGAACAGCTTGTAGCGCCGCGGCCTCGTCCGCTTCTGCCGCAGCTATGGCGGCGACATCAGTCGCTGCGGCGGCGTAAGCATGATCATAGACTTGCTTCGGCACCTCCTCCTTGGCGAGCAGTAGGTGATAACGGGTGACGTCATCTTGGGCCTTTACATTTTCCGCTTGCGCCTCCAAAACGCGGGCGTGGGCCGCGGCGGCTTGCTTTTCGGCTGCCTGGACGGCTGCCTCCGTGTTCTTAATGTCCGAAGACGTGAATTTCAATTGACTTGAAGTATCGACCGAAGATATCGGCACATCGATATTCAAACTTCTTGCCGCGGCCTCCGAGGTGTCGAGCGTTGCCTGAGCTTTCGCCAATGCCACTTCGTAGTCTTTGGGATCGATTTCCACCAGTGTCGAGCCTGCATCGACCCATTGATTGTCGTCAACATTCACGTCCGCGACATATCCGGAAATGCGGGCGCTGACCGGGTAGAGATGGACATCTACCTGCGCGTCGTCGGTGGATTCAAAGCCGGACAGATAGCGCCACAGGAAGGCGCAACCAACGATCAGAACAACGAGCGAGACAAGGAGTATCCAACGTTTGTATGACTGCTTCTTCGGATACGCCGAAGTTAGCGGGGAAGTTGCGCCGGCGTCGTCTCCCGGTGTGTTTCGGGGTGCCGGTGTTGCTTCTGGCAGATTCGTTGCTTGATCTTTTTCAGACATATTCAATTTCCACTCAAATACTGTGCGTATTTGGATTCCGCGACCCCAGTCGCTCTCGCCAAAGACATTTTGGCCAGGTTGTAGCTGTAGAGGCTTGCAATGTAGGCATCATTCGCGGTTGCCAGCGCATCTTGAGCCTGAACCACTTCAATGTTGTCTGTAACTCCCGAAGCGAATCGATCTCGGGATTGCTCCAGGTTCTGAGTGGCCAGTGTTACCGCGCTCTGCTCGACAGAAACTTCTTGCTCAGATGCCTCCAGATCGAGATAAGCGTCGCGGACCTCTTGATCGATTTTGACCCGTAAGTCTTCCAGTCGCTGTCTCTCCTCAGTTAACGTGGCCTCGGCCCGGAGAACATCCCCGTGTACTCTGCCACCCTGAAAAATGGGGATGTGGAGCGTGGCAGCCGCATCAACGGTACCGTGCGACGAGCCAGGGTCTACTCCAGAGAGACCGTAATCGGTTTCCGCGCCCAAAGACGGATATCGTTCGGCGGAAGCTGCTTTTCTCGCGAGTTCAGCGGACCGGACCTGATTCACCTGGCTCTGAAAGTCAGCGCGAGCCCTGTAGGCGCTTTGGATCGCCTCATCGAGACTCGGGGGCGTCAGGTCTTGATTAGGTACGTGGGTGGTTATCTCGAACTGTTGGCCGAGAGGAAGTCCGATAGCTCGGGCCAAGGCCAGCTTTTCTTTTGCCAGATCATTTTGTGCGACAATCAGTTTCTGTTCGCGCGATTGCAGTTGCACTTGCGAACGCAGAACGTCCACGGCTGAGGCAAGGCCTGCGGTCTTCTGGTCCGATGCCTGTTGAAAGAGGGCCTTGGCAGTGTCCCGCTGCGATGTGGCTGACTCAACCTCCGATTGATCGGCAATGACCAGCAAATAGTTGGACACAATCACGAGCACGACAAGCTCGCGAGCATCTTTGGAGCTGAATTCCGCTGCCCTCACCTGCGCCGTTGAAGATCGCGCTCGCTCGATGGATGCCCAATCAAAAACCGATTGCGTGAAAAAGGCCCGCGAGTCGAAATAGCCAAATGGCCCGATGATCGGACGCTGCCCGGGTATGGTAATGCCAAAGGCTGCTTTCACGTTGATTTGATGAACTCCAAAACCTGTATCGGTGACAACATTGGGAAGCAGATCGCTGAGCGCTTGCCATCTCTGTCCTCGGGCATCGGTAACGGAATCCGTGGCCAAGACTCCTCCGAGGTTTTGCTTGAGCCCCAGGTTGACGGCGTCTTCCAAAGAAAGCGCCACCGGCGTTGTGCTGGGTTTTGCCCCAGGAACTCCTCCGAGGTACGGATTCTGCGAGAGGGTTTGATTGTTATTCTGCCCGGCTTGAACGGCTTCGCGCGGCGCTCCTGTCACTCCGGCCAGAGCAATCGGGTTGTACGGCGCCGCCGTGGCCGGTGAGCTGTACTGAGCAAGCGCCCCTACCTCGCCGAAAAGGGCAAGGCTAATTAGGAGGAGCCTATTCCAGTGTCTGTGCCACATATCGCATCCTCGCAGGGGAAATTCCGGTTCTTTCTGAGAGGTCGACCATCAATTGACCAATCCGTCAGTCAATTTGCGGTTTGATTACCAAGTTCCGCAGCAAAGTCGAAAGCGATGGAAGTTGATTAGTGCGCCCTCGCCCGGTTGCCATGAGACGATAAGACCAGAATCGCGAACGCGGAGCAATTGGACGATGGTATTGCATACACCTTGGTATCAGTGGACACAGCGAACAGCTATTCAATGCGACGTGTCCAACGTGAAACGTAGCAATATCTATTAGCCCTTGACCGTTACGCCATGGGTGACAAAAGCCAGAACTTCGACTGCGTGCCTTTTGTGCGATGTCCTTTTGAAGAGGTCCCGCCCTTTGCCTGCCCGCGAGATGCTGCCCGCCGCGCAATAATAAAAGCTACAGAGACCAACAATATTGATAGCGCCATGCCCAGGGTCCATCTTCCGGAACTCGCCCGTCGCAATTCCTCTTCTGAGCAGAGTTTCAATCCGGGCGAAGAAAGAAGGCATTCCGAGCTTGCGAAAGTGCTCGCCGCGGCTCTGGATGCTTTCCAGCATGAAGATGGCAGGCGAGAGCGGTTTCTCTGCCATTGCGATAAGGAGTCGGTCGACAAGCGTAACCAATGCGTCAGTGGCACTTAAGTTTTTATCGAGCGACTTATCGAGCGTCTCGCTGAAGTGCTGATACACTCGTTCTAGTACCGCCTCAAAAAGCCCATTCTTGCTTTTGAAGTAATGAAAGATCGTACCTTTAACTACATTTGCCCGCGCTGCAATGATTTCCGTTCGGGCCGCAGTAAAGCCATGAGCCGCAAACTCAATCTCAGCCGCGGCCAAAATGGACGGTACAGTTACTTCTCTGTCTCGAACTTGTACGCGCCGTGGCCTATTGTTATCGCTGGCTACACGTCCCATGAATTGCCTGTTCCGGATTCGGTAGTGGATCAGTTTTAGCTTTGTTGAAGGGCGCTGCCTTTCGTCCCTGCATCAAATGGCCTGCCATGAACGGCGCTTCAGCCCTTGAGAAGCGACGACTCTCAAACTGATTACATACCGAATTCCAATCCGCGTGATAGTCGCCAAAGCTCATTTTCTCTGGGTTCGACGAAGCGTCTCAGCGCTGGTACTTCGCCTCGATGGCAAGCACTTTCTTAAACCGCCTTTGAAACCGGCTCTCTTTTGCCTGGAAGGTGGCCGCGATGAACGCGTGCGCGAGTTCAAGAGCCAGCACCGAACCAATAATCCGCGCGCCCAGCACGAGCACATTCATCTCGTCGTGCTCCACACCCTGGTGCGCCGAATATGTATCATGGCAAATCGCTGCGCGAATTCCAGGAATCTTGTTTGCCGCCACGCACACGCCCACACCGCTGCCGCAGATCAAAATTCCGCGTGGAGCAACACCCGCTTTGATCGCCTCGCCCACCTTCTCGGCAAAGTCGGGATAGTCATCCTCGGGCTCGCACTTGAACGATCCCAGATCGACCATCTCATGGCCTGCCGCGGCCAGGTTGACGCGTACCTCTTCCTTCAGTGCAAATCCCGCATGGTCCGAACTGATGACGAGCTTCAAGATCCACCCCTTTGGAGTCAGCTCAACATGTCTCCGGTGTACGCTGTCGCCTGTCGCTGACTATTCGGCTTCGATCCGCTCAAAGCGTAATACAAAATGTAGACGTAGCAGAGGAGGGGAATCACGAAGGCATGGTGAAGTCCAATACGGTCAGCAACGAGACCTTGGATTTCAGGCAGAACCGCGCCGCCCACGATGGCCATATTCAGGAGGCCCGATCCGCTTCCACTCAAAGGGCCGAGCTCCGCTTCTCCCAGACTAAAAATAGTAGGGAACATAATCGAATTGAAGAATCCGACAGCGAGGATGCTCCACATTGCGAAGTGCCCGCCCGTGAGGATTGAAGCCGTAACTAGCGCACCGGCAACGATCGCACAAAGAGCAAGCAGATAGCTCGGCTTGAAACGCTGCAGAAGTCCTGCACCAACAAACCGCCCAATCATGGCGCCACCCCAGTAGAAGGCGACAAAGCCTGCCGCGGTCTTGGCGGAGAGACTTGTAATCTCGGGTAACCCAAAGTAATTCACCAGAAAGCTGCCGATGGAGACCTCTGCGTTCTCATGTGTGCCTCCGCCGTTAGAGATGTTGCTCCGAGGTGAATGTTTCCATGAACGCCGTGAGACGAAGGTGTTGATCGATACCTTGGTACTGGCTTGATTGGCCACATTCGAAAACAAAATGACGGGTCAAGGCCGTGCTGAAAGTCCACAAAGTTGGCGGCAACCTGCATCTGCGGCTGACTCAGGCGGAGGCGAGCAGCAATGCCCGATACATCTGCGCGGATTTAGCTTGGCGCTATGGTCGCGAAAAGCGGGTAGATTCGACAAGCCGCCTTCGTGCTCGGTGAAGTCTGGATTCCGCCGACGCCGCTGAAACTCGGAGGCTCTCAGTGATACCAAAGTATCAATTACCACCATCGTCCAATAGATGTGGTCCTACCCTTCTGTCTAAATTGTTTCATCGGTCTTTCTGCCTCCGCCAAGGTTAATCGCAAGGATTTCGGGATCATATGTAACACAGCGCTGGACTCTGGCGGTGTGCTCGTGGGCGACGAAATGACATCATGCTGGATGCAGAGTCGATCAAGGGATAGGGGGCGAGACTTATCGAACTCGCAGTTGCCGAAGCGACCGACACATTCCCGTCAATCGTTCTATGAAGGAGAACTGTTAATGAACCCGATTGGTATGCCAGAGAATATCAACCGTCAACGTCGACGTTTTCTAGGGACCGCGGCAATGGCGATTACCGCCGCTCAGTTTGGTATGGTAGCGTTCGCGAATGCACAAACGGGCGGAGTAACTCCACCCGACCTGCCTGCGATTAAGCCTGGAACGAATACATCCTTCAAAGCACTGAAACAGGTCAATGCCGGCCTTCTCGACATTGGTTACGCTGAAGATGGCCCGGCTGATGGTCCGGCGGTGATTCTTCTTCACGGCTGGCCGTATGACATTCACAGCTTTGTCGACGTTACTCCTATGCTGGCACCGGCGGGCTACCGCGTCATCGTGCCCTATTCGCGTGGATTCGGCACGACGCGCTTTCTTTCCAGGAGTACGTTTCGGAATGCGCAGCAGTCGGCTGTCGCCCTCGACGTCATCGCTCTGATGGATGCCCTCAAGATCCAGAAAGCCATCGTTGGTGGCTTTGACTGGGGCGCGCGCACAGCGGACGTCATGGCAGCGTTATGGCCGGAACGCTGCAAAGCAATCGTTTCCGTCAGCGGCTATCTAATTAGCAGCCCAGCAGGCAACCAGGCGCCAATACCACCCAAGCCCGCGTTCGCATTTTGGTACCAGTACTATTTCACCACCGAACAGGGCCGGGCCGGTTATGTGAAATACCTGAACGATTTCAATAAGCTCATCTGGCATACGGCCTCGCCGAAGTGGGATTTCGACGACGCCACTTTCGACCGCACAGCAGCCGCATTCAACAATCCGGACCATGTGGACATCGTGATGCACGACTATCGCTGGCGGCTTGGTTTGGCTCCGGGCGAGCGGAAGTATGACGAATTGGAAAAGCGACTGGCCGCGCTTCCCGTCATCACCGTGCCCACCATCACCATGGAAGGCGATGACAACGGTGCGGCCCACCCGGTGAGCTCAGCATATCGCGATAAGTTTTCAGGCAAGTATGATTACCGCCTCATCACCGGGGGCATCGGGCACAATCTGCCGCAGGAAGCTCCGCAAGCCTTCGCCCAGGCAGTGATCGACGTCAACGGCTTTTGATCGTGGTCCTCTTTTTCTTAGGCTGGGTTTCGCGGATTGCCTCAGGCTCCATTGAGGTGAGGCAGAGGTCACTCGTTGTGACTGCTCAAGCTATCCAGGCCATAGGCCGCAGCACCGATCAGCGCCGCCTGCGCAGTGATGACATGAATCGGAATGCGCTCCATCAGATTCCTGAAGCGGCCCTTTCTAGTGAAGGTCTCCATAAATTGCGGCTCGCGCAGCACCTCCAACACGTGCAAGGCGACCCCGCCGGCAATGTACACTCCACCGGTGGCGAAAACGTTCAGTACGAGATTCCCCGCTTCGCTGGCCAGAATCGAAACCAACAAATCCACCGTTGCCCGGCACAATTTGCTGGGATTGCGCGGATCTGTCCCGGCGTCGACGATTGCTTTCGTACGATCGTTCGCGGACGCGATCAATTGAGCAACTTCCGGCGCTTCAGGCATTTGCTCTACGTCGCGAAGGTATTCATAAATATTCGGGACGCCGATACCTGAGCAGACCCGCTCGACGCTAACGTGATCGAATCTCTTCAACAGGTATTCCAGCAGTTGAATCTGCTGCTTGTCGGTTGGAGCAAAATCTGAGTGGCCACCTTCGGAACTGTGCGCAAGATATTGAGAGCCGTCCCATGTAAGAAACGATTCGCCCAGGCCAGTTCCCGGCGCGATGATTGCAATCGCCCCTTTTGCGGCAGGATCGCCTTGATTCAGCGTGAGCAGATCCGTCGGCCGCAAAACCGGCACCGCACGCGCAACAGCCTCAAGATCATTCATCAAGTGAACAAACTTCAGGCTGAGCTCTGCTTTGAGCGTGCACTCGTCCAGGACCCACGGCAGGTTTGTTGTTTTCACGTGACCGTTGATCACTGGGCCGGCAACATCGAAGGAAGCAGTGTCAACCAACAGTTTGGTCTTTGAGAGAAACTCCGCCACCATAGCCTGCAGGCTGGGATAGTCGGCGCTGTGATTTTCGACTTGCGCCAGCGGCGCATGCGGCCCAGATTCTCTCGAATAGATAGCAAGATCGGTTTTTGTGCCGCCTATGTCTCCTGCAATCAGCATCGTTAATTCTCCGATGTATTTCAAAGCCTGGACGATTCGCTCGCTGTTCGATTTCTAAATCGCGTTCTTTCGAGCTGCGCTATTACTGTGCAGACCTTGGCTTCAGCCCCCGAGTCAACCGTTGCTCCTGTTTGTTTCTTAGTCATTGCCTGATACCGCCTCGACGAAGTTAAACTCAACCGCGGTGAATTCGTTGCTGTTCTCAGTCTTGGAAGTAACGGCAATTCTAAAATCGGTACCTTCCCATCTGTCCGCCGTGGGCCAATACAAGGTGAATGAGATTTCGGAGCCTGCTGGAAGCTCTCGAGTTGGCAAGTCCAAAGTGTGGACCCCGAGTCCCGTGTCTCGGGTCGTCGCATCATGCGCTGTCGCCCAGCCGTCAAAACTCCAGTGCACCTGCGAAGGCAATAGCAAGCTGAGACGCAGAGTCTTGCCTTGAGGCATTGAGGAGATTCGATTGTTGAAGCGCCAATCAACATGAGTCGCGATCTTTTTCTGAACCTGGTATCGTTCGACTGGCTGAGGAGGCCTGTCGAAAATCTCGCCTTCCAATAGAGAACGGCGGAGTTTCACATATTCCGCGTGGGCCCAAACCAATGGGCACGCCGACCCCGTCAGATTTCCCCGGAATAGCTCCAGCTCGGGAATATCGGCTGAGTCCCAAACCTGCTCCGGAATCAGCCGGCCCCCGCCGGTGAAGTTCTCCAGGGCCGTAAGCAGGGACTCGGCAGATTCCCGGTGGCCGGCTGCCAACTCATAGTGAGCTCGTTCTCCGGTCAGCAGCGGCCACGGCCGCCCGACGCCGGTACCGTCGAAAGGGGATCCGTCTTCGTGCTCGCCGTACCCATCTCCGTTGTACCGATACCAACTTGCGCCTTGAGGCAAATCCACACGGAGTAACGCGTCAATAACTTTTACTGTGTTGACTATTCGCCGATCGCAAGGGTCTCGGAGTCCAAATCGCACGAGCGCAAGCGAATCGGGGCTGACGACGTGCGCGGCGGATTCGCTACTCTGCGCAGCCGCGCGGTTCTTGATGGAGACCGTTCCCTGCAGCGGCCCGGCCACAGATGCCATATCCGGCGGAGCAATTCGAACATAGTAACCGTCTACGCCGAACTTCAATGCCAGATCGGTTTCTTCGGCATAGCACCAGCGCTCGATGTTCTCATTCCAGAAATCCGCAGTTTGACGAAGAAACTCCGCTGCATCAAGGTGTCCAGTCAGCTCGGCGACGTCTCCAGCCGCCAGTAACGCCGCAACTTCCGTGGCTAAAGTGAACGGAGAGTACCCTGCATCCTCTTCCCATCGATCCTGCTGCGTGACCGGACCATTGCGCACCAGATAGCCTGCCGCTTTGGCAATCATGGGCCACCACCGGCGCAAATCTTCTATGCGGTCCGGGGCCTTACGCCTCAGCAAGTCGAACAGGAGGATGGGGAGAGCAGCCTCGTCCATCTGAATGCCGTTCCAGTACGGCTCTCCGCTGATCCAAAGATTTTGCGCCCAGTTGCCTTCCGCCTCTTGTGTCGCCTCCAGATAGCGGAGTAATCGCACTGCGTCCTTCGTTGCGCCTGCGGCCGCAAATCCCCCAGCGATTTCCACCAGGTCGCGCGGCCACACCAGGTGATAACCGCCGAGATCGTCCGTCCCTTTGTTGAATCCCCACGGAATGGAAAGGCTGGCTATCGTGCCACCCAAAAACCCTTTCGCCTCGTGCGCGCGTAGAACCGCCATGCTGGAGCGGTAAAGATCATGATCTCGTCTGGGAGAATCCAAAGCAATCAGTGTGTCATGCCACTCCTGCCAACCATCGACATAGTGATTCCGGAGGGTTCCGAACTCTTCCAGCAGGGATGATTTTGTCAACTGTCCAGCTTCGAAAGGGTCTGAACCGAATCCGATTGCCAGAACGAACTCTCCATTGCACGCTGCAAGGTCGATCTCGCCGGTCAAAGCCACATTGCCATTCTCTGCGCGCGTGTATTCCCATTGCATCTCATAGTGTTGCGCCAGATCCTGCCAGCCATCGGATTCGCCAACAAATCCAACTGATGTTTTCCGCCAAGGTGCGGATCCAGCCATTGCGAGACAAACTCCGTTTCGTTCCGCAAAAAGCATGAGTGAGCCTTTGTACTCACCACTCCATGCGGTGTTGCCATACCCGAAATTCGCCAGATGGGGAGAAAGAATAGAATACAGGTGATAATCTTCCAGCTCGCCCTGCAGAGGCAGGAAACGGATTTTTTGCAAAACGACATTGCGAAAGGGATTGGCGAGAATTTCCTTTTCTATCCTGTAGCGACCCTGTTGACAGGTATTTTTCAAGCAATAGAGCGGTATACCCGGCTCGGCAAGATGATTTTCAAACTCGCAATCTTTCTTTTCTTCTGAAAAAAAACTCTTGCCATCAGTCACCAGGAATTGCTGGTCGCGTGTGCACGCCTGGTCGAGCCTGGGAAAGTAGATTTCATTGAGAATGCCGTGACTTAGGGTGAACCACACGCGATTCTCCGGAGTCAATGAAGTGCCAATTCCCGTCTTCGCGCTCGAAGTCCAACGTGGCGGAATTCCTGGCCAGCCGGGAGCAAATCGCTCTGATCTATCGCTCATGCGAATCTCCTTGTCACCCGCTTCAGGCTCCCTCGACGTTTGAAGAGTCTGATTCCAAACTGCTACACGATTTTGATTAAGTCATAAGTGTGAAGATGAATCTAGTAGACGAACGTATTGATCAAGACCTTCGTGTCATCTGTGCGTGGCCACAATACAGCGATCCACTGTTCCAACGCCTGAGCGAGTCCTCGCTAGAAGTACCTGCCATTGCGCGAGATAGGCTGGCACTGAATCCAGAGAGCCGATACGAGAGTACGATGCACTCGATTCCATGGAGGGGCGCACCCTCGTATCATGCGTCTCCGGTTGTTGATGGGGTGTTCATGGGGTTGGCAGGCAGGCCGAGGTACCGCATGCGAACAAGTTCACCCGGTAAACAACCGTTCGTGAAGCGACGCAGAAACTTGAAGGCAGAAATCGGTCATAGCCTTCCGTTTACCTCCGCGCGCGCAGTCGCGGAAAAAGAACGAGGCCCAACCATCGCGCAGGAGGACGAGCCGGTGGGTTTGGATGGCGAGGCTACTGCACGCGTCTCGGACTTGGTGCGAACCACTAAAAATATACGTACCTTGACTAGGCGCCGGTGCAGGATGTTGATATCGTGCGCAGTCTCGAGAGCCTCACCGTGTTGGATCGCAGGCTGAAGGGAGGAATCCAACCTATGCGTGATTGTATCTTTTGACGCGCGAAGGGTTTGTTCCCGCGCTCCTAAGCTCGACGAATCTTGGAAAATGCTGTCGCTGTGTGCCGGGTGATGCTCTACTCATCGTATGCAAGGGGGACCATTGTGCGCTTTCGTCCTGTGTTTGGTCCAATGGTTCGCATCACGCGTTCGGGAACACCAAGGTCTGTCCATTGCAATCCTCGCGCGGGCAACACAGCCAGATTGGCGGGACACTCGACTAGGACCTCCCGCGAGAAATTACTCGCTGGGATTCTGGCATAGAGCTCGGCCAGTGGAGCGCTCGTGTCGTCAGGCCGCATCGTATCCGATACCCGATTAAACGAGAAGAGGAGGTTGGGAAGGCTCGAACGAATCAAGTCGAGAAACGCAGTCACGCGTCCAATCATGATAAAAGTGTTCCATAGCCCTCCTCCGTCCATGAGATCTCTCGCCTTATCTCCGGAAGGCTTTTCCCAAAATCGGCGCACCTCGAATGCGTCGCAGCCTCCTTGGGAGAGCAGCGCCCTGCCAGGTTCGATCCAGCCGTAAACCGCTTCAGGTGAATCGGGGGGGATACCGAGTAGAAAGACACGATCTCCATGAAGCTGCGCATATTTATACGCCTGGTCGGCGAAGTTAGCGAATTGTGCGTCGGAGTTGAATTGATGGTCCGACGGGTAAAATCCAACCACGCCTCGTGGAGCCATCGCATGGAGACAGGTCAAGCTGTAGAGAATCGCCGGCGCGGTTCCACGGTTACTCGGTTGCACCAATAAGTTGGCGTCTGGAACACAGGCTGGCTGCTTGGCGTAATATCGTTCATGCGCCTGCGTAACGACCACCAGTGTGCGCTGTCTCGGAACGATCGAGGAAATTCGCCTCTGCGTCTGTGCCAGAAGGGTTTCGTTTCCTGTTAGCACGCAGAACTGCTTCGGCGTATCTTCCCCGGTGAGCAATCTGGTGAGGGGCATCAGGCGCGCGCCATCTCCACCAGCCAGAATTACCGCCCAGCGATTTGAGTCTTGTAAAGCGCATATTTCATCTTCCGTTCGACTCCACGGGGCGGATCGGGTGGGATTAAATTGGATTTGGGCGCGGACCTCAGGGACAGTATTCAGCCGTTTAGCAAACATGCGGTTTTCCAGTTCTCGGTGAAGGATGCAGAGATTGACAAGCAGCCAACTTCAGCGACGAACTCTCCTTGTATTGCTGGTCTGGATGCACTTCTGTTAATCACCGGTCCATCCCATGCGATCTTCTGCAGATGGGTCATTCCCGTGTTGTCAAAGCTTTGAAACTGCCATCGGCAGCATCGAGAATTCTCGCGGCCTCGCGAAAGCTTAGGCGACCGATTGCTCGAGACCGGGAAGCATTGCACAAGACTTGCCAAAGATGACTAGCCTGTCAAAGCACAAGCTGGGCACGTTCGAACCGAAGGGCCCGCTTAGCTGGGACGCGACGAATTGATCACATCAGAAACGAGAACGCGAAACAATCGGACGATGTATTGCCGATACCTAAGTATCGAGTTCTTTCATCCACTGACCGTCTAACCTGCGACTCCCGCGTGACAGTAAAACTCTTCGATGCGGCGCGAAGCGATCTAGTCGAATCGGCCCCGCCGATTTGCCAAAGCAAGCTAGATTCGTCCGATCGCCGCGGAGGTGTCGGTTCTTTTCACTTGAGACTGAGTTGCGCAAAAACAGACTTAGAAACCCAAACACGCTTTCAACATCTTTTGTATTAAGTGTCCGAGGCGACGCGGAATCATCGGTGGATGTCGCTCTCGTTTTGACCGGATTGTTCTTGCCGAGAGCCAGTCATGCTCAGCCAGACGTCACCGAGCTGACTTCTCCGGGCGACTAACGGTCTCAAGCTAACGCATCGGCGATTGACAGGAAGCTCACGATGGCCTTACCGATACACATTTTGCTAACTTACGGTTACTTTCTTCTCTTCGCCTGGGTCCTTGTGGATCAGTTCGGCGTCCCGCTCACGGTAACACCCGGCATTCTGGCTGCTGGAGCTCTATCGGCCGAACATGAGTTCAGCCTTCTCTTCGCATGGCTCCTTGCCGTGGCTGCCTCGCTTATCGCGGACACTACCTGGTTCTTCATTGGGCGCAAGTTCGGCAACAGAGTACTCCGGTTGTTTTGCAAGCTTTCGCTCCAACCAGCCGACTGCGTCCGCCGCATTCAGGACACGCATGGTGGGCGTCGCGCCCCCGCACTCATGTTTGCGAAGTTTGTTCCCGGATTGGCTACGCTGGGTCCTCCCGCTGCCGGAGTTCACGGTGTAGGCGTTGTGCCGTTTCTGCTCTTCGATGGAATCGGCGCCACGCTGTGGGCGGGAGCGCTACTCTTCGTCGGTCGATTCTTTGGCGATTTGATCAAGCGCAACCCCGATGTGCTGAACTGGGTGGGGCGGTTTTCCGGGGTCCTGCTTGCTCTTGGCGTTCTTGCCCTGCTCCTCCGGCGGATCCATCGCCGGCAAAAGTTCTTAAGAGGCCTGACAGCCGCGCGCGTGGAGCCCAACGAACTGAAAGAACGAGTCGAGGCCGGTGAGGATGTCTACATCGTCGATCTGCGCCATCCCCTTGAGATTCTTGCCGATCCATTCACCTTGCCGGGCGCGCACACCATTTCGCCCGAGGCGCTGGCCGTGCGTAACAAAGAGATTCCGCGTGATCGCGATATCGTTCTTTACTGTACCTGCCCCAGCGAGGCGACTTCGGCCAAAACCGCCATGCAGCTCCATCACCTGGGAATCGAGCGGGTGCGGCCTCTGCGCGGCGGTTTTGATGAGTGGAGGCGCCTTGGCTATCCTCTAAATCCAATTCCTACCTTCATCTCATCCGCCGCTGCAACGCAAACTCCTGGTTGAAAAAAACGAACAACACGAGCAGAGCTTCCGCGGCCGTCGCAACTTTCTCGGCTCCTTGATACTAAAGTCTATCCGAGACCATCGTTCAATTGTTTTCGCCTGTCAGATGTGGCGTAATCGCACTTGAGTAAAACTCGAGCAACCTAGCCTGCCGGGTTTTCATAGACGTGCGGTGTGACTTTGAATCGAGGTATTCCATGAGGACATTGAATCTTCCGTGCGGTGGCGACGACAGTTCTCGATTGGGGCTGAGTGCTTGGGAAAGGCTTCTTCTCAGCGCGGATGTCCGCGAAAGCGTCTGCGCTTCACTTGTCGAGGGCGGCACACGAACAGGGGACACGATTCGGTCGTGGGTCCTCGCGAACTACGCCACAAGGTATGTGCCAGAACAGATACTCGAGGTACTCGGCCTGCGCAAGCGACTGGTGCTCAGGTGGCATAGAGAGGAACGACAAAGTGCATTTTCGATCACAGCGGGAAGCACGTAATTGACCGGCGAATTCATCCACAAATAGACAACAGCCGCCCAACAGCTCGAATGCAAGTCTTGCTGGCCTTGCTGTCCGACCGGTGTCTACTGGCCTGGTCAAAAGCCGTGACTGGATCGCGAAGGCTTATGTACATCATGAGCGGTTATTCCTCAATTCGATCGCGACTCTCTTTTCTCGCCCTGGTCTGCGCCGGAGTGGTGCCGATGTTTGCACAAGGCCCACAGGCAACGCCCAGCATATGGGCTCCAGCTTCCACTCCGGCGCATGAGATTTACGGCCTTTCGCTATTCGTGCTTTTGATTACTGGGGCCATCTTTGCGGTGGTCGAGGGACTGCTGGCCTTCGTCATCATCAAGTTCCGTGCGCGCGAACTTGACGCCGGGAACGAGCCTGCGCAAGTCTACGGAAGCGCGCAGGTGGAACTGGCCTGGACCGTGATTCCAGTGCTCATTGTCGTGGTTCTCTTTCTCACCACGGCGCGCATCATCTTTGCCATTCAGGACGCGCCCGAACCCAAATCCGCGCTCGACGTCACCGTCGTTGGGCACCAATTCTGGTGGGAGTTTCGTTATCCCAAGCTGGGCATCGTAACGGCGAATGAGTTGCATGTACCGGTGAGCACGAGCTCCAACCCGGAGCCGACCTACCTCAAGTTGTATTCGGCTGACGTGGACCATAGCTTCTGGGTGCCGCAGCTTGGCGGCAAAACCGATCTGATTCCCAACCACCCCAACCAAATGTGGATCGATCCGCAAGCCACGGGCCTCTATCTCGGTCAGTGCGCGCAGTTCTGCGGTATCGAACACGCCAAAATGCTGATTCGCGTGTATGTCGACACGCCCCGCCAGTTCGACGCATGGGTGAAAAAACAGCAGCAGCCAGGAACACAAGATGCTTCCGTGGCCGCTGGCCGGCACATCTTTGAAACCGAAGCCTGCATGAACTGCCACACCATTGCGGGCACGGTGGCAAAGGGAACTTTCGGGCCCGACCTGACGCACCTGATGAGCCGTGCAACCATTGCCGCGGGCGCCGCGGCCAACACGCCACAGAACCTGCGCGCATGGATTCAGGATCCAAACGCATTCAAACCCGGCGCGCTGATGCCCGCCATGCAACTCAGCGACCGGCAAGTCGACGAAGTTGTGGCATATCTCTCCAGCTTGCACTGAAGGACAAGCAATGGCCGACCAGGCTTTCCCGATTCGCGGATCCCTTGACGCAACGCCCTCGCGCGGCGCGGCCCTGCTGGAGTGGCTGCATAGCTGGGTTGTCACAGTCGATCACAAGAAGCTGGGCATCCTATACATCGTTTACGCGCTGTTCTTTCTACTGGTGGGAGGAGCCGAGGCTCTGGCCATCCGCATTCAGTTGGTCATTCCCAACAACCACTTCCTCTCGCCCGAACTCTACAATGAGCTGTTCACCATGCACGGCACCACCATGGTGTTCCTGGTGGGCATGCCAATTCTCTTCGGCTTCGCCAATTATCTGGTCCCGCTGATGATCGGAGCGCGCGATATGGCCTTCCCGCGACTCAACGCCTTCAGCTTCTGGATGACTGCATTCGGCGGGCTGTTCCTCTACTTCAGTTTCATCGGCGGCTTCGGCCTCTACGGTATGGGCAGCGCGCCCGATGTGGGCTGGTTTGCCTACGCGCCGCTCACGGCCCAGGCGTTTTCGCCCGGCCACAACACTGACTACTGGGCCCTGGCGCTGATTGTAAGCGGATTCGGTACGCTGGGAACGGCCATCAACATCGTCGCCACTATTATCTCGATGCGCTGCCGCGGCATGACGCTCCTCCGCATGCCACTCTTCGCGTGGTTGATGCTTGTGGTCAGCGGCCTTACGCTCATTACCATCACACCGCTCACTGCCGCGCAGATCATGCTCCTCATCGACCGCTATCTCGGCGGCCATTTCTTCGACACTCAGGCCGGCGGCTCGGCGGTCGTCTGGATTCACTTCTTCTGGATCTTCGGGCATCCCGAGGTGTACGTCCTGGTGCTGCCCGCCTTCGCCATCGCCAACGAAATCATTCCCACCTTTTCGCGCAAAGCGATCTTCGGTTATCCGGCCATGGTTGCGGCGTCGGTCGGCATCGCATTCGTCAGCGTGAGCGTGTGGGCACACCACATGTTCACCGTTGGCATGACGTCGGTAAGCAATGCTTTCTTCGTACTTTCAACCATGATGGTGGGCATACCCACAGGCATCAAGATATTCAATTGGATTGCGACAATGTGGGGCGGAAGGATTCGCTTCGCAACGCCGATGCTTTTCTGCACGGCGTTTGTCTTTCAGTTCCTCATAGCTGGACTTACAGGCATCATGCTTTCGGTCGCGCCCCTGGACTGGCAATTGCACAACTCCTACTTCGTCATCGCGCATTTTCACTACGTGCTTGTCGGCGCCATAGTCTTCTGTATCTTTGCCGCGATCTATTATTGGTATCCGAAGGCGACCGGTCGCGTGTTGAGTGAAAAGCTCGGGAAGTGGCATTTCTGGATTTTCTTCTTCGGCTTTCATCTAACCTTTGACACCATGCACTTTGTCGGCGTCCTCGGCATGCCGCGCTCCATTTACACCTACGAAGCGGACCGGGGATGGAGCACGCTCAACTTCTGGATCTCGATGGGCGGCGTGATCCAGGCGATCGCCGTGCTCATCTTCGCCTGGAATCTGATCGACTCCTACCTGCACGGCAAGGAGGCAGGCAACGACCCATGGGACGCCTGGACGCTCGAGTGGTCGACGCCATCGCCTCCGCCCGCTTACAACTTCGCTGAAGATCCGGTAGTGCGCAGCCGGCGTCCGCTTTGGGACCTGAA
>Ga0326727_10003586_pt1 | contig 49157 bp, 41 predicted proteins | sample MB2enrmetagenome_FD_207643 | JGI IMG/M metagenome (GOLD analysis project Ga0326727, IMG submission 207643) | Lab enriched peat soil microbial communities from McLean, Ithaca, NY, United States - MB29MY | ecosystem: Environmental > Terrestrial > Soil > Wetlands > Peat | place: USA: New York... | reverse complement strand
AGATGCTGAGTTCCGCGCCTTTCTCACGCCGCGAAAGGACATAATCAAATATCACACGCGACACAAAAACGGAAGTGAAAAGGTTCGCAAGTAACCCGATGGTTAACGTGACTGCAAAGCCGCGTATAGGGCCGGTTCCGAAAGTAAAGAGAATGGCCGCGGAGACGATGGTGGTCACGTGCGTGTCAATGATGGTCACAAAAGCATGCTCGAAGCCGCCGGCAACCGCCGCTCCTACCGCCTTGCCCAACCTTAATTCTTCTCGTATACGCTCGAAAATCAAGACGTTCGAATCGACCCCCATACCAACCGTAAGGATGACTCCCGCAATGCCGGGCAGGGTCAAGGTTGCGTCAATGTAGCCCAACGCCGCGACCAGGATAATCAGATTCAACAAGAGCGCCAAGTCGGCATTAACTCCGGCTCCGCGGTAGTACACAAGCATGAAAGCCATCACCGCCACGAAGCCCACAATGCAAGCGATGATTCCGTGGCGAATCGAGTCCGCGCCCAGCGATGGACCGACGACCTCCTCAGAGAGGACACTGATGGATGCCGGCAGCGCGCCGGAGCGTAATACCAGAGCCAAGTCCTGAACTTTTTGCGGCGTAAAGCCGCCTCCCGTGATCTCGCCGCGGTCAGTAATCTGGCTCTGGATAGTCGCCGCTTCATAGACCCTATTATCGAGGACGACAGCCAAAAGTTTACCCACGTTGGCGCTCGTCACCCGCCCAAACCTCGCCGCTCCATCGCGCGTCAGAGTAAAATTCACATCGGGACGCCCGCTGGCATCGTGAGACGGTTCAGCCCCGCTCAAGTCGCGTCCGGTTACCGCTGCTATGCGGTTCACGATGTACCAGGTTTCGCCGCCGTTCTGGGCCGTCTGTCCCTGCGACAACTGGGTGTCGGGCGGAAGTACTCCGCCGTGGGCCGCCAGCGCCGCCTCGCGGCTCGGGAAAGGTCCATCCTGAACCAGCTTCAACTCCAGGAGCGCGGTGCGTTGAATAATGTCCCTGACGCGCGTTGGGTCATCGACGTCGGGAAGTTGAACGACCAGTTCATAGTCCCCTTGCCCGTATTCGCTGATGGTTGGCTCGGCGACGCCATACTGGTTCACCCGGTTGCTGATCGTATTCATGGACTGGAGTAGAGCCTGATTGCGAATGTTGGCTGCGGCGCTGGTCTTCAACGCCAGCATCCAGCCCGTGGGGTCGCCTGGCACATGGGTGAGGTCCCAATCCGAAAACTGCTCGCTGGCTAAGGTCTGAAGATCGGTGGCCCTATCCTGGGGAACGCCCTTGATAAGAACCCGGTGTTTGGGCGGCTGAACATGCGTATCATCGGCTTTCTGAATGTCGGCGAAGGGAATGTTCTTGGACTTCATCTCATCTGTGAGCCTCTCCTGCGCCTCGTCAGCGGTGATGTTGACAGCGTCTTCCACGTGGACCTGCAACACCAAGTGCGTGCCGCCCTTAAGGTCAAGCCCCAGGTGAATGCGGCTGCGGACGTTATCCTTCAGTTCCTGGAAATTTTTGGGAAAGCCGATTATTCCCAGGATCGAAGCCACAATCACCACGCCAATAAAAATCACCCGATTTCTGATTTTCAGTTCCATGCTTAACCCTCTTCGTGCAAGGAGCCCGTCGTTCCGGCGAAAGCGGGAATCCTAACTTCTCCCGCCCAACGTCGCCCCGCTTTTTCGCGGGGGTGACGGAAGCCGTGAGCAGGCCCGCGCACGTTCCGTCAGGCCTTCTTCTGCTTGGCGGCGGTCGGATCCTGTTTTGCCTCCGCGCTTACCTCGTCCGCCACCATGCCTGTGATCGCCGTACGCGACACGTCAACCTTAACTTGGTTGGCGATTTGGAGCTGGACCACGCCATTCCTGAAAGAAACAATTGTCCCGTGAATGCCCCCGCTCGTCACCACGCGGTCACCGGTCTTGAGATTGGAGAGCATAGTTTGCAACTTGCGTCGCTGCTGCTGCTGAGGCCGGATGACCAGGAAATACCAGATGGCGAAGAGAGGCGCAAAAAGGAGAAGGAACTGGCTCAGCGCCCCACCCGCGCCGGGGTCGGCCGCCAAAACAAGTGTATTCACAAAAATGCCCTCGGTCAAAGTCGAGCCGATAAGCTAGGGAATTTGGAATCTGCTACCCCGCCCGCGAGGATCGTGATTAGCGGGGCTCGGGCTTTCCGGATTCTCAGGGGTTGTTTGCGCGCCTAAATTTCCACGCGCGCCCTAGAATGAAACTCCGCAAATGCTCCAAACATCAAAGACTGCCTGATTTTACGCATCCTGTCAACGTAAAAGTGGAGGTTGTGCTGGGTAGCCAAAATAGCCCCGAGCATTTCCCCTGCCACAAACAAGTGGCGAATGTAGCTTCGCGTGTAGCGCCGGCACACCGGACACTCGCAAGCCGGATCAAGCGGCGACTCGTCGCGAGCGTACTTCGCGTTCTTGATGACCACCTTGCCCTGCGAAGTGAACACACCTCCGTTGCGGGCATTTCGAGTCGGCATGACACAATCGAACATGTCAATTCCTCGCGCCACGCATTCCACCAGGTCCGCGGGTGTTCCGACTCCCATCAAGTAGCGCGGACGGTCGCTAGGCAACAGCCCCGCGGTGTATTCGGCAATTTCATACATTTCCGCCTTGGGCTCGCCCACCGAAAGTCCGCCTACAGCGTAGCCTTCGAAATCCAATTCCAGCAAGCCCTCGACACTTTCGCGGCGAAGGTCCTTGTCCACTCCACCTTGGACTATACCGAACAAGGTAGGGACTGGGGACTGGGGACTAGGGGCTAGGGGCTGGGGGCTGGGGATTGACGATTGACGATTGCCGATTGCCGATTGTCGGGGGTTCGGGGTTAGAGGCTGGGTGTTAGAGGCGGGAGACTCGTAGCCGGGGAACTGGGCTTCACGATTCGGTTCCACCATTTCCCGATTCTGGATGCTCGCTGCCTTCTGCTTAGTGCCTACTGCGTACTGTTCTTCCCTAGCCCCTAGCCCCCAGCCCCCAGCCCCTCTGCTCTCTGACGGCTGAGACCTGAGAGCTGTGAGCTTCTCTTTCGCTCGGCTCGCCCACCGGCCCGTCAATTTCACGGCGCGCTGAACAGCTTCGTGGCTGGCGGGATACTCGACGCATTCGTCGAGCGTCATGATAATGTCCGCTCCCAGCGCTAGCTGGACCTCGACCGCGCGCTCCGGGGAAAGAAAGTGGGAAGAGCCATCCAGATGGGACTTGAACCAAACTCCGTCCTCGGTCACCCTCCCCAGCCCTTTCAAGCTCATCACCTGAAAGCCGCCGCTGTCCGTGAGGATCGGATGAGGCCAAGCCATGAAGCGGTGCAGGCCTCCCAGTTCGCGGATGATCTCGTGTCCGGGACGCAGATAGAGATGATAGGTGTTGGCGAGAAGAATCTGGACGCCCAGCTCTTCCAGTTGGGCTTGCGTCATTCCCTTGACGGTGCCTGCCGTCCCTACCGGCATGAAGACGGGCGTCTCTACGATCCCGTGAGGCGTGTGGAGAAGGCCCGCCCGCGCTCCCGTTGCGCTGTCTTCCGCAAGAATCTCGAATCGCAATCACAATCCTATGAGCCGACCATCGACAAGCCAACTTTGGCCAAAATCCAAAGAACCCAAAGGCCTGCGTAGACAAGGAAGATCGGTAGGGGTTTGACCTTACCTTCTGCACTCTTCGACAGACCGATCGCCACCAGGATCAGCATCCAGACGGTGAAGATATCGGCGGACGAAGCCACCGCGTACACGGGTTTTGAGACTTGGGTGGGGTTGAGGAAGAAACCCAAGTTGGCGGGGACCGGATTCTGGGAATTGAAATGCTCGGGATCGCCAAAGAGGATCAGCGCCACCGCCATCACCGAACCCAAAAGCGAGACCAGGTTCGCGTAACAAACCTCGGAAAAGACTGTCTTGAACTTCGCCCGCCCGCCAAGAATCAAGTTCACGATGAGAATTCCCAGACCCGCAAGGACGAGCAGAAAAAGCGGCATAATCACAACTCCACTGATGTGGGCAAAAATCGCTCCAAATTTCGCGCCTTGGCTCACCGCCTGGTCCAATTGCTCGGGGCTCATGCTGGATGCCCGGCTGCTCTGTTCGAGCTGTGTGCGCACAATGCGCTCCATGCCAATCTTCCAAAGCATAGTCTCCACAACGGCGACCGAACCAACAACAAGGGCAATCAAGGGCGCCCAAAATCCCGGCTTGCGCGCCACGTCCGCCAAAGTCTCTACTGGCGAGATAAAGACGCCCATCAGCCGCTCAGGAAACGAGAGTGCTGGAGCTTCCGGCTCGGCAGGACTCACGACAGGATCTCCCATAACCATGACCCTCCTTTGAATGTAAAGGCGGCTTTACGCCGCCATCTGGCGAGCTAAACCCGCCGCTTCAGAACCAAATCAGCCCCCGACCGGCGGTATGATGAAGCCGGCAAACAACACGGAGTCCCCCCCTCCGGCGGAAACGCAAACTGCTTCTGTGAACGAGATAGACTACCGTGAACGCCCTACATCATATCAAGCCACGGCCCGGCATACAACTGGCGCCAAATTTCGCATCTCACTTCGGCGGCGCTGCCGGAGCTTCGCACTGCGCCGCAACCGAATTCCAGATTTCAAATTCCAGATTTCGGACCTGAGTAGCTACGGGGTGAGAGTACGTGCGTCTTGGATTAGTCAGCGATCCCAAATCGCCAATCGGCAATCGGAAGCTGGGATCAGTGATCGACAGTCGACAATCAGCTATCGGCTATCGGAAATCGGCAATCGACAATGGAGAGGAATCAACAATCAAACATCGGAATCGGGGATCAGCAACCGGCAGTCGGCAATCGACAATTGGCAATGGGGGAATCAACACTCGTGGATCGCAGTCGGGGATCTATAATCGGCAATCGGCAATCGACAATCGTCAATTATTCGCGGACCTCGGCATCCAGGAAGGCGCGCAGTTTGCGGCTGCGCGAGGGATGCCGCAGTTTGCGAAGGGCTTTGGCCTCGATTTGCCGGATGCGTTCGCGGGTGACAGCAAAACTCTGCCCCACTTCCTCGAGCGTGTGCTCGCTGCCATCGTCGAGGCCGAACCGCATCTTGATGACCTTCTCTTCGCGCGGCGTCAGGGTCTTGAGCACGGACTCCGTCTGTTCTTTCAGGTTGATGTTAATGACGGCTTCGGCGGGGGAGATCACACCCCGGTCCTCGATAAAGTCGCCCAGGTGGGAATCTTCCTCTTCGCCGATGGGAGTCTCAAGCGAGATGGGCTCCTGGGCAATCTTCAACACCTTGCGGACCTTGATGACGGGAATCTCCATCCGCTTGGCGATCTCTTCCGAAGTCGGCTCCCGCCCGTATTCCTGCACCAAGAGGCGCGAGGTGCGAATCAGCTTGTTGATCGTCTCGATCATGTGCACGGGAATGCGGATGGTGCGCGCCTGGTCGGCGATGGCCCGCGTAATCGCCTGCCGGATCCACCAGGTGGCGTAAGTGGAGAACTTATAGCCGCGCCGATACTCGAACTTGTCCACCGCCTTCATTAAGCCGATATTGCCCTCTTGAATGAGGTCCAGGAATTGAAGTCCTCGATTCGTGTACTTCTTGGCGATGGAAACCACCAGCCGCAAGTTAGCCTCGATCAAATCGCGCTTGGCCGCTTCCGCCCGCTCTTCGCCACTGATGATGTTCTGGCAGCTCCGCCGGAGATCCACGGCGGAAGATTGCGACCGCTGCTCGAACTCCGCCAGCCGCTGGCGGAGTTGCCGCAGGTCCTTCCGCAGGTCCTTGTTTCCATTGGTGCGCGAGCCCTCGACTTTCTTTTCCGTCTTACTCAACTCGCGCTCCAGCGGGCGCAGCTCGTCGATGGCCTGCCGGATTCTCTCGATCAGCACGTTCCGCATGCTGTGGGTGAACAGGATGGACCGGAAGAGCACCGAGATCAAGACGCGGTGCCGGGCCACGGCCCAGTTGTAGCGCCTGAAGTCCCTGGGCCGCCGGGTACGCGGAATTGCGTCCCGCTTGGTTCGAAGTTGCATCAGCTTCTTATAAAGGCGCTCGATCTCATCAATGCAGGCAACAACATCCTTGAACCGCTCCGTAACTTTCTCTTCCGTCAGTTCGTCGTCGTCAAAAACCACCACTTCCTTGATGGTCCTGTCGCCACTCTTCAATTCTTCGCGCAACGCGAAGAGGGCCTGAATAACGATAGGCGAGCGCGAGAGCGTTTTCAGCACGTTGAGCTGCCCGCGCTCGATGCGTTTGGCGATCTCGACCTCGCCTTCGCGGGTGAGCAGAGGAACGGTGCCCATCTCGCGCAGATACATGCGCACCGGGTCGTTGGTCTTGTCCAAGGCGCCCGGCGTCAAATCGAGTTCGACGTCCTCTCCAATCTCGTCCCCTTTGAGCTCATCGACCTTTTCCAGCCCCAGGCCCTCGGCCGATTTGACTTTGGGAGACTCCAGCACCTCGATGCCGGCGTTGTCAAACATGGAGAGAAGATCATCGAGATCTTCCGCCGAATGGACGTCGGAGGGGAGAAGTTCGTTGACCTCATCGTAGAGGAGGTAGCCCTTCTCTTTGCCTAATGAAATGAGCTTGCTGACCTGATCAAACTTATCGTCGAACGCCAAGGCAACGGCCTCCCTGTGGGAGAAGAAGAATTAATTCGATGTCAAAACAAGTATGGCGACACCACTACCCTCGCTCGGGCGGTGCCGCCTCCCGCACAACTGCGTCGTCGTTATGACAAGCCGTCAAACTTCACCGGCTCCATCGTATTAGATGTAATATACACGATTTCGTTTGTCAGTGGATGGATATTTTTCTGCCTTCCTCGAGGCCCCGCAGGTCATTTTCCAGGTTGGATTTAGCCTTTTCGAGCTCCCGGACCTTTGCCCAGTCGTTCAACTGGCTAGCCTGCTGGAGGTCCGCCCGGAGTGCATCGAGTTGGTGACGTGCCCGGCGAGCGCGAAGAGACCTGAGGTGTCGGTCAATTCGTCCCCTGTCCGGCGGCTCCACCGCCCAAAACAGGCTTTCGTAGATTGCCCGCCGTAACTCCGCGCTAAGAGGTTCTTCCAGAACTGCCGGTTCAACGCTATCGCCCCGCTGGCGCAGTTCCAGGAAGCGCTGGAATATCGGCTCGGTCACCAAACCCTCCAGCAGGCTCTGCTCCACCATCTGGCGCAGCAGTTCGTCCGCCAATTCCTGGTTCTCCACGAACGCTCGCAGCAACTCCTTCTCCACTGTAGTTACTTTGGGGGCGGCTGATTCGGGTCGAATGCGCACTTCGGGACGGGCCGCCCCCGCCACGCGCCGCAGCTCCTCGCGCAGAAGCCGCTCGTCCAGACGCAATCGTTCGGCAAGCCGGCCGGCCAGTTCCGCGCGCAGCATGGGATTGGGGACCTTAGCAAGATAAGGCAGGACAGCATTGGCCGCCCCAACCTTCCCTTCCGGAGTGTTGACGTTATGAATGGCAATGGCTCGGTCCGTCAGGTAATCAATGTAGCTGGGCGCAGCCGCGAGCAGCTCGCGATACCGGCCGCTTCCCTGTTTACGAATGAAGGAGTCCGGGTCGAGCCCTCCGGGCAAGGCCAGCACTTTGGCCTCGAAGCCTTCCTCGAGCAGCAACGCCAGCGAGCGTTCCGTGGCCGCGACGCCCGCCGAATCCGGATCGTAGTTCACCACCACGCGCCGCGAGTAGCGCGCCAGCAAGCGAATCTGCCCTTCCGTAAGGCTCGTCCCGCAAGAAGCTACAACATTCTCGATGCCGCTCGAGGCCACCGCGATGCAGTCCATGTAGCCCTCGACCAGAATCGTGTAGTCCAGCTTGCGGATGGCTTGCGCGGCCCGGTCAACGTGGTAAAGCACTCTTCCTTTGGTATAGATTGGGGTTTCCGGCGAATTGAGATATTTGGGCTGCTCGTCTCCCAAGGCGCGCCCTGCGAAAGCCACCACCTTCCCACTATCGTTGGCGATAGGAAAAATGATGCGCCGCCGGAACCGGTCGTAACGCCGGTTTCGCTCCGCATCGTGCACTACCAGCCCGCTCTTCTCGAGCAATTCCGACTCGTTCCCAGCCCCACCCTGTACCGCCTGCTGCAAGGCCCCGCTGAGGTGCCTGGCCAAGGCCTGGCCATCGCCCGGCGCATATCCCAATCGAAAACGGCCCACCACCTCATCCTTCAGCCCCCGGTCTTCAAGATAGGCCCGTGCCACGCGGCCCTCTGCGGTGCCTGTAAGCTGGCCGGCAAAGAACTTCGCAGCGGCTTCGTGCAGTTTGTAAAGCGCCCCGCGCACTCGGGCGTCGGGGTCATAGGTCGCATCGCCGAAAGTCTCCGAAAGCGTGACGCCCACCTTCTCTGCCAGCCGGCGTAATGCCTCGGGGAAGGTGAGGCTATCGATCATCATCACAAACTTGAAGACGTCACCGCCCACGCCGCAGCCAAAGCAATGGAAAATCTGCTTTGCCGGGTGGACGGCAAACGAGGGAGTCTTCTCCGAATGGAACGGGCAGAGGCCCATATAGTTCGCGCCCGCCTTGCGCAGCTTGACGTAATCGCCTACCACCTTGACGATGTCCGCCGCCGCCCGTACCTCGTCCACCTGACTCATTATTGGTTATGACTTCACTTTACGATTCTGGATTCTGGATTTTGGATTTTGGATTAGTCTGCCGGCTGCCTCCTTTTACTCGACTCTCTCCAGCTTAGCTCCGTAGAATGCCCTGCCTTTGTCCTCGGCGGGACGTCGCCACATGATTCGGGCGGGAATATCGCGTTGTCCTTCAGGACTATCCAACCCCACCCTCACGTAGAGCCTCTCGCCGACTTGCAGTTCCAGGTTGCAGGCGAAGCAGAGACCTGATTTCGAAATGTTCTCAGTCGTGCTCGTCTCTTCGTCCCCATCCGGCAGCCTGATTCCCAGCGGCAACTTTACTGCCAGCCGCTTCTCTTGCCGTCTCTCCGCTTCGCGTTGCGAGGCCAGCTCGGAAATCGAAGTGGCCGGAAGACCAGGTGCGGGTCGGTCAGGCCCAATTTCGATGACCGCGAATCTCCAATCCGTGGGGAAGTCGCATTTTGGGCAAGGGCGCGGCAGGGTCGAATGCGACACCAGCCTTCGATATTGTTCCACCGTGAGCGGCGCCATCTCCCGGGAAGAGCACTCGCAGCACTCCAATAGGACATGGATGAGACCAGCTTCGCCGGGTTCCTCCGTTCGGGACGGAAAGTGAACACCCCAGATTTCAACCTCCGGGTCCAGGCACTTCACGCCCCACTCGGGAGTGCCGCTTAATGACCGCGCCGCGCGCATCACCACTTGAAAAAAGCAAGAGACTTGGTTATTGAGGTTCGTGATTTTAATCACGGCGCCCGGCTGTAACAGATGCGCGGCGACAATCAACCCTCCGGACTGATTGACTACCAGCGTATAGGTTGTCTCATCAAAGGCATCGCCAGCCGTATCCTTGCCCTCAACCCGTATGGGGATTCTTAGCAGCACCCGTTCACTTCTTCGCAGGGCTGTGGGAAACGTCTGCTCGGACATCGTGCCTCCGAAAATCAGGATTCAGGGTCCGGGATTCAGGTCCCGCAAACTGAGACTGCCAGATTATAGGAAAAGAATCTCAAATTTGAAATGGAAATCAGGATTCGGGATTCAGGATTCAGGGCCCGCAAACCAAGACGGCGAGATTATAGGCGAAGCAATTCAAAATTCAAATGGCAATCCAGGATTCAGGTTCAAATCACGTCATTCCAGCGACTTGTGGAAGCGCAGGACACTGACACCCAGCAGGAGGGCGGCAAAGACGGCCATGGCAGCGATGTTTGGCCAGAGTACCCCGAGCCCGACGGCCTTGAGGTAGACGCCGCGCAAGACCACCATGACGTGGGTCATGGGGTTGATATAGCTCAGCTTCTGAAAGAACAGCGGCATGCTACTGATGGGGTTGCCGAAGCCGGAAAGCGTGATCATCGGCATGATGAAGAAGAAGGAGGCGATCATGGCCTGCTGCTGCGTGGCGGAAATGGTCGAGAGGTAAAGTCCAAGCCCCAGCGCCGCGAGCAGGTAGGTCATCAATCCGAGCGCCAGCACGGCGATGTTCCCACGGAAGGGCACGCCAAACCATAAGGTGCCAACGAGCGAGATCATGGTGGCATCGAAGCAGCCGATGAGGAAATAGGGGATGGTCTTACCCAGGATGAACTCCCAGCGGCGAATGGGCGTGACCATGACCTGCTCGAGCGTGCCGATCTCGCGCTCGCGCACCACCGCAAAGGCCGTCAGCATCATGACCATGATCAACATCACATTACCAATGACGCCGGGAACGAAAAACCATTGGCTATCGAGCCCTTCGTTAAACCAGGGCCGAGTCTCGAGCTCCACCTGCGGCAGGAACGACGCCAGTTGCGGTGCGGCGCGGCGGAGCCGGTCGGTCTCGTAGTCGCGGGCGAACTGCGCCCCGATCTGGCTGAGATAGCCCAAGGCCACAAGCGCCGTATTCGAGTTGGAAGAGTCTACCAGCACCTGCACCGAGGCGCCCTGGCCGTTGCGCAGGCGCTCGGCGAAGCCGGAATTGATCTCCAGGGCCATGAGAAAGTCGCCACGGTCAATGCCTTCACGCAATTCATCCCGCCGCGCGGCATATTTTTTGATATCGAAATAGCGGCTGGCGGAAAAATGGGAGAGCAACTCGCGGCTCTCCTGCGTGCTGTCCAGGTCGAGCACCGCCAACTCCACGTGCTTCACTTCCAGCGTGGCTGCGTAGCCGAAAACCACCATCTGGATTACGGGCGGGCCAATGAGCAGGAAGCGGGTGTGCGGGTCGCGCAGCGTCTGGACGAACTCCTTCCGCAGCATATGCCCGACGCGCGCGATGGATTGGAGGAATTTCATTCCAGCCTCTTGTGAAAGGCGCGGGTGGCCAGCGTGATCAGCACCACGGCAATGATCGCCAGAGCGGTGAGCTGCCCCGCCATCAACCGAATCTCCGTGCCCTTCAGGAAGACGTTTCGCAGGATGAAGACGTAATAACGCGCCGGCAGGACGCGCGTGATCCACTGTACGACGACCGGCATCTGCTCGATGGGAAAGAGGAAACCCGACAGGAGAAAGGTCGGCAGGAACGTCGCCAGCATGGCCAACTGGCTGGCCCCGAGTTGGGACTTGGCGGTGACCGAAATCAGGTAGCCGAGCGACATTACCACGACCAGAAAGAGCACCGAGCAACCGAACAAGACCGTCCAGCTCCCGCGGAAGGGAACGCCGAACCACCACACCGCGAGGCCGGCGCAAACCGCTGTGTCCATCATCCCGATCGCGAAATATGGGGCCAGCTTGCCGATCTGAATTTCCAGTTTGCCAATGGGCGTGGCAATAAGCTGCTCCATGGTGCCGCGCTCCCACTCGCGCGCGATGGTCAGCGAGGTCAGAAATGCGCCCACCACCGCCATCACCATGGCCACCACGCCAGGAACAATGTCCGCCATGCTTTCCAGATCCTCGTTGAACCAGGTCCGGGGTTGGAAGGTGACGTCCGGGGCTACGCCGGCCAAGCCGTGGCGCTCGCGCCAGTCGATCTGCACTTGCGAGGAATAGGCCTCCACGATGCTGAGCGCATAGGCCATGCCGATATTCGCCGTATTCGCGTCGCTGGCGTCGAGCAGCGCCTGCACGCTGGCTTGGCCGTTGGAGTGAAGTTTTTCGGAGAATTGCGGCGGCACGACCACCGCCACCGTACACTCACCGTAGTCAATGCGCCGGACGACGTCACGGTAGCTGTCCGACACACGAACGATGTTGAAGTAGTCGGTCGCCTGGAAGCGTTTGAGCAGGTCCTGGCTGGTTTGCGTCGCGTCGCGGTCGTACACGCAAAGCGGAATGTGCTTGATATCGAGGTTCACGGCGTAACCGAAGATAAGGAGCTGGATCAGCGGCAAGGCGATGATGACCATAAGGCTGAGGGGATCGCGCCAAATCTGAATCACTTCTTTGCGCGTCATGGCCAGGATGCGGCGTCCGCTCATGCGGTTCTCTCCTGTTTCGATTCGCGCCCTGCGGTGAGCGAGACAAAAACGTCTTCGAGGCTGGGCGGAATCTGCTCGAGTCGTCCCACGCGGATGAGCCTGGCCTCGAGGGCCTCCCGGACCTTGGGAGCAGTGGCCCGGGCATCGGTGACGACGGCATGGAGGCTGCTTCCGAAGACCGCGGCATCGAGCACGCCGGGGGCTTCGCGCAGCGCTTCGAGCCCCGGCCCCAGCGGCTCGCACTCCACCAAAAGGAGTTGGCCTTTCATGTGTCGAGTCTTCAGTTCCGTGGGTGTGCCCATCGCCACAATGCGCCCGCGATCGATCAGGACCAGGCGGTTGCAGTATTCCGCCTCGTCCATGTAGTGCGTGGTGACGAACACGGTGATGCCCTCGGCGACCATCTGGTGGATCAATTCCCAGAAATGCCGGCGCGAGACGGGATCGACCCCCGAGGTCGGCTCGTCGAGAAAGACGATGGGCGGACGGTGCAGGACCGCGCACCCCAGCGCCAGCCGCTGCTTCCAGCCTACGGCCAGCGCGCGCGTGGGGGATAGCTCGCGCCCTTCGAGTCCCGCCATCCGCAGCGCCCACGCCAGGCGCGCAGGAAGGTCCCGGGCGGGCACGCTGTATAATCCCGCAAAAAACCGCAGGTTTTCCACCACTCGCAAGTCGTTGTAGAGCGAGAATCGTTGGGACATGTAGCCGATCTGTTGGCGGACCGCCTCGGGGGAAGCTGCGACGTCAACTCCCGCCACCTGCGCAACTCCGGAGGTGGGCCGCAGTAAGCCGCACAAGATGCGTATGGTAGTGGATTTGCCGGCTCCGTTGGGTCCGAGAAAACCAAATATCTCGCCTCGGTGGGCCTCGAAGCTGATCCGATCCACCGCGGTAAACGACCCGAACCGCTTGGTCAGATTTTCGACCACTACCGATGCAGTGTTCTGAATCATGCGTTTCACAAAATCAAGCTGTAGGGGCAACCCTTGTGGTTGCCCAGGGCGGCCACAAGGGCCGCCCCTACACTCCCTTCTGATTTCCTTCCAGCGCGGAAACGAAGAGGTCTTCAATGCTCGGCGTGACCGATTCCATGGAATCGTAGGGCACCGCTTCGGCCTCGAGACGGGCGCGCAATTCCGGAAGCCGGCGAGCGGCGTTATCGACGAACAAATGGACCCGGTCACCCACCAGCAGCGCACTGCGCACTGCGGGGGCTGTCGAGAGCATATCGCGCACCCGCGCGGGCTCGGAGGCATGCACGGCAAGAATCTCGCCGGGGAATTTCTTCTTCAATGCTTCGGGACGATCGCAGAAGAGCAGGCGTCCCTGATGCATGAGTCCGACGCGATGGCAGCGCTCCGCTTCGTCGAGGTAGGAGGTGGAAGTGAGAATGGCGACTCCTCCAGCCAGCAGGGAATACAGAATGCGCCAGAAATCGCGGCGCGACACCGGGTCTACGCCGTTGGTGGGCTCGTCGAGAAGGATCACCTTGGGAGTGTGAATCAAGGCGCAGACCAAGCCGAGCTTCTGCTTCATCCCGCCCGAAAGGTTCCCCGCCAGACGGGTACGGAAATCGCTCAGGCCTGCCGCCGCCAGCAATTCGGTCGAGCGCGACTCGCGCTTCTTGCGAGTGACGCCAAAAAGATCCGCGTAAAACCGGATGTTTTCCTCCACCGTCAAGTCTTCATAAAGGCCGAAGCGCTGCGACATGTAGCTGAGGTGGTGCTTGGCCCCCTCCGGGTCGCGCACCACGTCGCAGCCGGCCACGGTCGCGGAGCCGGAATCCACCTCCAGCACACCGGCGAGCATGCGCAGCGCCGTAGTCTTTCCCGCGCCGTCCGGCCCTACCAAGCCGAAGATTTCTCCCGGATGCACCTCGAAGGTGAGTTGGTCGACGGCGCGCACTTCGCCGAAGCGTTTACTGAGCTCGGAAACGACGATGGCGGGAGAAGAGGTCATGGCACCACGCTTTACCCAAGTACCCTCGTTCCGGTCGCGGGGACCTGCGGCTCTGCCGCCTGATATGCGGAAAGGCTTCGAAGGTGTGAAAAAATCGCGTTTGGGCAGGGCGTTGTAGGGGCAACCCTTGTGGCTGCCCCAGGGCGGCCACAAGGGCCGCCCCTACGGCGCGATTTTTTCACACCTTCTTCGCCTTTCCGAAGGGCACCCTGAAGAGCCTCCTTACTTGAACTTGATATACGCATCGGCCGGCATTCCGGGCTTCAACTCGTAGTTCGGGTTCTCGACATCCACCTTGACGCGGTAAACCAGCGTGACGCGCTCCTTCTCCGTCTGCACACTTTTGGGGGTGAATTCCGCCTCCGAAGAAATCAAGGAAATCCGTCCGCGATAACTCTTGTCGGGATAAGTATCGGTCCGCACGTCAACGTCCTGGCCCCAGTGAACCTTGCCGAGATCTGTCTCCGGCACATAGACACGCAGCCAGATGTGGTCCAGGTCGGCCAGCGTAACGATGGGCGTGCCCGGCGAGACCACTTCCCCCAGCTCGGCCTGCCGCACCAAAATCACGCCATTGAACGGCGCGCGCAGCACCGTGTAGGCCAGCCGGATGCGTGACAGATCCAGGTTCTGATTCGCCTGATGAACGTTGGCGCGGTCCACGGCGAGTTCTTCTTTGCGCGTTCCTTCCATGAGCTCGTTGTAAATCTGTTGCGCTCGGTCGTAGGTAGCCTGGGCACGGGTCACGTTGGTGGCTGCCTGGTCGCGCGTTTGTGCGGGGATTTCGTCCTTTTCGTAAAGTGCCTGGTAACGAGCGTAATCCTTCTTCCGCTGCTCGAGGTCAGCCTGAGCGTCGAGAATGGCCTGCCGGGCTGCCTCGATCTCCTGCTCGCGGCTACCGGCCAGACCCAGTGCGAGTTGTCGATCGCGCACACTTGCCGTGGCTTCGTCCAGAGCAACTTGCTGGCGGTAGTCGTCATTGTCAATCCGAGCCAGCAAGCTTCCCCTCTTGATGGTCATGCCCTCATCAACCGGCAACGCGACGATGCGGCCCGTGACTTTGAAGCTGACCAGGCTTTCGTGCGCTTCGATGTTGCCTGAGAGCTTCAGCAGGTTTGGGACGGGGCGCTTGCCGAACCACTGGGGATTATAGTGGACCGCCGCCGCCACCGCAGCCGCCAGGAGCAGGAGTGGAATGATGCGTTTCATGGGTGTTTTACCTCTCCACCGCGAAGCGGTGAACCGTGAGTAGCCGTGGGCGCCAGCCCACGGTTGGTGTTCCTCACGGTTCGCCGAGGTACGTTTGGTAAATCGTTTCCGTTGCGCCGAGGGCGCGCGCCAAGGCCATCCCGGCATCGGCATGCCGCGCCAGCGCCAGGATACGGTCATCCTGCGCGCTTGCCAGCGCGTCCTGCGCCGTCACCACCTCGATGTTGTCCGTCACGCCGTTGCGGAAACGGTCCTGCGCCAGGCTGAGCTCGCGCTCTGCCAGGTGGAGGCCTGCCTCGGTGACGGTCACTTGGCTCTCGGTGGATTCCAAGTCCAGCAACGCCGTACGCAGTTCCTGCTCGATCTCTCGGCTGAGGTCGTCAATCTGCGCGTCCAGGCGTTTCAACCGGCTTTGGAGTTCCGTTTTCTCTCCTGCGCGGTCCCGGTCGAACAAGGTAACGGTGAGCGTCCCCTGAACCTCACCGGTCCCCGCCATGGAACTGAACTGGCGGCCGATGGCCCCGTAATCGGCATTGACCGATAGGGTGGGGAGATAGCGCGCTCGCGAGGCCTTGAGCTGCTCGACCAGTGAGTCTCGTTGCTTGAAAAGCGCGGCGTAGTCGGATCGCGCCTCGAGGGCACTGTGAAGCGCCTGGCCTGCGTCGGCCGATTGCACGTGGTGGAATTTCAAGGGCTCGGCCAATTCCAGCGGGGCGCCGGGGCTCAGTCCGAGGAAATGGGCAAGGACGAGCAGGGCAGTCTGATAAGTGTTGCGCGCCACCAGCAGGTTCTGCTGGTCCCGCGCCAGTTGCACCTGGGCGCGAACCACGTCCACAGCGGTTGCCAGCCCCTGGTCGTGCTGGTCGCGCGCCAATTTCTCCAGGGTTTGCGAAGTCGTCACGCGACTCTCCGCCGCCTCTACCTCCGCGGCGGAAGCCTGGGCGTCCAGATAAAGCCCCGCGGCCTGGCGGATCACCAAATCGCGCGCGTCCTGATAATCGAGCCGGGCGGCCTCCTCTTGCCTTCCGCTGGCCTTCCAGTTATGGTAGGCGTGGCGGTCAATCAGAGATTGGCTTGCCGAGAGGCGAGAATCGTAATGTGCGAACGGTCCGACGACGCTGGGAACTGCAAAGGAAAATCCAAGGGCGGGCAAATTGATTTTCGGAAAAGAAATTCCCATTGCGGCCAAATCGATATTCTGACGGTTGGCTAAAGCGTCCCCGGTGACGTGCGGCAGCAAAGAAGACCGTCTCCGCTCGCGCGTGCCTTCCAATTCCTCCACTTGCGTACTGGCCACGCGTACACTGAGGTTCTGCTTCAGCGCCAGACCAATTGCGTCCCTCAGCGTCAGCCGCCGCGGGGCGGTCTGTTGCGCATTCATGGGCGCTCTGCCCGCCAACGACAACGCCACAAACAGCGTGACCCACCTTGCTTTCGACCGCATGGAGCTTCTCCTTCGCTGCGCCGCCTCGATTACCTCGCGGCTTTCATTCCGGTTTCTTCCGCAGGCTGTCCCGTACGAACTCCAGGTGCGCCTTACTGTAGGCGTCAAGGTCGAGCCGGTGCCGCTCGCCGTGAAGCAATCTCCACGTGAGTGCCAGAACTCCCGGAGCCGCCAGAAGCTGGGGGAATTCCACGGCCGAGGTTCTCCGGAATTCGCCCGCGGCGATTCCCCGCAGGAGCGCCTGCCGCACCGCTTTCATTCCCGGGGCAATAATTTCGCGGTGGTAGATTTCGGTAAGTTGCGGGAATCTGCCTCCTTCCGCGATCAGCAGGCGCACGATGGAGCGAACCTTTTCGTTCCTCACCATCTGGCCATACATGCGCGAATGCAGCTCGCGCAGCAACTGCTCCCCTGTCCCCTGGAAGCTTCCTGCAATGGCATCAAATCTCTTTTGCACCAGGCTCCGCACCATCGCTCGGAAGAGTTGCTCCTTGTCGCGGAAATAGAGGTAGATCGTTCCCTTGGCGATTCCTGCCTTCCGGGCGACATCGTCGATGCGGGCGGCCTCGTACCCATGCGCAGAGAAGACTTCGAAAGCGGCCTCCAGGATCTCTTGGGGGCGCTCCTCCTTGCGTCTTCGCCCCCGCCGTGGTGCTTGCTTAGGACGACCCCGTCGCTTTGAACTTTTGGTTCTCATGCGTCCTGCTTTTACTGACTGAACGGTCAGTCATTAACAATCAAATGCAAGACTAACCGGTAAGAGCGGGTTTGTCAACTTAATTGTGACTTGATTGTGACCGACAACCAGGTAGCGCGGACCCCCGGCTGGAAGGCTTACTGCGGTGCGGCACGCAGGGCGATTCGGCCCACGGTCTTTAGATCAATCTGAACCTGGTTGCCCACGCGAAGGAGCAAGCCGCCGGGGTTCTTCAGGCCCCAATCCACGTAGGGAATCATGAAATGCGTGCTGGCGGTCATCTCAACTTTCACCCATTACGACCAACGGAGCAATACCAGTTCCGAGCAGAAGCCGGGCCCCATCGCCCCCAGCAAGCTGAACGTTCCCGGGGCCGGGCGACGATGGTTCATCACTTCTTCGAGCACCAGAAGGACCGATACGGACGAGATATTGCCTACCCGGCGCAGGCACTCCCAGGAAGCATCGAGCGCCCCGCTGGGAAGCTGGAGAGTGGCCGCCATCGCCTGGAGCACCTTGGGGCCGCCTGAGTGCAGAATCCAACTTCCGATGTCCTTCCTGGACAAACCCATGTCCCCAAGAAACTCATCCACGTCATGGGCCCAGTGGCGCTCCACCATGGCCGGCACCTCGGGCGACAAGACAATGCGAAAGCCCTTTTCGGAAATGTCCCAGCCCATCACGTGCTCGGTTTGCGGGTAGAACACGGAACGTGTGGCCAGGATTTCAGGTCCCTCTCCTTCCCTCTCCGAGCCGGTCACCAGCACCGCCGCCGCTCCATCTCCGAACAAAGCGGCGGAAATCAGGTTTGCGATGGAGAGATCATCCCGCTGGATGGTGAGCGAGCATAGCTCGACAGCCAGCAGCGCGGCCACCTGGTCAGGATAGGCGCGCACGTAGTCAGCCGCGCGGGCGATGCCCGCCGCCCCCGCAACACACCCCAAGCCAAAGATCGGGACGCGCTTGATATTCGGCGAAAGCCCCATGCGATTGACTAAGAGGGCGTCCAGAGATGGACTGGCAATGCCCGTCACGGACACTACGATCAGTGTGCCGATCTCGCGCGCACCTAAGCCCGCACGCGTTAGCGCACTGCAAAGCGACTGCTCGCCCAACACCTGCGCGGCCTGGATAAAGGCGTCATTCGCCTCACCCCAGGAGGCAATCTCGTAGTAAGCGCTGAGGGGCAGGGTGAGATAGCGTCCATCCACACCCATGTGCGAATAAATCCGTTCCAAGCGCTGGGGATTTGCGAGCTTCTCTCCGAAGTACTTCTGAAGCGCTCCAGCCAGAACTTCCTGCGGGTAATGGTGCTCGGGAAAGGCGCTTGCCACGGCCGCGATTCTCATGGGTTTTTCTCGTCAGGCCCGGAAGGCCGGCGGATATCTGCCACGTAGAACCTTCCCGTGGGTTTCACCCACGGCTAATGAACTGCGGCCCCTTCGGGGCCGGTTTGACAAAGCGCGGCTTCGCTAACGGAGCCGCTCGAGTTCTCTTCGGTAGAGCGTGTTATCAGGAAATTGCCGAGCCAACCCGGCGAGCAGGTCTTTTGCCTGCTTGCGGTCCCTATCCCTAAGGGCAGCCACGGCAAGCAAGAGCCGCGCAAAGGGGCGCAGGTAGTGTCCTTTCTCCGCCGTAAGCTGGAGTTTCCGGATTCCCTGCTCCTTATCCGTCTGCGCTCCGTAAATCCTCAACACCCACCGGACCGGGGCGGGCTTCAGGCCTAGGATGTAGTTCTCCACGCCTACTGCCAAGTAGGCATCGTAACAGGATGGGTCAATAGCTAGCAACCTCTGGGCAAGCAGCCCAGCGCTTTTCATATACCCCAGGGAGGCTAAATACCTCTTCTCGATCAAGGCCAGGTAATCTGAGCGTAGCCCTTGGTTCATGATCTTGGCCAAGAGGGCGTTCCGATCGTTCGGTGACCGCGCCAGCACGCCACTGGCCACCGCGTCGCTCCTCGCCAGCGCCGCGTCAAACGCCTGTTCCGTTGCGGGGTTGGGAGCGAGTTTCTCGCTTTTTTTGAATTTCGCATCGTCCAGAAACAACTGCCATTGCAGCACGCCAAGCCGGTCGAATTCCGAAAAGAGGTAAGCTGCCGCATCCGAAGTGGGCCCCAGCGGATCATCGGGATGCAAACGCTCCCACTCCCGGAAGGTGCTGTGCGCCTCCTCGAACTGGAGATTATACATTTGGTTGAATCCCAAATCGAGCGAGGCGGCGGGCGGTACGGCGCCGGCCCGGCAGGGAAGCATAGGTCCGAACACGGCAAGAAGAGCACAGAAAAGGGTCAGTGTTCCGCCCATGCGTGGTCCACCCCTGGCAATTACGTCCTTAATTGAGATTCGCTGAATACCCCGCAAACGTTCATTAGGATGCAGCAGGGGGTTAACAGGTTGCGACCGTAACGCGGGCGAGACGCCTGCCCTGCGGCCATCGCACCCGCAGGTAGTGGCGTCATTTGCGAGACATCGCCGCTCCACGCTGTCGTCATTCCCGCGAAGCTTGTCCTCCGCGAAGGCGGGGGAGCGGGAATCCACTCCGCAAACCTTCGGGAACGTCCCTCTCTACAGGTTGGATTCCCGCCTTCGCGGGAATGCCGAGTGGTTCGTAAGGGAGGTAATTCCAAACGACGCCACTACCCACCCGCATTGACGCTGCCTGACCATTCCGATAGAATGTAACATGAAGAAGGAAGTGCCGAGAGACTGGTTTTGAAGCCGGTGCACCTCAATCTCCGATTCCGCACGCGCCTGGCGCTGGTGATGTTCGTCACCATGACGTGCACGGGGGCTATTCTAACCTGGAACTATGTCAACCACCGGCGCGAGATTCTGAATTATGTGTCGGGGGAGACATCACGGCTGCTCACCGTCAGCCAGCTTGCTCAGACTCAAATCGCCCCGAAAACGAGCGTGGATGACGCGCTGAAGATCTACCAAAAGAAACTGGAGGATCTGGGGCTCTCCAGTGTTTCCACCACTTCCACCGAAGGCAAGGTGGTAGCAAGCAGTAATCCTGGGCAGGTGGGAAAGAAGATCCCCATCAAGAAGAGGCATCTTGAAACCAAGAAGGACCCGGTCCGTCTTCCGGCAGAATTTCCGGAGCTCGATCCGTCCCCCTCCAACGAGCAAACCGCCTTCACAATTCAGTACCCCCTGGTGGTCGGTGATAAAGTGATTGGGTACGCGGTGATAAAAGGTGAGAGCGACCAGGTTACAACCCTGTCCCGCCTGTGGTACCGGCAGCGGCTCTCCTGGATTCTGGGGACAATGCTGGCGGCTTTGGGCCTTGTGCTTTACCTGGCTTTTCTTTTTACCAAGCCGGTGGACCAACTGGTGCAAGGTGCGCGGCAGGTGGCCGCAGGCAACCTGTATGTCTCGCTGCCTTCCAGCGGGCCGGACGAAATCGGCCGTTTGGCGCAGACGTTCAACCAGATGGTGGAACGGTTACGGGAGAACCGAGCGCTTCAGGAGCGGTTAAACGAGGCGGAGAAACTGTCCTTGCTGGGCCGGTTTGCGGCGACGGTGGCGCACGAGGTTCGCAACTCGCTCAACTTCATCAACCTTACCATCGACCAGATCCGCGCCAAGCACCCGGAGGGCGACGAACGGCCGGCGCGTGACCTGCAGCGAAACCTCGCTAACATCAAGGACGAAATCGGTCGCCTGAATCATCTGGTGAACGACGTGCTGGCTGCCGGGCGTCAGGCTCCGCCCACGCTGGTGCCGTGTGATCTGAAGGCCATCCTCACCGAAGCACTGACCGTAGTGGAGCGGCAAGCGCGCAACCAGGGGATCCAGATCAAACTCGAGCTGGCGCGGGACCTGCCGATTTTCCGCTTGGATTCGGCCCAGATAAAGACTTGTTTCCTAAACATTCTTACCAATGCCATCCAGGCCATGCCGAGCGGAGGCCGGCTCCGCATTTTTTCCGAGACGAGCCAAGTGCCCAAGGGTGCGGAGTGCGTCCAGTTGCACTTTGCTGATACGGGCCCCGGCATTCCCCTCGCCGTAAGGGAGAAGGTCTTTGCGCCGTTTTATTCGACCAAAGCCACCGGCTTCGGTTTAGGGCTGGCCATCGCCAAAAAGATCGTTGAAGACCACGCGGGGCGCGTCTTCGTCAATGATGGAGATAGCTCTGGCACGGACTTGGTGGTCCAACTTCCATTCCCGCAACTTCAACCCTCGCGGCCTGAGCCCGCCGCCCTTGCTGCCTCCCCGGCAGCCTGAGGATAATGCCCAATGCCCTCCGGAAGTATCCTCGTAGTTGACGACGAGCAGCGGCAACGCGAAATCTATAACGACATTTTACAGGATGAGGGCTACGCCACCGACACGGCTCCAAGCGGCGAAGCGGCGCTCCATTTACTCGCGCATCGTCGCTTCGATTTGGTCATTACCGATTTGAACCTCATCGGCATGACGGGTATTGAATTGCTCACTGAAATCGTCGCCGACGACCCTACGGTCGCCGTTATCCTCATCACAGGTTACCCCTCCATCCAGTCGGCAGTGGAGGCTACCCGCCGGGGCGTTTACCAGTATCTCGAGAAACCTGTGGACCGGGACGAATTGCTGAGAGTCGTAGCGGAGGTTTTTGACCGCCTCACGACACTCAAGCGCGCCATTCTCGGCGACTCACCGGCCACCAAGGCCATGATGCGCATGATTCTGAAGGTTGCTCCCACCGCCCACACGGTCCTCATCCTGGGGGAAAGCGGCACGGGCAAGGAACTGGTGGCGCGCGAGATTCATCGCAACAGCCCGCGCGCCGATCGCCCTTTCCTGGCAATCAACTGCGCCGCGCTCACCGAAACCCTTTTGGAAAGTGAACTCTTCGGTCACGAGAAAGGCGCCTTCACGGACGCCCATCAGCAGAAGAAGGGCCTCTTCGAAAGGGCACATCAATCCACTCTTTTCCTGGACGAAATCGGAGACACCAGCCTGGGCATGCAGGCCAAGATACTTCGCGTACTTCAGGAACGCGAATTCATGCGCGTAGGCGGCACCGAGGCCATCAAGACAGACGTGCGCATCATCGCGGCCACCAACAAGAACCTCGAACAAACCGTCAAGCATGGCAAGTTTCGCGAGGACCTCTACTACCGTTTGAACGTTATCCCCATCGTCTGTCCGCCCCTGCGCGAACGGGGTGAGGACATCGATACTCTGGCTTACCATTTTATGAGGAAGGCGGCCTTCGTCGACGGCCGCAGGGTGGAGAAGATCTCGCCGGAAGCCCTTCAGGCGATCAGGAATTATTTTTGGCCCGGGAACATTCGACAGCTCGAATGGGCCATGGAGCGCGCCGTCGTACTGGGGGAGAACCAATGTGTGGAACTTCGGGACCTGCCTCCGGAAGTCCTTCAGAGCGCCCCGTCGCTAACTACCACAGGGCCGCGCACGGTTTATGATATGCGCGAGCCTGAGGAAGCCCTGCAGCGTGCCCCCGCCCAACCTTCCGACGAGGCGCTCCCTCCCATCATCCCCGAGGGCTCCTGGGAAGAACACGAGAAAGCCAAGATCCTGGAAGCCCTCCAGCGTTCAAACTGGAATATCACCCGCGCCGCTCAACTGTTAGGGATGACCTTTCGCACACTGCAATATCGGTTGGAAAAATTTGCCATCAAACGCCCGAATGCGTAGAGTGCGCCGCTGGCCCCAAAGCCGGGGGTCCGCGCTAGCCTCGTCAACCAACACTAGGCTTTTTGGAAACTGCTGATGCCTTTGGCCTCGTCGTCGTGGATGTCGAATACGGTGTAGAGCTTGGTAATCTGAAGAAGGTCGTGAACCTTCTTGGTAAGATTCAGGAGCTTCAACTGCCCCCCCTGGTTTGAGACGGCCGTGTACGCGCTGACCAGTTCGCCGATGCCGGAACTGTCGATGTAGGTAACATCCGCAAGGTTAAGCAAAACCTTCTTGTTGCCCTTAGTCAACTGGTCGCGGATCAGTTCGCGCAATTGCGCGCAGCCTTCACCCAGGGTGATTCTGCCGCTGATGTCAACGACCACCACCGAGTCAACTTGTCGAATTGTGGCTTTCATGCTCACGGTCGCTTCCTCCTTATTTTGGTTGGTGTGCCGGATCAATTCGCTTCACCAGGGTAACCTCGGTCCCCGAACCGGGAAGGTACTTCACGTGGAATTCGTCCATAAAAGTGCGGATCAAGAATATCCCTCGACCGGAAACCTTCAGCAGGTTGTCGCCAGCGCAAGGATCCGGTACTTCCGCGAGACTGAAACCAATACCCTGGTCTCGAATGCGTATCTCGAGCCGGTCTTTGTAAATCTCAAACCGTAGCCAGACGCGCTTGCTCGCGTCATTCTTATTTCCATGCCAGATGGCATTGATCATCGATTCGTGTACTGCCATTTCGATCTGGTGCTCGGACTCCTCGCCGAAGCCCGCTGTTCCGGCGACTCTGCGCACGATCTCTTCCGCCACCTCGAGGTTCTTGAGATCACTCTCGAGCGTCACTTCCACAACGCTGGGTTCAGAAGTCATAATCCGCGGGTGGAGCTGTGGCCCCGTTGATGAAATTACCTTAGAGGTCAAGGAAAGTCAAATACTTGTAACGGCGAGTTTACCTCGCCAGGTGGCGGCCTAAAGCCGCCGCTACAGCGAACCCAAATAACATTCGTACGCGACTTTTCCGAAGCACACAAAAACCACCTTCTCGAGGGAGGGATTCTCCTCCAGAAAGCTTCTCACCTCGCGCACTGCGATGGCCGTGGCACGCTGCAAGGGAAAACCATATACGCCCGTGCTAATGGCAGGGAAGGCGATGGTCCGAACACCCTTTTCGGCCGCCAACTCGAGCGACGCCCGGTAACAACTCGCCAGCAGCTCATCTTCATGCCGGCCGCCACCGTGCCAAACCGGCCCCACGGTGTGAATCACCCACTTTGCCGGCAGGTTGTAGCCTTTCGTTATCCTTGCCTGGCCGGTGGGGCAACCGCCCAGCGTCCTGCATTCCTCGAGCAGCCGAGGCCCGGCCGCCCAGTGGATTGCCCCGTCCACTCCTCCGCCCCCCAGCAGCGACGCATTTGCCGCATTCACAATCGCGTCAACGTGCTGTTCGGTGATGTCACCCTCGACCACACTAATTTTCTCTGAAATCATCTTACTCCTTCAGCCCCTGGAGCTTCGGGTCCAATCTTTCCTCGGACTTCATCAATTGCTCCCACGTAACCTCGGCCTGTTGATAGGCTGCGGTGCGGCCCAGGATTGTGGTCAGGTTGCTCCTCAGGCTCGGTGCCGTAGTGGGATTGTCGAACCGGCTCTCGGTGACGTTCTCATAGAAGGTGGCAATATTGCGGACCGCCCCGTCCCTGTACAAACCCTCCGACTTTCCACCCTCGTACGGGACTTTCCCCCAGATAGCCACGTTGCCCGCGTAATGGGTATCGATGACGCCCTTGGCGCCGTACATGCGGCAGATGATGTCGTCATAGCCCTCGCCGAACTGCTTAGAGGCGAAGGTAACTATCACGTTTTCGGGGAAAGTGAAGATGACCGAGAAATGGTCCCAGCAGCTACCTTCGCGGCGCGATTTCAAGCCGCCCGTGCCCGAGGCGCGAAGCGGATGGCCGTCCATTATCCATGTTGCAACATCCAGCGAGTGGATGTTTTGCTCGGTGATAACGTCGCCGGATAGAGCCCGGTCCACTCCCCAGGCGCGCAGTCGACGCTCCGGGTCCGCAGGGTCGACCCTCAATTGCTCCAACTGGCGTATAAACGGCGAGCCCGCCCAGTAAGCCGCTTCCCCGCACAAAATCGGTCCGATATCCCCATTGTGCACGCGTTGGATTGCCTCTTGATAAGAAGGATCGGTGCGGGTTTGAAAATCCACCAGGAAGCACCGGTTCTTGGCCGAAGCCTTGCCGCTGCTTTCCTCGATGCTTCTACAGCCGGGCACGTCCACGGCCACCGGCTTGGCGAGATACACGTGAGCGCCCGCCTCCACGGCGGCAGCGGCCTGTTCGGGATGGAAATAGGGCGGGCTCTCAATGGCTACGGCGTCGACTCTCCCTTCCAGCATGCGGCGGTATCCCAGTAGGCCGGAATAACGGCGTTCGGGAGGCACGTTGAACTTCTCGCCAAATGGGTTCACCTTATCGGGGAAGTAATCCATGGCGGCTACGATTCGGTACCCGCCGTGCTGCTGAAAGAGATCGGCAATCCAAGTCCCTCGGCCACCGCAGCCGATCATGCCGAGAGCGATTTTCGAGTTGGCTTGAGACCCGCGCGCCAGCTCGGGTTTTATTATTGAAAATGAGACGGCTGCAGCTCCGGCGCCGGTTATGAACTCTCGACGGTCCAGCGTCCTCCGCCGCCGTAGGTCGGTGGATGAATTTGATTCTTCTGCCATAGGGTTGCACTCCTCCGGGTGGAAGGGATTACAAGTCAACTGGCGAACCATAGCAGATTGCGGGCGATCACACAACATCGGAGTGAGTGGGGTTCAGGGCCCGGCCTCAAGGCACAGCTCTAGCCTATTGCTTTGGAATTGTCAAGAGACAGGAAGTATTTTGCGGTCGGCGCCTGACCGAACACCGAGGTGGGCTATTAGGGGCGGCGCTCTTCAGCCCGAGTGTGGCATGAGCGGAAAGAGCGATTCAGGCCAACAAGCGATGAATCGCCCGGTCTAATGAAAGAGCGCCTGCGCCCCGAACGATGATAGCAAGGACAATTGCGAGAACCAGCAGGTGGAATTCGTACCCCTCGCCTTTCTGGGTCCCTGACCAGTTCGCGAACAGCCCGAATTGCCCGTGCACCATCGCCATGGCGACAAGCATGTTCACGCCAATGCCCAGCGCGGCGATGCGGCTGAAGAGCCCGAGAATCAGGCCCAGCCCGCCGAAAAACTCAGCGCAAATGGCCAGGAAAGCCAGGGGAGCGGGGATGCCCATCGTCTTGGTGAAAAAGCCCATCGTGCCGCTGAAGCCATAGCCGCCAAACCACCCGAGCATCTTCTGTGCGCCGTGAGCGAACATGATGATCCCCAATACAAGCCTCAATGCCGTCAATACCCAATCCGCGTCGGTCTGGAACAATTTGCCAAGCATCGGTGAAGCCTCCTTGATCAATGGATTCTCATTGTTGATTTGTCGCCCGCCGCCGCGGACCACGGCTCGCCCCAGGTTCCTTCGAAGAAGAGCGAATCAAGCGGTTTGCGCGGGCGCCGAGTCCTGTCGTGCTGCCGCAGCCCCTCCGCCAGGGATCCGGGATCGCCCGGGTACCCCACGGCCATCATTGCCGCGGGCTCGTAGCCCTCCGGGATGTTGAGCAGTTGGCGCGCTTTCCCCGCGTCGAAGCCGCCCATCTGGTGAACGTAGAGCCCAAGCTCCGTGGCCTGGAGGGTGAGGTAAGCGGCTGCCTGGCCGGCATCGTAAAAGGCGTGGCGGTTGGGCTGGCCGCTGTGAGTGAAGTCAAGCTTGACCACTGAAAGGACCACCGCCGGCGCGTGCCGCGCCCACTGGCGGTTCTGCTCGACGAGCGTCTCGCACAGGCGCGCGAAGGCTTCCGTATCCTCGCGCGTGGCTACCACGAAGCGCCAGGGCTGCTCGTTGTAGCTCGAAGGCGCGGACCGGGCAGCCTCAAACAGCTTGCGCAGTTTTTCCGGTTCAACGGGGCGCGACGAAAAGGCATACGGGCTGAAACGCCGTTGCAAGAGTTCTTGCACGCCCTTCGGGATGTTGCCGGTCACTTGTTCCAATTCCATCACTGGCATGGTGTCCTCCTCGCTCTTCAGGGGCTGCCGCCGGCGCGGGGCCGTTTCATTCAGCTCCCGGGCGGCGTGCATCGCATCACGATATTCGTTATAACATCTATTTGATGCGGAAATCACCCCAAAGTTACGCCGCCGCGGGGCCGGCCCTGCGAGCGGAATTGAGCAGGCCGATCAGCCGCTCGAGGCGGCGCGGCCCGAGGTGGCCCAACTGCCGGAGGTGGAACTCCTCGATGGGTTTGTCCAGTTTGGCGAGGATTCGCAAACCCTCCGGGGTGATCTGCGCCGTAATGACGCGCCGGTCCGAGCTGGCGCGCGTTCGGACCACCAGGCCCCGCCGCTCGAGCCGGTCCAGCAGGCGGGTGACATCCGGGTCGTGAGTGAGCATGCGCTCCGCCGCTTCCCGGCAGCAGAGGCCATCGGTTCCGGCGCCGCGGAGAATGCGCAGAATGTTGTATTGAGTGCCGGAAAGCCCAAAGGGCTTAAGCGCCTCCTCCGTAGCGTGCGCCAGGGCGTCCGCCGTCCGCAGGAGGCTGAGATATGCTTCCTGCTCGAGGCTGCGCGAAGGTCTGCGCTGCTGGGTTGCCGCTTCCTTTCTTGCCATGCTTGCAGATTAGGCGTTATCACGACAATTGTCAAGAGGCTAATCGGCAGAGCCTGATCCCGCAGTCGGAAGCGGCGCTGCCCAAGTTGGAAATATAGCCCTCTCCCTTGGGGAGAGGGTGTCCGGCGACGGCGTTTTCTCCAGCCGTCGCCGGACGGGTGAGGGGTTTCTTCCGTTCCCAAACCACCTTGTCCGGCTAAAGCTCCGCATCCGCTATAGTCTCCCCCTGCCCGTGCCGCCTGCCCCCTGCAGCGCAACCCAACCGCAGCTCAAAACGCCACATCGTCCTCGTTGCGCGACCGGAGGCTGAGGGCAAAGGTCCTCAAAGCGGAAGAACAAGTCAAATGGCAAATCGCAAATGTCAAAAGTCAAAGGCACACGCGATCGGAACTTTTGCAATTTGCCTTTTGCGTTTTGACTTTTGACTTGCTCTGTTGAATCGTGCAAGAGCCCCCGCCCCAGGGAGAGGGCTGTTGGATCAGATCTACCCCCGGTGTCCAGCCGAAGATATGGGTCAGGATCAGCCCCAAGGGAGAGGGCTGTTTACTTTTGCCATTTGAAATCCTTGTTAATTCAGGAAGTAGGTGCGGTAGAGCGTGTCGCGTTTGACGGGGCGGAAGCCGGCCTCAGCGATCATGCGGCGGAGCTGCTCTTCGCTGGAGGTGCGGGTGACGCCGGCGGCGCGGACCACGTTCTCCTCAATGAGGATGCTGCCTACGTCGTTGCCGCCGAACCGCAGTGCGATCTGGCAGATTTTGTGGCCGGGGGTGAGCCAGGAAGCCTGCACGTTGAGGATGTTGTCGAGATAGAGGCGGGAGACGGCAAGCGTCTTCAGGTAGTCGATGGCGGTAGCTTCCTCCTTCAGGAAATTGCCGAGCGAAGTGTTCTCGCGCTGGAAGAGCCAGGGGATGAAAGCGGTAAAGCCGCCGGTCTCCTCCTGCAATTGGCGGACGCGCTGGAAGTGGTTGATGCGATGCTCAAGCGTCTCGCCGCAGCCGAACATCATGGTGGCGGTCGTGCGCAGGCCGAGCTGGTGGGCGGTGCGATGCACCAGGAACCACTCCTCCGTAGTACACTTCAGCCGCGCGATGCGCCGGCGCACCTCGTCGTCCAGAATTTCCGCTCCGCCCCCGGGAATGGAATCGAGTCCCGCGTCCATCAGACGCTTAATCGCGTCACGAACATTCAAACCGGAGACTTCCGCGATGTTCAGAATTTCCGGGGACGAAAAGCAGTGCAGATGCAGGGACGGGTAGCGCTGCTTGATGCTGGAGAGCAGGTCCTCGTAATAATCGATCTTGAGGTCAGGATGAAGGCCGCCTTGCATGAGGATTCCCGTGCCCCCCAGCGCCAGCGTTTCGTCGATCTTTTGGAAGATCGACTCGAGAGGCTGGATGTATCCCTCCGGCGAACCCACGGGGCGGTAAAAGGCGCAAAACGAGCAGTACTCCGTGCAGACATTCGTGTAGTTGATGTTGCGGTCAACGATGTAGGTGACTACGCCTTCAGGATGAAGCCGCTTGCGCACGGCGTCCGCTTCGAGGCCCAGTCCGAGCAGATCGTCGGACTTCAGCATTTCGAGCGCTTGTGCAGGAGTTAATGCCATTGCGCAACTCCTTCTGCGGGTTGTATCTATTATCCCGGATCTCCATTGGCGATCAGGCGACGGCAAGCCATCCCGCTACGAGCTTTCTCCGGCTCCTCTGTGGCCGGGAAGGCTTAACACAGAGTTCACTGAGATCCTCCGTGGTCTCTGTGTTAAGGTTTGAGAGGCACAGAGGGCACGGAGAATCTCGTTCTGGTTGCGGGTGCGCCGCGTTGTAGCACTTAACTTCTTACAACGCGACGACCCCCTTATATGTAGGGCGGGATAAGCCACTAGACGAAGTGCAATTCCTTTTCGACCGGAATAATTCCCGCCTCGCGCGCCAGCCTAAAAAAGAGACGCAAGCCTCTGCAATTCTCCTCATCCAGAGAATAATCGATATTCTCGGTCAAGTAAACCTTCACGTCGGCGGGTTCCATCTTGAGCTTCAGGGCGTATTCCGCGGCAATGTCATCCACGTGGGCGAGGCCGAACTCCCGCGAGTCCTCGAAGTCTTTTCGGTGCAAGGAGAGGTTCGTGCCGGCATGGCCCGCCCAGAAGGCGAAGACAAACGGCAATCCCGTGAACTTCTTCCATTCCGCGGCCAGGTCATAAACCTTCGCCGAGCCGTGATAAGTGAGCGCGGGATCGCCGATTACGAGCGCCGAATCAGCGACCGCCAACATCTCGGCGGGGTGTGGGGCGAAGGGAATGAAATCGGCCTCGAGGGAATAAAACGTGCCCAACAGAATGCGAAGAAAGGCTGCGGAAGTTCGCGAAGAGGTGTCCACGGCAACGGTTTGGATCTTCTCGATCGGAACCCTGCTTAAAAGAAGTACGCTTCGGACGCGCGCTTTGGAAGCGATGGCGATTCCGGAGATGATCTGAAGGTGGTCGATGCGGTGATACTCAATGGCGGGGATGATGCCGATATCTGCTTCACCCTCTCGCACCGCATCCGCGCAATGGGCGGGCGTGGCGAATTCGAGTTCGTGCTCGCCCTTCTGCGGGCCATGCAGCATGCCCCATATTAGCGGCACGCTATTAAGGTACTCGACAACGGAGATTCGGAGGCTGGACATATCGGCTCCTGCCAAGTGGTAAGCAGAATTCTATCCCAACCGCTGGCACTGTCAAATTCCGCTTGCCCGCCCGGTCCCCTGATGTAGAGGCGGCTTTACGCCGCCATTGGGCGGAGTAAACTCGCCTCTACAACATCAAACTGTAACAGTATCCGGCGATTGGGGCGTTTGCACTACCTCCCGGTTTGGATTAGGCTCTTACGGTTGTCCATCGAGGTATGCTTATGAACCGTAACTCCCTAACCAAAATGATAGTCCGCTTGCAATTGGTCGCCATTCTCCTTTGCGCCAAGGCCAGCTTGGCACAGGTGACGATTCCTTTCTTTAGGCCTGGAGCGATCCGCGTCCTCATCCTTTCCGGCCGCAATAACCACGATTGGCGAAGTTCCACTCCCTTTCTGCGGAAGACCCTAGTCGAGAGCGGACGCTTTGATGTCCGCGTAGAAGAGGAGCCCATGGGAATCACCGAGGCGACGCTGGCCGCTTACGATGTTCTCGTACTCGACTACGACGGCCCGCGCTGGGGCGAAGCGACCGAGAAGGCGGTCGAGAATTTCGTGAAATCGGGCAAAGGGCTGGTGGCGATTCATGCGGCCAGTTACGCTTTCACCGGCCTCGAGGTGCTCGGCGACAACCACCGGCCCATGGGACTCAAGGAACCGCCTTGGCCGGAGTATTTCAAGATGATCGGTGGCTGGTGGACCGCAGGCCCGCCCAAGACCGCACACGCGCCGCGGCACTGCTTTACCGTGAGATTCGTGGATCGAGACCACGCCATCACCAAAGGCATGAACGAATCATTTGTGGTCTCGGACGAGCTTTACCACAGCCATCAGATGTCACCCCTCGCTCACGTTCTCGCCACGGCTTTTGACGATCCCTCGAACGGTGGCACGGGCAAGGACGAGCCGATGATCTGGACGGTGAGTTACGGCAACGGGCGATCGATGTATATGGCGCTGGGCCACGACGTTGCCGCCATGCAGGAAACCGGATTCGTGAACACGTTTCTGCGCGGAACCGAATGGGCTGCGACCGGCGCCGTCACCCTGCCTGCCGATGCCGGCGCCGCGAAGACGGAACCGAAGCCGTTGCAACTGCTCGTCGTCACCGGCGGGCACGAGTACCCGACGACTTTCTATACTGTTTTCGAGGGGGCGGATGACCTGCATTGGGACCATGCCGTTTCCAACCATGAGGCCTTCCGTGACGATATTCGGAGCAAGTACGACGTGCTCGTCCTCTACGATCTCTCCAAAGAAATAACCGAAACTGAGAAGACCCACTTGCGCGACTTTGTTGAAAGCGGCAAGGGAATTGTGGTCCTCCATCATGCCATTGCGGATTACCAGACGTGGGAGTGGTGGCACAAGGAAGTCGTGGGCGGCAAGTACCTGCTCGAGCCGGCGGGCAGCACGCCGGCCTCGACTTACAAGCATGGTGAAGAACAGTGCATCAAAGTGGTCGCGAACCACCCTATTACGGCGGGCTTGGGAACGCTCCACTTGTGGGACGAGACCTACAAGGGAATGTGGATTTCGCCCGGCGTCAAAGTGCTGCTCCGCACCGACAACCCCACCAGCGACGGTCCTGTGGCCTGGATCAGTCCTTATCCAAAATCACGCGTAGTGTACATTGAACTCGGCCACGGCGAAACGGCGCACCTCTACCCGGCCTACCGGACCCTCGTCCACAACGCCATCCGCTGGAGCGCAGGAAGACTTGGGGAGTAAAGCAAGTAGATCCCGAAGACACAGCCCTCTCCCTTTTCGTGAGCTGTTTTGATTTTTCGCGCCGGGGTCCCGCAGCGTAAGCCGTGGGACCGACAGCCAACCGCCGGGGTCGCTCAGTTCCGGCAGAACCCTTTGCATTGAGGCATAGCATCGATGAAAAAACCCTATTTCCCGATTCTTATCGTAGCTGCGATAATTGTGATTACGGCGCCTAGAACGCCGTCGAGTCCGGCTGACACGGTTACTCCGCCGGTAGCCCAAAGAATCCATACCCAGAACCACATCAACGGAGGCAATTTGGTTGACGATTACCGCTGGCTGCACGAGAAGTCGAATCCTGAAGTGGCAAGGTATCTCGAGGCCGAAAATGCCTATACCGATTCCATCATGTAGCCCACGGAAATCCTGCAAAAGAAGCTTTATGACGAGATGCTCAGCCACATTAAGGAGACCGATGTGAATGTCCCTTACAAAGAAGGTGACTACGCCACACCACTCGGGGGAGCTTATAGCACAGCGTTTGCGGCACGGTCAACGTTGCGTGAATTCCTTCGCGGGTCTCGATTGTGGTCTCCCACGTTCAGCGGCTCGGCCGCCCTGCCTTGCGTAAAGGCTTCGAACCTGTGAATTAATTCATGCACGAACAAACCGGTTTCACGCAAAGGCGCAGAGTACGCAAAGGTCGCAAAGGAGATTGCAAATACTCCAGCCTCCGACTGCTCACGGGTTGCCGTCCAATTCCCACCTGCCGACTGCCCATTGCCTTCCGCCTTCTGCCTACTGCCTATCTGCCCACCTGCCTACTGCCCACTTTCGGCCGCCGCCGGCACATGCGGATGGTAATTCGGGTAGGCCGGTTTCTTATATGTGGGCGGAGGGTTCTTCTTGAGCGCATCCATGGTCACCTCAACGGCCTTCTCGAGTTGCGGATCGTGGCCTTGGCGCACCAGCTTGGGGTCAAGCTCCACCTCGAAGTCCGGGGCGATGCCATGGTTTTCCACCTCCCACTCGCCTTTGGTTCCGTAGATGGCCCAGCGCGGCGCGGTAACAGAGCCGCCGTCCATCAACTGGGGGTAGCCGCCAATGCCGACCAGCCCGCCCCAGGTGCGCGTGCCGACCAGGGGACCAATCCCAGCCTTGCGGAAGTACCAAGGCATGGCGTCTCCGCCGGAGCCCGCAAATTCGTTGATGATCATTGTCTTTGGCCCGTAGATCGCCTCTTGCGGCTCGGAGTAGGTTTCGCCTTCACGCGTCATGACGAAACTCATCACGGGACGACGCAAGTAGTCGATGATGTAATCCGCCAGGTCGCCGCCGCCGTTGAAACGCTCATCCAGCACCGCGCCTTCCTTGCCCACTTGCGCGAAGTAATAGCGGTTGAAGTTGGTGTAGCCGGCGCCCGCCGTGTTGGGCAGGTAGACGTAGGCGAGCTTGCCGCCGCTCAGCTTGTCCACCTTGCGGCGGTTGGCTTCGATCCAGTCGAGGTTGCGAAGCGCCGTTTCATTGTCAACCGGGACCACCGTCACCTCGCGGGCGCCGCTGCCGTCGGGGTTAGGGCCAACTCTCAACACCACCTGTTTGCCGGCCGTTTCCTGGAAGAAGCTGTAGATCTCGTCCGTGCCGGTCAAATCGCGTCCGTTGACGGCCACGAGATACTCCCCTTCTCTTACATTGACGCCCGGCTGGGTGAGGGGCGCATGCAATTGCGGATTCCAGTTCTCACCGCTGAAAATGCGCGTGAAACGGTAGCGGCCGTTTTCCAGCGTGTAATCGGCGCCCAGCAGGCCCACCTTCACGGTCTTGAGTTCGGGCTGCGTGCCGCCGCCCACGTACATGTGCAGAACATTAATATTACCTAACATATCATCAAACAAGTAGTCAAGATCGGCGCGGCTCGCCACTCCGTCCAGAAAGGGCGCGTAAGCTTCCTCCGCCGCCTTCAAATCCAATCCGTGGAAGTGCGGATCGTAGAAGAAGTCGCGTTCGATCCGCCAGATTTCGTGGTACATCTGCTTCCACTCCGCGCGGGGGTCAACGTACACCTCCATGTCGGCAATTTTGAGCTGGCCTTCACCCGGCTTGGGAGGCTTATCGGCGGCGGCGATGAACCAGTTTTCACCCTGGCGATAGAGCATCTTCTCGCCGTTCTCCGAGAGCACGAAGCCTTGGATACCATCGAGCACCTTTTCGGTCTTGCGCGTTTTCAGGTCAAAACGTTGCACCATCAATTTCGGCGGACCATCTCCGCTTTCCAGCAGCGGTCCCTCGACCAGGTACAGAATCCCCTCCTTGCCCGCTGTCAGGCCCTCATAGTTGCGCTCCGGAATGGGCAGCGCCAGGATGCGCTGGCTGAGATTTTCGAAATCAATGCTGACCTTCACGGGCTCCTTCTTTTCTTTCTCTTTGTCCTTGCCCGACTCGGCTGCCTGGCCGGACTTATCCTCTTTCTTCTCTTCCGCCTTTTCGTCATCGCTTTCGGGGGCAATCGGGGAAGGCAAGTCCTTGCGCAGCACGGCCACGTAAACGCTGCGCGTTACGGGCCGGTCAATGCTGGTCATGTCGAGCCAGCCGGTGGCCAGGCCCATGTTGGTGCTGGCGGTAAAGTAGAGGTATTTCCCGTTCTTGTCGAAGGTGGGGTAGAGCGCGTCGCTCATGCCGTCGGTAACCTGCGCCGGCTTGCGCTCCTCGAGTGAGTAAACAAAAACTGCTCGCAGATGATTGGGTAACTGCCGAGTGTAAGCCAGCCAACGATTGTCGGGCGACCACACCACATCAAACTCGTGCAGCGGCGAATCGAAAAGGTCCGTATCCACTTTGACCGGCGTCGGGTGGTCCAGGTCCACGTAGCAGAGATTCAGCCGCTTGTCGCGGTAGGCGATTTTCTTATTGTCGGGCGACCAAGTCGGCGAGTAGTAGTAGGAGGGTGGCTTGCCCAGGTCGATTTTGCGCACCGAACCCAGACCGTCTTGACTGCTGATGTAGAGCGCGTATTCGCCGGATTCATCCGAGAAGTAGGCAACGGATTTTCCGTCCGGCGACCACGCCGGGTCGCGCTCGGCCACCGCGGGGCTGTGGGTAAGATTGCGGATGTCGCCTTTTTCGGCGGGCACGGTCAGGATCTCACCGTGGGCTTCAAACACCGCACGCTGTCCGGTGGGTGAAATGTCTGCGTGGAGAATCTGCTTTTCCACTTTCTCGAAATGCGGCGTGACTTGCGGCATATCGCCCGCCACCCGCACCTCGATTGTTTTTGTTTTGCCCGAGCCCAGATCGTAGAGGTGCAACGATCCGAGTTGTTCGTAGACAATGGCGCCCGGCCCCGCTGACGCTGACTTGAAATCAAAGCCATCGTTCTTCAACAATTCTTTCACTTCCCTGGTCCGCGTATCGTAGACAAAGAGGGCGACAGGACCGTTGCGGTCAGAGAGGAAATAGATTTTGTCGCCGATCCACATGGGATTGAAGTCATTCGAGTTTTCGCGGGGCACTTTGACGATACTCGAGTCCGACAGGTTGGCAATCCAGACGGCCGCCGCATGCCCGCCCCGATAATGCTTAATAGCGATGTACGCCGGACCCGCTCCTAAACGGCGATTCCAGCTCGGCACATAGGCAATCTTCGAGCCGTCCGCCGAGTACGAGCCTTGCACCCCCATGGGCAGAGGCAACTCGGTTGGTAACCTGCCTTCCACCGGGACCGTGAAGAGCTTTTCAAACCGCGAGTAACTGCTCCGCGTGGAGCGGATCAGGACCTGCTTGCCGTCCGGAGTCCATCCCACCGCCACGTCCGAGCCCGGGTGGTAAGTCAAGCGTCGCGGTTCGCCGCCCGCCGCTGCCACCACGTAAACGTCCTCGTTGCCGTCATAGTCGCCGGTATAGGCCACCAGCGTGCCGTCGGGAGAGAATAGGGGACGGCTTTCGAGTCCCGTTCCCGTCACCAGCCGGCGCGCGTCGCCGCCGTTGCGGTCCACAATCCAGATGTCACCCCCATAGGCAAATGCGACCTGGGTCTTGCTCACGGTTGGACTCTGGAGCAACAACGGTCGCGAGTCCGCCCCAAGGCACGCCCCACAGCATAGGAAAAAAAGCGAGAGCATTAAGCTTCCTCTTGTCATCGTCTCCTCCCAGAAATGTTAGCCCTCTCTATTGGGGACAGGCTGTCCCACTGTCGCTGGTGACGTGGCACAGGCAATCTTGCCTGTGTCCAAGGCTGATAGATTGCTTCGTCAAACACAGGCAGGAGTGCCTGTGCCACGTCACCTTCCGTGGCGGGCCGCGATCTCTCGTCCTGGATGGGTAGGAACGGGCCGCAGACACAACAAAAGGCGGTTATTTTGGGTTCGTTTTGAGTTTGTTTTGCGCATTCTAAAAAGTCAAGTCCTTTGTTTTGAAGTACTTCTTGAGTTCGTTCCCTCGATTTTAGTATTTTTTTCATTTCAGCGCCAAGCCACACGTCATTCCCGCGAAGGCGAGAGTCCACTCCGCAAATCTCCGGAACTGAGCGCGAAGCATAAGCCGCCAACCCACTCGCAGGCCCCTCTTGACCCACGAATTCCGGTCCGAAATCGCGCAAAAAGTGGCTATTTGGGGTTCGTTTTGAGTTCGTTTTGCGCATTCTAAAAAGTCAAGTCCTTTGTTTTGAAGTACTTCTTGAGTTCGTTCCCTCGATTTTAGTATCTTTTTCATTTCGGCGACAAGCCACACGTCATTCCCGCGAAGGCGGGAATCCACTCCGCAAACCTTTCGCGAAAGGCCTCCGAGCGTGTGAGAGAATTCGAATGCTGTCATGCTCAGAACTTGGGGCTTTTTTCGAACTGATGGGTGGCACATACAATGCCCCTTACGAATGCGCCACCTAAGTGACGCTGTCGAAGGGAAGAGAGGCAACAACATTTTGTCGTCATCGGAGACCAAATCAACCGGTTCATCGGCAAGTGTTGTCCGGTCATGGCAGAACGACCCAGCACCAATTCTAGGCTATCATATTGGGCGTAGTTTGTCAAGCACTTTTTGTGGCTTGAAAACCGCCGCGCGGGCGTGCTAGCTTTTGTCCGTCGCTTGGAGCGGAATTCAAACTCATTCTTGGAGGCGCCCGTCATGCGTTCATCCTTACGCAGGTCTGCATTGGTCATTCTGGCATGCTCGAGTTTGGGAACCGGCGTTTTGCGCGGGGCTGCCCTCCAGGCCGGGGCTGCCAAGGCGACGATCACGCCGGATGTGAAAGCCGCCAAGGTCTACATGGCCGGATTTGACAATAATCGCGTGGCCACCGGAGTGCACGATGATCTCTACGTCCGCTGCCTGGCGCTCGGCGCCGGCAACCAGACGCTGGCCTTGTGCGAGGCGGACGTGATCGGCCTCTTTTACGACGACGTGCTCAAGGTGCGCGAGAAAGTGAAAGCGCAGGCCCCCGAGGTGGCGCAAGTGATTGTGGGTTCGTCGCATGACCACGAAGGGCCAGACACTATGGGGCTTTGGGGACCGACGCCCTTTGAGAGCGGCATGGACGACAAATACATGGACTGGCTGGACGACCGCATTGCCTCTACGGCTCTCGAGGCCATTCATTCCATGCAGGACGCGCGCCTGACCCTGGCCCGCGACGACCACCCGCTACTGGCCCTGCTTCAGAGCGACTCGCGTCCCCCTTATGTAAAAGACCCTTATCTTTTCGCGATGCAGTTGAAGGCGCTCGCGGACAATCGCACAATTGCCACGCTCGTCAACTGGAGCGACCACCCGGAAACGCTGGGCGGCCACAATACTCTAATCACCGCAGATTTCCCTCACTGGCTCTGCCAATACCTCGAGAGCCACGACGGCGGCACAGCCGTATATTTTCAGGGCTCAATCGGCGGCCTGCTCTCCACCCTCGGCGACGACGTGGCCTTGCAGGACCCCGAAACGGGCCGGGTGGCGAAGGATGGCACATGGAGAAAAGCTGAACTGTTTGGCGGCACGATCGGCCAGCTCGCCGCGCGAGCATTGAAGAACGGGCAGGAAGCGCCGGTGGACTCCTTCGTGATTCGCAAAGCGGTGATTTTCGCGCCCTTGGATAACGACCGGTTTCGCGCCGCCGGCGCGCTCAAGATTTACAAGGGCCGGAAGCCGCTGTATACGGACGGAAAAATCGATACCGCGACCGCCGAAAAAGTATTGCCCGGGCTCGGCAAGTTCCAGTGCAACACCGGCCACGATCTCGAGACGGAAGTCGACTACATCGAACTCCGGAGCAACGGCGATCCGGTGGCGGAGATCACGACTGTCCCTGGCGAGATTTACCCTGAGCTCGTCAATGGCGGCATGGCGCGCTATCCCGGGGCTGATTTCCCCGACGCGCCGTTCGAGCCCACGTTGCGCGCCCACCTCCACAGCCGCTATCAATTTATCTTTGGATTGGCCAACGACGAACTCGGCTACATCATTCCCAAGGCCGAGTGGGACAACCAACCGCCTTGGCTTCTGAATAGGAAAGACCGCTGGTACGGCGAGGTTAACTCAGCGGGCGAAGAGGTAGCGGGTGTTGTGACGCGAGCCTTGGTCCGCCTCATGGATGAAAGCCGGTGATCGGGCCTCAATCCACTTGAGGCGCCAAATTGGCGCCGACGCATCGGTCAAGCTCCGGTGGGAAGCCTGAAACCGGTACGAGATTATACAATTTGATATCGCCTCGCGCCACAACAACCGCAATCCGACCCTCACTTGGTCGAATAGCTGGATGTACAGACAGGACGCGTAGTTTGCACTGTCTTTATTTTAGTTGAGCGACATCGCTCTACCCTGCGGCGTTGATCGCGGGTAACCGCAGGTGGCAGACGCCATGGGTCGGGCGTGGGCGTACGGTACTTCCGGGGGTAACCCGTTATACAACGTGGATTGTCTCGACGTACCGAGTTGAGGGAGTCCGTGGGCCGTCGGCCCTCTAGCGCTGGGAGTGGGACCTTTACCCGCCGGAGCGAGACGGGTGGGGAGTGTCTCCGCTGCCGCGGCGGCGCGGTGACGTCCTTGGACGCAAAACGAGGACGTAGCGCAGCGCTGCCCCGCAAAGTCTGTAGCTCCTGGTTAATGATCTCACCTACGGACGGGAAAGCGACAAGGATTCCGCCAGGTGGCGGGTCTAGAGGCTGCCTCCGTACCACCCGGACGTGTTAGTGGTGGCGGACGAGCGGAAATGACGAGCCGCGGACCTTATGACCACGTACGCGCCTGCCACCTGTTTGAGTTAGTTACTTCTGTCGTGATAAGTACAGCCTGTATGCCCCCGTTATCTTGATCCGATATTCAACGAGTTGAGTCGTTACATCATAAATTTCGGAAATTTCGTCGATGGCTTGACCGCTGTTCACGGAATGAAAAAAGGTGGACCAGGGGATTAAGGCGGCAGCTCCGACGCCATATGCTTCCCTTTCTTGTTCGCTGTTGTAGCTCCGACATCGCAAACAGTTGTCCGCCAGGAGAATTTTGGTAGGAATGTGCCGCCGGTATTTGTGAACGATCTCTTCCATAAGGGTAATCTTGTTACGGCGCCTGCTGTGGTCTGGATTCAGGATGCATATGAGGGATCCGTCTTCAAGTGGAACCGGCAGGACCCCGCCGGACCACCTCGACGAGCCATCTCCCGTCAGGTGCTGCCTATCGACTTCGCCGAGCTGTCCTATAATTGCCCTACCGTCGACAACCTTGAGACCCACCGCCAGAGCCAACGACCACGGATCCAAGACATCATCAATTGCAGTCTGCGCCAACTTCCGGAGAGCGAGGGCTATGGGTTCCCAGGATCGTCCATTTTGACTAAAAGGTAGAAAAGCCATCTATTCACCCTTAGCCTGCTTTGCCAAAGTCTCATAAGCCAGCCGGAACATTTTGGAAAGCGCAGTGGCTGTTCCCTGGTTGAGGTTCTTATCCGCCCGGAGGTACAAGTCAACGATCTCTGGTGTGTCTTCGACAATCTTGCCACCTTTCATTCTTGGAGCAGGCTTTTCAGTGAGCCTCTTGACGGAAGTGCCCATCCATGCCGAAAGGGCCAAGAGTGTCCCGCTTCCTATGTCATCTGAGGCCCCACGTTCGATCCTGGATAACGTAGGGACACTGACTCCTGTAGATTCTGCCACTTGTTCCAGCGTCAGCTCACGTTTCTTCCGTATTCGCTTAAGGCGACTGCCGAAAATGGAAACGTTAATGCTTTCCGCCATGCGTTTTGCCCTCCTCGGATAGGGTGCCCTATATTTAACACAACTCTGGCAAGTATCGCCACTAATAAATTCTTATTGACAACAATCGGACAAGTTAGGGATAATTCTCATTGACGATATATTCTCGTTCACGACATGAACTGGACGAAAGTGTTGTGCCTGAGAAAGTCGAAAAGGAGGTCCCTCGCAAAACCATGGACAAGGAGCAAAAGAAACACGCATTCAGCGTAATTAACGTAGGGCAAGGCAATTTCCAAGTCTTCGAATTGGGTGACGGTGGGGCGATAGTCTTCGACTGCAACCTCTCCGGAGCACCTGAGTACGTAGCGCGCTATCTCGGACGGAGAAAGATCGACCGACTCCGGCTTCTCGTCGTCACAGGCACGGATGAAGACCACGCCGACGTTGAAGGACTTCGCATGCTTGCGAAGAGATATCGAATTGAACGAGTCTGGATTCCCGATTTCCCGAAGGACAGTGACAATTGGAAGGCCTTTAAGCAAGTCCTAGCTGACCTCAAGAGGAATGGGACGATTGTGGAAAAGCCGACTGCCAGTGATGAGACGACGGTGGATTCTGTCCACCTCAAAGCGCTCGGTCCTCACACTGATGACAGCGACACGAGCAATAACGCCTCGCTGGTAGTCAAAGTCACCGCAGGTGAAGTTGGGATTCTTGTTCCCGGCGACTGTGAAGACAAGCGCTGGGAGAGCATCCTGAAGTACTTCAAGAAGTGGCTACCTTCACACATCCTTATTGCCTCACACCACGGGTCCGATCACGGATGTGTTCAGGAAGTAATTGAGATCATCAATCCGCGATACACCGTCGTCAGCGTTGGTGTGGATAACAAGTACGGTCATCCCGACAAGGCGGCAATGGCAATCTACCGGCGGCTTACAAGAAGACGGGTTTTTACCACCGCGGACGACGGCTCGATATTGTTCGAGTTGAACGACGCAGGGATCACCAATATTGTTCCCGACGCCGGGGAGGACCCTGAGGGCGTGAAGGAGCAAGCGAAGCAGGTGGCCGGCGCACTTGCGGCTTCCGCTTCAATCTACATTGGCCCGACCGGAAGCCCTTCGACCCTGTCAGGCAGCGGTGTTCCGTATCGCCCGACTCACTTTCATGGCGGCGACAAGGCAGATGACCGTAAGGAGGGGGATTAGCCGGGCTCTCCCCGCAGGAATTGGAGGGCCAGTTAGTGGGTGTCGAGAATGCCTTCGAGTTCGTTGATCGAATTGCGACGCTAAAGGCATTCGAACTCCATCCACCGCTACGAGTTGCATTTACAAACCCTGAAATCCGCGCGGCGTTCGTCGTAACATTGACCACGACATGGAGTGGAGTGTATCGGGTTCTCTTCATAGTCCCAAGATGGTATCCAAAGACACCCCCGGCTGCTTATTGCCTGGACACAATCAAAGGGCAGTATTTAGTCCAGCATTTGTACAGAAAGGATTGGAGAATTTGTTTTCACTACTCACTGGCGGGTGATTGGAATCCTAAGGAGTGCACCCTTACGACTGCAGTAGGGTGGGCTGCAATTTGGCTATTCTGCCAGGAGTATTTACAGAAGTATGGAAAGTGGCCCGCGCCCGTTGGAATGAGGGAACCAGTACTTAGGCGCAGCCCTCGCCCCTGGCCCAGACGGAGGCGTTGACGCAATGCTACAAAAACTCGGTCCCTACGAATTCCTGGCGAATCTCATACCGGGCCTTGCCTTTATATCAGCAGTCAGTTGGCTTGCAGAGTTCCTGGGGCACAAACCGGTCCTCCCTATAATGGGCACGGCCGGTGAGGCATCGGCCCTCATCGCGTGGTCGTATATTGTGGGCCTCCTTCTCCAAGGCATTGCTGAGGGAGTCGTGGAGAAAATCGTTCTCGCGTCAACTGGTGGCTACCCATCTTGGCGGTGGATGATTGAGGATGGGCAAGGGTTTACGCCCGAACATAGAACCAAACTGAAGGACGCGATACGTGATTATTTTGGTGAGGCAGTCGAGCCAACAATTGCACCCGGCGCTCCGCCGCAGGAGATACTCGACGCGCGCAGGCGCAAGCACCAAGAGCTTTTCTATTTGTGCTTCAACGTAGTTGAACAAAAGAAGCTTAGCGACCGGCCATTAGCATTTAACACCCACTATGGATTATTTCGTGCCCTTTTAGCATTCAATTTGATGCTGTTTCTCGTTTTCGGATGGGCCCTCGCATTTCGCTGGGCCGAAGTGTGTCAAAAGCAGGCAACCGGTCTTTTTCTATTGATTTTGTTGCTTCTTGTGGCCGCCGCGATTGTGTCTTGCTTCCGTATGGTAAAGCGTGGTGAGGATTTCGCCAAATCGGTTTATGATCTCTTTTTCAGTTACTACCGACAGGAGGTCATTACGAAAAAGTGATGCGGACCATGCACACAACGCAGGCGGCGCAGTTGGTAAACCTAGAAGGTCAGAGGAGGTAGCACAATGCCTGACTCGATAACCATCACTATCACGGCAAAAACGATGGAAGGCTTGGGGGCGGTCGATCCCGAGGTCACAGTTGACATCAGCGAAGTGACTCCGCTCGGCCGATTGGTCTCACGGACGCCAATCCCGAACTTTGACACCACGGCAACATTGGTATCTCCTGCCCCGGAGGGGTTTCCAACCTGGCAGGTGAATGTCAGCCTCTCAAGGTTCGACGTGGTCTCGGGCTTTTTCTTTCAGCCGAGACCAAATTCGCCACAGCATTACGAGATGAAGGTAGCCCGTCTTCCCAATAAGTGGACGTCGCAATTCACTCCCTTGGATGCCCTTCCCTCGCCGCGTTTCGACCCCTTGAAGAAGGTCCTGGCGGTAAGTGACAGTGTAGACCTCAAGCAGGGACCGCCAGTAGGCGACCTCGGCAAAAACTATGACACACTGGCTAACGGTGCGCAGATCCTGGCGAGAACGGCGCTTCTAAATCTCTTTTCCGTGCTCAGTGATGAACAAGACCCCGAGTCTTCACCCTCACTTCCTTGGTTCAGCTATGTGCGAAAGATTGTGCGCATCGATCAGGAACGGTTCATCGCGGAGGTGGACCCCGGTTTGTTTGAGAACGTGCAAACAATTCTCAGCAAGCTGAACAGCACTTACAAGGCACAGGGTTATTTCACGGAGTCTGCGGCGCTACATACGGCTAACATCCCGCCCCAATATGACATCGAACACAATCTTATGCTGCCGATGATCACCGTGAAAAAGAAATACGAACAAGGTAACGTCCAACTGACCCTTGCGGCTCTGAGATCGCCCCGTGGTGTCGTTCATCTGCTCGATTGTGACATGGATGAGCACGCGAACATCGTTGAACACGGCTTCGATTTGATCAAACATCTTGTCAACGGCGGCACAAGCCCCATCGCCATGCACGAATACATCGTGGAAGACTCTGCGCAACAGGCCGGTGGTATTGCAACCATCGATCTTGGTTATCAGCTCGTTTGACCGGCTTCTGTTGATATAAGCGACCCCCTTAGCCTTTTAAATCCGCGACGCGTGAGTCTTCAACGGTCGGGAAACCATCGGGGGTAACGTCCCAACCATGGCGCCGCTTGGCGGCAAGTCGGCATAGCGTTCCCGTGACCTGGAGTTGGCGGCGACGAGCCAAAGACACGATTACGCCGTTCTTCCTCCAGGTGAGTTGCTTCCGCGTACGCCGTCGCCCGTGCAGAATCTGGGGAGCTGTAGCGGCGCTCTCCGAGCGCCGGAACTCCTTCAGAACTCAAGACCGGCGGTCAGAGACCGCCGCTACAAAAATCAAACTGAGACACTACCCCGCGGGTTACGGAATTGCGGGTTGATCCTGCGGTACAGTCGCGGATCGACGCCCTCGCCGAACGCGCGAATAATGGTGCGCTCAGTGAGGAGGAACGGGCAGAATATGAAGCCTACATCAACGCGAGCGATTTCATTGCAATCTTAAAGCTCAAGGCCCGGCGACATCTGGATTCGAATCAAAGCTAACGCGGGGATGCCACCACGCGAGACGTTGTCCGGCGCAGAGCGGATAACCGTTGCGAATACTGTATGCTCCCGCAGGCGCATAGCGACTTAACGCATCACGTCGAGCTTCGTGAGATGCTCGGAGATCCTGACGAAGGCTTGTCCCTGCGTTCCGACGTTCGACACCGACTGATCAAAAGTCTGAACGAACCGAAAGAATCTCGCCGAACCGTTTCCGCCCACGAGGTTGCCGGCCATCTGGGTCTGGACTGGTAAACGCACCGAGCCTTGGCAAAGATTTATGGGGTTGCGCGCAAGCGCCTCAACGAACAGGTGAAGCGGAACCAGGAGCGGTTCCCTGATGACTTCTTGTTCCAGTTCAGCCTGGAAGACGGGAACGCAGCGGTCCTTTCAAGGTCGCAATTTGCGACCAACTGCTTGAGCCTCCGCCCATTTTCCGGTTGGGCAATACGTCCAAGTGACGGGGAATGGGTAAACCCTTCGCCGTCAGGGAGGGCCTATTCGCGGATTGCTTGTGGGAAGAGCCCTTTCCGCCAGCAATCAGCCGTGCGGTCCCCAAACGGCATTCGGGACGGGAAGCCGACTTTTCATTCCCAATCCATTCTGTGTGCCCAGCCCCCATGAGTTTCACTGCGACCTTTACGGAAATCTTGGTCTGCAGCCGGGATCGCTTCGCGGGTGACCCAGCACAGAGAGGGGTTGCTGCAGACAGCACTCATTGGAAGTGTTCCGCTGCTTGAACCGTCCCGGGTAGCCCTATTGCGTTGACTTGCCGGTACACGCGGCGTATGCTGACGCCATTGGAAGTTCGCCTCATCTTGCTGTGAGGTAATCGCCTCATGGTTGGCCAGACGGTTTCCCACTACCGCATCCTGGAGAAGCTGGGCGCCGGGGGCATGGGCGTGGTCTACAAGGCTGAGGCACGGGCCCAGACGGGTGTGATAAGACTGATGTAAATACGGCTTGACGGTATCTCTGGATGAAGCTCCGGAAGTTTCTCAAAAGCCGCGCGCCGATCTGGTGGCGCTGGACGACGCGCTTAACCGCCTGGCCGCCGTTGACGAGCGGAAGAGTCGGGTGGTGGAGCTGCGCTACTTTGGGGGACTGAGCGTGGAGGAAGCGGGCGAAGTGCTGAAGGTTTCGCCTGAGACGGTGATGCGCGATTGGAAGCTGGCGAAGGCTTGGCTGCTGCGCGCGCTGAGTGGAGAGAAGCGGGATGAAGCCTGAACGTTGGGAGCAGGTGGCGCAGTTGCATCGCGCCGCTCTGGAGCGCGAAGGGAGCGAGCGCGCGGCTTTCCTGAAGGAAGCTTGTGGCGGGGATGAGGACCTGCGCCGGGAAGTGGAATCGCTGCTCGCCTACGAAGGGAAGAAAGCGAGTTTCATGGAATCGCCCGCCCTGGAGGTGGCGGCCAAGCAACTGGCGCGGGGGGAAGCCGAGGCGGGCGGGGGCCAGACGAGCCAGGATATCCCCAGCCTGGTGGGCAAGACGGTATCGCATTACCGCGTGCTGGAGAAGGCGGGTGGTGGCGGGATGGGTGCCGTCTACAAGGCCAAGGACACCAAGCTCGGGCGCTTCGTGGCGCTCAAATTCCTGCCTGACGAACTTTCCCGGGATCGCCAAGCGCTAGAGCGTTTTCAGCGGGAGGCCCGCGCCGCCTCGGCGCTCAATCACCCCAACATCTGCACCATCCACGCCATTGAGGAACACGAGGGCCAGCCCTTCATTGACATGGAATATCTGGAGGGGCAGACGCTGAAGCAGCGGCTCGCCGGGAAACTGCTCAAGACAGGCGAAGTACTGGACCTGGGGATTCAGATTGCCGACGCACTGGACGCAGCGCACCAGAAGGGAATCATCCATCGGGACATCAAGCCAGCTAACATTTTCGTGATCCCGCGAGGCGGGATGGCCCAGGCGAAGGTCCTGGACTTTGGCTTGGCCAAGCTGGCGCCAAAGCCCAGACGGGTGGCGGAAGCCGTGGGAGCCTCTGCCCTGCCCAGCTTCTCCATCGAGCCCGAGCATCTCACCAGCCCGGGCGTGGCCATGGGGACCATCGCCTACATGTCGCCTGAGCAGGCGCGCGGCGAGGAGACCGACGCGAGAACAGACTTGTTCAGTTTTGGCGTGGTCCTGTACGAGATGGCAACAGGTCAGCCGCCCTTTTCGGGGACAACCTCGGCACTCATCTTCGACGCAATCCTGCACCAAGCGCCCACCTCACCAGTGCGGTTGAATCCCGAGTGTCCTGTTGAGCTGGAACGTATTATCAACAAGGCGCTAGAGAAAGACCGCGACCTACGCTACCAGCACGCCTCGGAAATTCGCACTGATTTGAAGCGCCTGAAGCGCGACACGGACTCTGGCCGCACGGGGGCGACCGCTGCCCGGCTGGGTGGGGTCGAGGAGGTTCGCGAAAGCCGCCCACCTCGTCGATGGCGCACCTGGGCAGCGATATCCGGCGGCGCTGTTATCGCCCTCGCCGCAGTTCTTGCGTATCTTCTAACCCGCCCGCTGCCCGCGCCGCGCGTGGTGCGAACCGTCCAGCTCACCAACACCAACTCGCCAAAAGGCGGTGTGGTCACTGACGGCACACGGCTCTATTTCGTAGACAACCAGTTGGGTCTTGTCCAAGTCTCCGCGGCGGGCGGTGAGACGGTACCCATACCGACCTCATTCTTGGGATTGGGGGCCCCCGGTTGGCGCGACCTGTTCGATATCTCGCCAGACGGATCGGAACTTCTGCTGCCTACTTTCTTCCATGGGTTAACCCCCGAGGGACCCCTCTGGACTCTTTCTGTGCTGGGCGGCTCGCCTCGCCGCTTAGGCAACCTCGAAGGTCACAGCGCGGCGTGGTCGCCGGACGGAAACAGGCTTGCCTACTCCAAGGGGAACGAGATATTCCTGGCCAAGAGCGATGGGAGCGAACCACGGCGGCTCTTGACAACGACTGGACCGTCTGGCGACCTCCGCTGGTCGCCCGACGGAACAATCCTGCGCTTTACCGTGAACGATCCCCAGACCAATAACCGTTCCATCTGGCAAGCTTCATCCGGCGGCGGCAATCTTCATCCCCTGCTTCCGGGTTGGAACAACCCACCCAACGAATGCTGTGGCCACTGGACGCCGGACGGAAGGTATTTCGTCTTCGAGGCGGTACGCGCGGGGACGACAAGCGTCTGGGCCCTGCGCGAAAACGCTGGCCTTCTCCGGCCCAACCGCCACGAGCCTGTGCAGTTGACGACGGGGCCGATGAATATAGGTGATCCCGTCCCGAGCCGAGATGGCAAGAGGCTCTTCGTCCAAGGCTGGCAGCCCCGGGCGGAATTGGTGCGCTACGATGCGAAATCAGGACAGTTCGCGCCTTACCTCTCGGGAATCTCAGCGGAGGGACTCGACTTCTCTCGTGATGGAGAGTGGTTCGCCTATAGCAACTACGCCGACGGCGCCGTGTGGCGAAGTAAGGTGGACGGAACTCAAAAGCTCCAACTTACTTTTCCGCCCATGCAGGCCTCCATGCCTCGATGGTCCCCGGATGGCAAGCAGATCGCCTTCTTTGGTCATCCGCCCGGCGAACCCTGGCAAATCTATGTTGTTTCCGCCGCTGGAGGCTCACCCGAACAGATCTACCCCCATGGAACTAGCCTGGGGGACCCCAACTGGTCGCCCGACGGCAAATCGCTGGTCTTCGGCGGGATTTCGACTAGCAATCAGGGGTCAGCGGTCTACGTGCTCGATATGAAAACGCGAAACGTCTCGAAACTGCCCGGGTCCGATGGCCTCTTTTCTCCCCGCTGGTCTCCAAACGGACGCTATGTAGTCGCCATTACGCTGGATTCTCTCCAGTTCATGCTTTTTGATTTCACGACTCAGCAATGGACTGAGCTCGCCAAAACCAAGATGGTCGTGAGCTATCCGAATTGGTCCCGCGACGGGCACTATTTGTACTTTGACGGGAGTCACGAGAACGAAGAGGGCTACTTCCGAATTCGATTCAGCGACCGCAAACTGGAGCGCATCTTCAGCCTGAAAGGGTTTCAGCAGGCCGCAGGAGCGTTCGGGACCTGGTGCGGCCTCGCCCCGGACGAATCTCCGCTCTATCTCCGCGACGCCAGCATCCAGGAAATCTACGCCCTCGATTGGGAAGCGCCGTAGCCGTCTGCTTTCACTCGGGGCCTCGCTTTCAGGGCCTCCTGCGCGGCATGAATTTCCAGCCGTAACAGGACGTGTCAGGTGCCAGGTGTCAGGTGCCAGGGATTTGAGGGTCGGAGTCAAGGAAAGGCAGAAGGCGGGCAGAGGCAACGAGAATGGATACCACGGCGGAGGTCCCCGTTCCCAAGCCGTTTATGCCTCATCCCAACTTCAGTGATGAGGTGAACCAGAATATCGTGCAATCGGAGATCGAAGGTGGTGTGTACCTGGACGAGCTCTCGGAGGGCGCAGTGTTGGAGGTTGAGACGCAGCATCATGGGTACACCATCGTTATTCGTGGGCGCGGTCGGGACCTGATCTCCGGCCATCCGCAGTACTGTCCCGATCCCGTGCCGGTGCGGATCGAAGGATCAACGTGGGGTGGCTCGATGCTGAAGGTACGGTTTATCGGACGAGGCATGCGCCTGGAATTCGCGCACCCAGTATTTCGGACCATCCTAACGTCACGGATTGTGGACATCCGGGCCTCGGAGCAGCTCGCAAGCGACGCTTGAGCGGCCAGGAAACTGACCGTGCGCCACATGCTTCCAGGGCCGCCTGCGCCGCATGAACTTCCCGCCTTAAGGTCGCCCGCGTCTTTTGGCTCCCCCATTTCGTACGTGCGCCTCCGGTGCGATTCCGTTCCATATGTGCGCGGTAGCGGGATCCACTGGCATGTATGACAACAAAGGAGAACAGC
>Ga0326727_10003585_pt1 | contig 49157 bp, 52 predicted proteins | sample MB2enrmetagenome_FD_207643 | JGI IMG/M metagenome (GOLD analysis project Ga0326727, IMG submission 207643) | Lab enriched peat soil microbial communities from McLean, Ithaca, NY, United States - MB29MY | ecosystem: Environmental > Terrestrial > Soil > Wetlands > Peat | place: USA: New York... | reverse complement strand
GTCGCTTAAGAAAATGCTCTGCGCTCACCGTCGGGTGTTGTGAGTTCTCCGCCCGAGCCGCCAAGAAAGCAGGAAGCGCCGCCGTCGGGCGGCTCGGGCGGAAACCTCACAGCACCCGAAAGCGTGAGGCGCCGCGACGATTCGCCAGCGATCCACCGGCCGGTCCTCGCCTTAAAGGGGACTGCCACAGGGAGGCTTGCCTCCTCATGGGCCACACCGTCTGTTTCGAGGCCGGCCGGTTTGCCCAAACTCAATCTTCGGCGACGGCTCCAAGCTGTTCCCGCAAATGGATGTCTGGCCCCGCTGACGCGTGGGCCGAACTCGTAAAGGATCGAAAAAGGCGAACCGCCGCACAAGTCTTCGAACCTATTGCAGCGCTTCAGGAGGCCCCTCCAAAAAGTGCAGGGAAAGTTCTGTTTTCCCTTGACAAAGCCTTATCATGGATGTCCCCTTTTCCGAGACCCTGATTCAGATTGTGGACGCAGCGCTGGCCGAGGCCACGCGCAAGAGCGGCGACCGGTTGGCGTGCCGCCCCGGCTGTACGGAGTGCTGCATGGGGCCGTTCCCGATCAGCCAATTGGATGCATGGAGATTGCGCCAGGGTCTGGCCCAGCTTGGGGAACAGGATCCCGCCAGGGCTGAACGAGTGCGGCGGCGCGTGCGGGAATCGGCGGTGCGGCTGGCGCCGGATTTCCCGGGGGATGTCAATACAGGCGTGCTCGACGAAGGCGGCGACGCGGAAGAGCGATTTGCGGACTTCGCCGACAGCGAGCCTTGCCCGGCGCTCGACCCCGAGAGCGGGTTATGCGATCTCTACGCGGCGCGACCGCTGGCCTGCCGTACCTTCGGACAGCCCGTGCGCGTGGGAGCGGCGGTAGGGGTGTGCGAGTTGTGCTTTCAGGGAGCCGGCGAAGAGGAGATAGCTGCCTGCGCCGCCGAAATCGACGTGGACGCGCTGGAAGCCCCGCTGCTGCGCGGGTTCGTGGAGGGCGGGCAGACCATCGTGACTTTCGCCCTGGCGGTGGGTGAACAGCCACGATGACCAAACAGCTCTGTCATGGGCGCCCACGTGGGGTCTGGCCTTCCGGCCTGCCGCCGGCTTTCGAGCCGGCGTTCTTCGAAACGCCGGGAAGAAGCGGGCCCAGAGGGCACCCCGGCAGGATGAAATCCTGGCCCCACGTTGATGTACACCCCATGGTCTGACAGCATCATGCGATTCGGCGCTTATGTCGCCGGGGCTGAGTCGACTGAACCGCGAGGCGCATTCCGCACGCATTCAGGACCGCGGCCAGGCTGTCCAAGGACGGATTGCCGGACTGGGAGAGCATTCGATAGAGGCTCTCCCTGTTCAAGTGGGCGGTGCGCGACAGGGCTCTGATGCCGCCGTGGGCTTCCGCGACGTCGCGCAGCGCCATAAGGAACACGCGCGCGTCTTCGTCCTCCAGGCAAGCGTTGAGGTACTGAGCCGCCTCGTCCGGATTCCTGAGCGATTCCAGCAGGCTCTCCCGATAGGGTTCGGTCTTAACCGCTAGTCTTGGCATCCAAATACTCCTCGCCAACCGTTCGGGAATCCTGCAATGCGGCAAGCCAGTCTGAAAACGGAGTCGCAGTGCCCCTGCAATAGAGGAGGATATCGATCCGGGCCGCGTTTCAGGGTAGCTTATAAGCTACCGGGCGTCGAGCGCGGTTCAATCGGTGAACGGATGATTGCCGCCTGCGCGGCCGCAATCGACGTGGACGCGCTCGAAGCGCGCCGCTGCGCTGACCAGACAGCTCTCTCAGAACTTGGCGCGGCAAGACCTGGAACCCTGACAATCCTGGCATATACTATGGTGGTGCGTTGCGGGCTGATGCTGCTGCTTGCCGCTGCCTGCGCCGGCGCGGAGCTCGATCCGGACCAGGCGCTGGCGCGGTTGCGCGAAATCGTCCGCGGCCAAGCGGCGCAAATCCCGAATTACACGTGCGTTCAAACCATCGACCGGCTGTTCTTTCGGCCCAGCGGCGGGGATGCCAGGCTCCCCTGGTCCTGCCGCGAACTTGACGCCCTCAAGCGCAAGGGCGGCTACCGTCTGATTCCGCACGGCGCCGACCGGTTCCGGCTGGACGTGCGAGTCGGTCCGGGGGCCGAAATGTACTCCTGGGTGGGCGCCAGCCGCTTCGAGGACCGCCCTCTGCGCGAGCTGATCGGCTCGCCGCCAAGCAGCACGGGGTCCTTCGGCCCCGCACTGATGGACATAGTCGAAGACGCCGCGGAATTTAAGTTCGAGGGCGAGAAGATATTCAATGGCCGAGGGGTCTACGCCTATTCGTTCCACGTCCCCGTGGCGCGCAGCCATCACTCCTTCGCCATACAGGATGGCTCGGACACCCCCGTTGCCTACGAGGGGACGATTCTTGCCGATCGCGAGACCGGCGCGCCGGTCCAGCTCACCATCCTCGCCGGCGAGCTGCCGCCCGAGGCGAATTGCTGCCGGTTCACCACCGCTTTGGACTATCGCCACGTAAGCATCGGCGCGGCTGAATTTCTGCTTCCGTTTGAAGCCCTCCAGCGCTTTGTAATGCCCGGCGGGCCGGAGGTGGAAAACACGGTTACCTTCTCCGCATGCCGTGAATACAGGGCGGAATCGACCGTCACGTACGGAAGCGGCTCCACTCCTGGTCCGGCCGCCAGCGCCGATGCCGCCCCGCCGCCTTCCTGGGACGCTCCCGCTGGCTTGCCGGTCAGCATCGCGTTGACCACCAGGATCGACAGCGCCGTGGCGGCGGCCGGCGACCCCTTCTCCGGCCGGCTTGCGACGCCCGTTCTGGACAAGCTCAAAAACGTGATTGCGCCGCAGGGCGCCTTCGTGAGCGGCCGGGTCGCGCGGGTCGTGCGCATACTGGAACCCGCCCTTGTGACGATCGACCTCAAGATTGAAACGGTCGAAATCGGTGGACTCGAAGTTCCGGTCCGTCTGACCGGGAAGAGCGATCCGGCGGTTCGCAAGCCGCCTTTCGCGGGCCTGCTTTCGCGCGGCGTTCCCATAGGCGAGTTCCCACGGCGGACCCCGGCGGGCTATGCCGCGGTGCAGTGCAACGGAAAGCGCTGCGTGATTCGCGATGGGTTCCGCACCGAATGGGTCACCGTGGGGCAGCCATGAGTATGGCGCGTCAAGGATGGATGCTTCTGCTCATCGCGGCGTGCGCCGCGGCCGAACGCGACGCGGTGAACGTACTCGCGCGCTTCGGCGAAATGGTGCGGGGGAACGCCTCCCACATTCCCAACTTGACCTGCGTGGAGACCATCGAACGCCAGTATTATCGAGCCAGGCTCTCCACGGCCCCGCGCAACTGCGACGATCTGGCCGCCGAGAAGAAGAAACGCGGCTACAAGCTCACCCTGGAAAGCGCCGACCGGCTGCGCCTTGACGTTCGCGCCGGCATTACAGTCGAGATGTACTCCTGGCCCGGGGCCGATCGATTCGACGACCGCGAACTGTGGGACATCATTGGCTATGGACCCGCAGCCTCCGGCCCTTTCGCCGCGTCGCTGCTGGAGGTGGTCCAGGGCGACGCCACCGATTTCACATTTCTCGATGAAACCGAGGCCGGCGGCCGGAAACTGCTCCAGTACTCCTTCCGCGTGCCGGCGGAAAGAAGCCACTACTTCATCTACATGCCGCAAGGGGCCGTCGCCACCGCCTGGGACGGAACCCTTCTCATCGATCCGGAGACGTCCGAACTCGCGCGGATGACCACCCGGACAAGCGAATTGCCCCCCGAGGCGCTGGCCTGCGAGCTCACTACCGCTTCCGACTACGGACGTGTGAGTTTGGGCGGGCGTGAGTTCCCGCTCTCCCGGGAGACGCGCCAAAGGTTCATCGACCGCTCCGGAGATGAAGTAGAGAACATCGTAACTTTCTCGGCCTGCCGCGCCTACCAGGCGGAATCGCGCGTCAGCTTCGGCGCCACGCCCGAAGATGCGCCCGCGGGACCGGCAAAGGCAGTTCCCGCGCGGGGTCTGGACCTGCCCGCCGGCCTGCCGGTCACTATCGAGCTGAGCGCCGGCATCGACAGCGTGACGGCCGCGGGTGGCGACCGCTTCGCCGGGAGGCTGGCCAAGCCGATCCTGGACGACCGGAAGAAGATGCTTGTGCCAGAGGGATCGGAGGTCGCCGGGCGGCTGATCGAGGTCGCAGTCCGTATGCAGCCGCGAGAGGTGGCGATCGCGCTCAACGTGGAAACCGTGCGGATCGATGGCGCCGAGACCGCCTTCCACGTGGCTGGACGAACTCCCTCGTCGCGAGGCGGCGAGTGGCTCCGCGAGATCCTCTCGTCCCTCACCATCGGAGGGGGTGGCAGCCATAGCGGCGACTCAGCCAGCGGCATTACCATCACGGACCACCCGCCGGCGCCCGAAGGCGAACTCAACGTCCTGCGCTTCTCCGGAACGCGCAAGGTCCTCGAACCCGGGTTTAAAACGGAATGGGTGACGGTGAAGCCGTGATCGCCGGGTCCATTGCCCGCCGTCACGGCCGCCTGGCCGGAAGTACGCGGAACCGGCGGCGGCCTTCTATTCGATAGGTGTCGGAGTCCGCGCGATCCACGGTGAAGATGGTCGATAGGCCCTCGCGCTTCGCGAGATACACGAGCGTCGCATCCGCGAAATCCATGGGGCGGTCCCAATAGCGCGACATCAGCGCTTGTATTTGCGGGAGTTCCGAATCCTCGATCGCCGCCAACACGATGGCGCCCGAGCGCACCAGCCGCCAGGCGGCCTCTATCTCATGACGGCTGTCGCCAACCAGGTGAAACAGTTCCGTCAGCACGGCTTCGGAGGTAAGCAGAGGCAGCCGGAGTTGCGCAAACGCATCCACGCAGATCCGGTGCCAACGGTCCGTTCTGTCGAGCAGCGCCAGAATGGCGCCCGCATCGATCAGAGCGTTAGCGGTCATGGCGCCGCCGCAGACGTTGACGCACGGCCTGGCTTGCGTTCTCCGAGCGATGAGCGTCGCCGCTGGCGAGAGATCCAAGGCACTTCGCCGCGGCTTTTTGAAGGCGAAGTTGCTCCTCATCGCTCTCCAGATCCGCGCCGCCTTTGTTCAGCCAGTCGCGGGCGGCCAGATCGAGAACCGCGGAAAGCGATGTCTTCCGCCGGCGCGCTTCGCGCTCCAACCCGGTTTTGAGGTCGGTGGAGACGCGCCAACTATAGACTTCGTTCTTCATGCACTACATTGTAGTGCATTTCCTTCCTTCGCTGCCACGCCGTCGAGTTTCCTCATGGAGTAGATTGCCACGTGGGGCCAAGCCTTCGGGCTTGCCGCCGGGCTTCTGCCCGGCGTCTCGCGGCGGCTCAAGGGACGCCGGCCAAAAGGCCGGCGGCAGGATGAAATCCTGACCCCACATCGGCAGCCGGCCTGGCGTACAGGTACGCTCGGATTCCGGATTGCTGGCCGTAAATCTTCAACGAGCCCGGCGCCGCGTCCAACCCGTGCGTTACGCTTTGGCCTGGAACGGAGGAACGTCCACCCAGGCGCGGGTGCGGCTGCTTTCCAACTCGGCTTCGAGGATGTTCAACTGGCGCAGGCCGTCCACGAACTGCGGGTACTCGGGCGTCATGGCGGGATCGCCGATGGAGTTGTAGAAGCGGCGGAAGACCTGCTTGAAGGTGTCGTCGTAGCCTTCGCTGTGGCCGCCGGGCAGGTCCGCATAGGAGCGGGCGGGGGCCTTGAGCAGCGAAGGATCCTTCACGATGATCTGGTTGGGGCTGTTGCGCTGGCCGATCCAAAGCTGGTCGGGTTGCTCCTGGTCCCAGGCCACGCCGGCCTTCGTCCCGTAGACTTCGATGCTGAGCCGGTTCTTGCGGCCGGCCGAAACCTGGCTGGCGGTGAAAACCCCGCGCGCCCCGTTGCCCATGCGGAAGATCACGCCGCCGTAGTCTTCGGTATCGCTCTGGTAAGGCACGTAATCCTCGGCCGTGAGCATCTTGCCGGCGAAAGTCTCGATAGGCCCCTTGGGCTTGCGGCGCGTCTTGTGGAAGATGTTGACATCGGCGCACACGGAGGCGATGCGCTGGCCGGTGACGTGCTCGGCCATGTCGCACCAGTGGGAGCCGATATCGGCCAGGCAGCGCGAAGGTCCGTTGTCCTTGGATTCGATGCGCCAGTTGTAGTCGGTGTCGAAGAGCAGCCAGTCCTGCGAATACGTGCCTTGCACCACCAGGATTTCTCCCAGGTCGCCGTCTTCGATCATGCGGCGCATCTGCTGCACCTGCGGATAGAAGCGCAGGTTGTGGAAGGTGCAGTTGCGGAGCCTGGCTTGCTGCGCCAGCGCGGCCATCTCGGTGGCCAGCTTGACGGACGTGGTGAGCGGCTTTTCGCAAATCACGTGCTTGCCGGCCTCGATGGCGTCCTTGACGATGGGGAAGTGGAGGGCGTTGGGCGTGCACACGTGCACGGCGTCCAGGGCTTTGTCTTCCAAGATCTTACGGTAGTCGGCCTCGATCTTTTCGGCGCCGAACTCGGCGCCTAGCTGGCGGGCCTTCTCGATCTGCGGCTCGCCGATGGCGTAGACCTGGACAAAGCCGAGTCGGCGGATGCCCTCCAGGTGAACGCGGCCGACGAAGCCGGTGCCGATCAGCGCTGTCTTGTATGTTCTCATGTGCGGACCTCAGTTGTTCCGAACGTCTAATCTAGCGCAAAAGCTGGTAGATTGGTATCGAAGCCGCATGGTGATCCGCATACGCTTCGGCCCCGGTCCCAAGGTGGCCAAGGGACGGCGCAAGAACCGGCGCGCGGCGCTGGCCGTGGCGGCGCTGCTCACCCCCGCGGCGGCCAGCGCGCTGGTGCTGGGATGCTGGGGGCTGGCGGCCGACCTGAGCTGGACCAGCAGCTTCGCCATCTCTTCAGGGCTGTTCTCCCACTGGCAGGTGTGGCTCGGCGCCGCGGCCATCCTGCAGTCGTGCTCGCGGATCTTGAACCGTTATGGGAAGGATGGAGACGCGCAGACTTCCTGAAAGTGGGCCGGGCCTCCTGGCCTGCCTCCGCCAGCCAGGCAGGCCAGGAGGACCGCCCCACCTTTCTGAAGCCCCGGAGGCCTTCTGATATTCTAAGCAGTAGAACCCGCCATGCCCAGCCCAATGCACCGCTATAGAACCTCCGCCTTCTACGGGTATTTTCCGGCCGGGGTCAAATGGCTTCTGATTGTTAACACACTGGTGTACGTCTTGTTCTACCTCGGCGGACGGAACGTACAGAGCCACATGCTGACGCTGTTGGCTCTTTCGGCCGAAGCGGCGGTGCACAACCTCTTCGTCTGGCAGATCTTCACCTACATGTTTCTGCATGGCGGGCTGATGCACCTGCTGTTCAACATGCTGGCCTTGTGGTTTTTCGGTTTGCAACTGGAACAGGACTGGGGCGCCCGGCAGTTTCTGAAGTACTACTTTTATTGCGGCATGGCGGCCGGGGTCTGCGTGCTGGTGTTCAACGTGGCGGCGGCCGCGCTCACCGGGAATTCCATATGGTGGAATGTCCCGACGGTGGGGGCGTCGGGGGCCATTTTCGGCGTGCTGGTGGCGTTTGGCGTCCTATATCCGGACCAGACCGTACTGATGGGCTTTCTGTTTCCGATCAAGGCCAAGCACATGGTGATGATTTACGCCGCCATCGAGCTGCTGCTCATCCTCGGTCCTAGCACGGGCGTGAGCAACATCGCGCACCTGGGCGGCATGGCCTTTGGATACCTCTACCTCAAGCGCCGTCTGCCGGTTGTCCGGCTGCCTGGGCTGGACCTGCAAGGGGCTTACAACCGGTGGCGCATGGCGCGGGCCAAGAAGAAGTTCCAGGTCTACCTGCGCAAGCGCGATGGCCGCGGCCCGTGGGTGAATTAGCAACTGGCAGAGCGCGCGGGGCGTCTTCTTTGATATAGTTACCTCGGGAGCACGCCTATGCATTCCTGGAAATTGTACGTACCGTGCGTGGCCGCGCTGGTGGTGGCCGGCTTCGCGATCGCGCAGGAGCAGGGCCCCATGCGGGATTCGGGCCCAGCGGTGGCGCGGCCCAAGCAGGCGGAAAGCGGGCCCGCCGAGGAGGTGGATCTCCCCAAGATTCCCTCAAAACTCAAGAAGGAAAAAGAGGACCCCGCGAATCTCCCCACCTTCCACAGCAACGTGGACATGGTGACCGTGGACGTGGCGGTTCTCGACAACAAGGGTCACTTCATTCCGGGAATCCCCGGAGGGAATTTCCGGATCCTGGAAGACAACGTGCCGCAGAAGATCACCAAAGTCGATCTGGGCGAAGCGCCCATGACGGTGGCCCTGGTGATCGAGTTCAACAACCTGTTCCAGTCTTTCTACAGTTACGGTCAATACCAAACGCTGCAGCTCGCCTGGGGGTTCGCGTCGACCCTGAAGCCGCAGGACTACTGCGCCGTGGTGGCTTTCGACGTCAAGCCCGAGATTCTGACCGATTTCACAACCGACAAGACGAAGGTGCAGGAGGGTCTGTCGCGGCTGAGGATGGCGGCGTGGTCCGAGTCCAATTTGTTCGACGCCATCACCGATACGGCGGACCGCATGTCGTCGATCGAGGGGCGCAAGGCGATTGTGCTGATCGCCTCGGGCATCGACACCCTGAGCCATCTCACCTTCGACAAGACGCGGAAGATATTGCAGGAAGCCGGCGTGCCCATTTATGGGATCGGCATTCTGCAAATGGCGCGCGATATGGCCGAGGCGCGCGGAAGGTTGAGCAGCATGTCGGAAATGAGTTTTACGATGGCCGACAACCAGATGCGCACCTTCGCGAAGGAGACCGGAGGCATGGCGTTTTTCCCGCGCTTCGCGGGGGAGTATGGGGACATCTTCCAGCAGGTGCACCAGGCTCTGCGCAGCCAGTACGTGCTCTCTTACCAGCCGAGCAACACGGCGCACGACGGTACGTTCCGGAAAATCAAGGTGGACCTGGTGAATCCGGCCACCAACGAACCGCTGCCGGTGAAGGACGAAAAGGGCAAACCGATCAAGTACCAGATTGTGGCCAAGGCCGGCTACACGGCGCCGCGCGCGGTGGAGTAAAGCTCCGGAGGCATTCGATGGCGAGGCGCGGAAGGGCGCGCCATCGTTTTCGCCGTTTGTCAAGCGCTCGATCTGGCGGCGTTACAACACGATAAGAACCCGTTGACAGGCGCGTTACGCCTCTGGTACTCTCGCACAGTCCGGCATGAAAACACCTCCCAGTTCTCCCGCGCACATTTTGCTGGTTGACGACAATCCCGACGGGCTGCTTGTGCGCCGGCTGCTGCTGGAGGAGATGGGATGGTGCGTTGAAGTTGCGATCGACGGCGAAGAGGGCCTGAAGCTTTTCGAATCGTCGAGCTTCGACGTGGTGGTGGTGGATTACCGTATGCCGCGGATGAACGGCGTGGAGATGATCGCGCGCGTGCGGGCGAAGGACGCGACCGCGCGCATCATCCTGCTCTCGAGCGTGGTGGAGCCACTGGGGCTCACCGAGGGGAACACCGGAGCGGACGTGGTGATCGCTAAAAACGCCGCCGAGCCCACGCACCTGCCGCGCTCGATCAAGCGACTGCTGAACCGCGCGCCGTTGCGCAAACCGCCCGGGAGACAGAAAAACACCGCGGCGCGGGCGCGCGCAACGGCGCTCTGATTCTGGCACACTGTAGGGCAGTGCGCTTCTTTCTGCTTGCAATGGCCGCGTGCGTGGCGTCCGCCGCGGGGCCCTCGACGCCCCCAGCCCGCCCGAAAGCGGCTGCCCCGCCGCGGGTTTCAGCCGTCAAAGGCTCGGCCGCGGTGCGTCGCTGGGCGAGGGGCATGACCCTGCGCGACGAAGTGGCCCAGTTGGTCTTCATTCCCTTTCACGGCGAAGCGCCCAACTCGCGCTCGCGGGAGGGCCGGAAGTTCCTGCGCATGATCCGCGAGTTGAAGGTGGGCGGCCTGATCCTGGTGAACTGGTCCGACGGGCGCGCCACCCGGAAAGCCGAACCCTACGCGCTGGCGGCGTTTCTGAACCGCATGCAGAAACTGGCGGCGGTTCCGCTTCTGGTGGGCGGCGATTTCGAACGCGGCGCCTCCATGCGGGTGAGCGGAACCACGGTATTCCCGCAGGCCATGGCTTTCGGGGCCGCGGGCGACGCCGCGTTCACGCGCTTCGAGGGCGAGGTGACGGCGCGTGAAGCGCGCGCGCTGGGCGTGCACTGGGTCTACTACCCGGTGGCCGACGTGAACAATAACCCCGACAACCCCATCATCAACATTCGCTCCTTTGGGGAGAACCCGCACGACGTGGCGGCGCACGTCCGGGCTTTCATTGAAGGGGCGCACTCGGACAAAAAGAACCTGGTACTGGTGACGGCCAAGCATTTTCCGGGCCATGGCGACACTTCGGTGGATACGCACATCGACATCGCCACCATTACGGCGGATCGCGAGCGGCTGGAGCGCGTGGAGCTGGTTCCGTTCCGGGCGGCCATCGAAGCGGGGGTGGATTCGATCATGACCGCTCACCTGGCCGTGCCGGCGCTTTCGCCGCCGGACCTTCCCGCCACGCTTTCACCGGCGATTCTGACGGATTTGCTGCGCGACCAGCTTGGCTTCAAAGGGCTGGTGGTGACCGATGCGCTCGAAATGGGTGGAATCGCGCGCGGTTTCAGCTCGGGCGAAGCGGCCGTGCGGGCGATCGCAGCGGGGGCCGATGCGCTGCTGATGCCGGCCGATCCCGAGGCTGCGATCCGCGCCGTGGTGAGCGCGGTGGAGGATGGACGGCTGACGCGCCGGCGGATCGAGGAGAGCATGGTCAAGCTGCTGGCCGCCAAGGAGCGCCTGGGGCTGGACCGCAAACGGACGGTGGACCTGGAAGCGATCGGGGATACCGTGGATTCGCCGGAAGCCAACGAGAAGGCGCGGGAAATCGCCGGGCGCGCGGTGACGCTGGTGCGCAACAGCCCCGGCGCGGTTCCTCTGGCGGCGCCCGAGCGAGCCTGCTTCGTGGTGATGCCCGAGACCCGCTACGCCACGCAGGGGCAGGTCTTCACGCAGGAGGTTCATAAGCGGGCGCCCAAGGCGGCGCTGGCGACGGTGGACCCGAGCATGCCGCGCCAGGTGGTGGACAACGCCCTGGCGCAGTTGACCCCCTGCGAGAGCTACGTGGTGGCCGCGTTCGCCTCCGTGAGCGCGGGCCGGGGATCGGTGGGACTGGCGGGCGAGCTGCCGTGGGCCGTGGAGGCGCTCGAGGCCACCCACAAGCCCGTCACCCTGGTGGCCCTGGGGAATCCGTACCTGCTGCGGGATTTTCCGGGCGTGGCGGCGTACCTGGCCACATTCAGCAACGTACCGCCGTCGGAGATCGCGGCCGTCGAGGGCCTGTTCGGCGAAATGCCCATCCAAGGCCACATGCCGGTGTCGATTCCAGGCCTGGCCGGTTATGGCGACGGCATCCAGTTGCGGGCCACGCGACCACAGCCCGATGCGGGGCAGGAGCGGCCGTAGTCCGTAAGCGGGTTATACTTGTGAATCCATGCTAACCCTTCCTCCCCGGGGAGTCGAGGTGGTTCTCCTCGCCCTGGTGCTCGGCGCCGCAGTTTATGACGTGCGCTACCGCCGCATTCCCAACTGGCTCAGCGTGGGTGGCGCAATTGTGGGAGTCATGCTGAACACCTTTCTGGGACCGCCGATGTTCGGCTGGGTCTTCGCGTTGAAAGGGCTGGCGTTGGGTTTTGGGGCGTACTTCGTCCTCTACCTGTTACGGGCCATGGGAGCGGGCGACGTGAAAATGATGGCCGCGGTCGGTTCGCTGGTGGGTTGGGCGGACTGGGTTGGCATTTTCATCCTGACCGCGATTCTGGGCGGGATTGCCGCCATCTGCCTGTCAACCATGCGCAAGCGGCTGGGCAAGACGCTGTGGAACGTGGGATTCATTCTTAGTGAATTGAAAAGCGGACGTCCGGCGTATCTGGGCCGGGAGGAGTTGGATGTCAAGAGTCCCAAAGCGCTGGGGTTGCCGCACGGGGCGGTGATCGCGCTGGCGACCATTTGCTTCTTGGGGATGAGCGCGTATTTCACGCGATAGCAGGCAGCCATCAGCCATCAAATGTCACTTTTAAGCGGCGTCACGGCGTGAGCGCCGCGCCACGAATTCAGTTACCTTTGGCTCAACCCGCCATCCACCGCCAGCAGTTGTCCGGTGACGAAATCGGACGCTTTCAGGAAGTAGACCACCGCATTCGCTATCTCCGCCGGCGTACCGCCGCGCCGGGCGGGGGTGGCAGCCATCATCCGCAGGCCCTCTTGGTCGATATCCTCGAACGGAATCACTCCCGGGGCCACCGAGTTGACCGTGATTTCCGGGGCCCACGCCTTGGCCAGCGCGCGCGTGAGCATAATCACGCCGGCCTTCGAAGCGCAGTAATGCGCGTGCCGCGCCCACGGCCGGATCCCGCCCAGCGAGCTGATGTTCACAATGCGCCCGCCGCCGGTCTTCTTCATGATCCGCGCCGCGCCCTGGCAGCAGAAGAAGACGGCCTTCAGGTTCACCGAGTGGATGAAGTCCCAGTCCTGTTCCGTGATTTCGAGCGGATCGCGGCGGGTGAACCGCGCCGCGTTGTTCACCAGGCCGTCGAGCTTCCCGAAGCGCTCTTCCACCTCGGCGAACATGCGGGCGATTTCGGCCACACTCTCGAGGTTGGCCCGAAACAGGACCGCGCCGCACTGCTCGGCGGCCAGCCGCGCCTCGTCTTCGGACCGGTGGTAGTGGATGGCCACGCGCGCGCCCTCGGCGGTCAGGCGTAGCGCGATTCCCCGGCCAATGCGCCGCGCGGCCCCGGTGACGAGCACCACTTTGCCGGCCAGGTCACTCATGGCTCGATGCCCCCCCGCTCCCTAACGGGGCGCCCTCCGGGCCCGGCTCGTTAGGGGTCTGGTGAGCCGCGACCGTAAGGGAGCGGTTGGCACACTCGTTTCGGCTAGTCGCCTTACACGTTCGGTTCGCCATGGATCTCGAACTCCTCCGGTTCCACGCCTTCGAGCGCCGGTTCGGGGAGCCGGCCCGTGAAGTGCGCCCAGCCCCAGAATATCGCGGTTGTGGCGCCGGGGCATCCGGCCACCGCGCCGATGGTGCGCGGGTCCCACGTCTAGGCGCGCCAGATGAACACCGCGATGTTGTTGAAGTGGTCGCCGATCTCGCTCACGATCTGGCCGGTCCAGGTGCAGCGGTAGTTGCGGTTGGAGCCCAGCAGCGAGACGAACGCGTTCATCGCGCCCGCTCCGTGAGGAACACCCCCGCGAAAATCACCACCGCCGAAACCACCAGCGCCCAGGTTACCCGTTCCCCCAGCGCCACCACCCCCAGCGCGGTGGCAAGCGGCGGCTGGAAGTACGAAAACTTGGAGATGCGGGAGGGCGCCATCCGCCCCAGCGCCCAGTAGTAGATGAGGTAGGAGATCACCGAGGAAAACAGCGCCATGTAGAGCAGCGCGGTCCAGGCGCCCAGGGAAATGGAGGCCATCGGGAATCGCGTGGATTGCCACGCCGCCACGGGCGCCATGAGGATGGCGCCGGAAATGTAGGCGAAGGCGTTCACCGTGACGGCGCTGTGGCGTTTGGTTACCGGCTTGCCATAGACCGTGAACAGAGCGAAGGCGAAGCCGCCGGCGAAAATCAGCAGGTCCCCCGCCAGGCTCGCCTGGGGCGCATTCCGCGCGCGCGGCTCGAGCGTCTTCAGGAGCGCAACGCCGCTCAAAGCCACCGCCATGCCACCCAACTTGCCGGCCGTGACTCTCTCGAGGCCGCGCGCGGAGGCCAGCGCCAGCACGGTGATGGGCGTCAGGTTGGCGAAGATGGCGGCGTGCGCCACGCTGGTGCGGCTGAGTCCGAACACGAACAGCATCTGGTTCAGCGTGACGCCCAACAGGCCTAAAGCCAGCAGCGACGGCGCCTCCGGCCAGGTCCAGCGCGCGCCGTTCCTCCGCCGTTCCCACAGATAGGCCGGCAGAATCAGCGCGCCCGCGAACAGCGCCCGCCAGCTTGTGAGCAGCAGCGGCGGGAATTCGCGCAGCGCAATCTTGCCCGCCACGTAGTTGCCGGACCAGCCGAAAATCATCAGCGCGATCAGCGCATAGAGCAACGGCCCCCCGGTCAACCCAGAGACTCCTCGCGCACCGTGATATGCCGGATGTAGTCGAGATCGAGCGCATATCCGAAGCCCGGCTGGTCGGAAACCCGTATAGTCCCTTGCGGGGTGATTTCGATAGGCGGATCGACGATGTCGCGCTTCCAATAGCGCTTGCTCGCCGAAACGTCCCCCGGCAGGACGAAATTCGGCAGCGTCGCCAGCGCCACGTTGTGCGCCCGGCCCACGCCGGATTCGAGCATTCCGCCGCACCAAACGGGTACGCCCGCGGCCCGCGCCACGTCGTGCACGCGCCGGGCTTCGCGGAAGCCGCCTACGCGCCCCAGCTTGATGTTGAGGATGCCGCAGGCGCCCAGCCGGATGGCCTGCTCGGCGTGATGCGCCGAGCGGATGCTCTCGTCCAGGCAGATGGGGGTGTCGAGCCTGCGCTGCAATTCGGCGTGGTCCACGATGTCGTCGTGGTCGAGCGGCTGCTCGATCATCATCAGGAAGTAATCGTCCAACTGTTTCAGGTGGGCGGCGTCGGCCAGCGTGTAGGCCGAATTGGCGTCGGCCATCAGCTTGATTCCGGGAAAGCGCCGGCGCACGCCCAGCGCCACGTTCACGTCCCAGCCCGGCTTGATCTTGATCTTGATGCGCTGGTAGCCATCCGCCAGCTCGCGCTCGATGACCTCTAGAAGCTCCTCGATCGAGTCCTGAATGCCGATGGAAACCCCGCACGGGATCTCGCGCCTGGCGCCGCCGCCGATCTTTTTCCACAGCGGCGCGCCTTCCATGCGCGCCGCCAGGTCCCAAGCCGCGGCTTCCAGCGCGCCGCGCGCCATATAGTGCCCGCGGATGCGATCCATCAGCGGCGCTATTTCCTCGGGCCCCGCCACCTCGCGCCCCAGCACGCGCGGAGCCGCGTAGTCGCGCAGAATCAACCACGCCGATTCGGTCCACTCCTCGTTATAAAAAGGACTCTCGCCGGCGGTCGCCTCGCCCCATCCCGAAAGGCCCTGGCTTCGCGCTTCCACCAGAATGATGCGGCGCCCAGTGGTGCGTCCGAAGCTGGTTTCGAAAGGGCGCACCAGGCTCATGCGGATCTCGCGCAGGGTCAGACTTTCGATGCGCATCACGCGGCCTCCGGGCCGTCCGTATCGCCGCGCCGCAAAGCGCGCAGCGCCTTCTTCTCAATCCGCCGGATGCGCTCTCCCGCCGCGGCGAAACCTTCGGTTACGGCCTCATCCGCGCGTTCCAGAAGGTATGCGCCTTCGCTCCCGGCGCGCTCGAAGCCGGTCACGGCCAGCCCCCGCGCGAACGCGTCCTGGAACTTCTCCCCGTTGGCGCGCTGGATGGCCCGCGCGCGGGCCGGGTCGTTGGCCCGTATGTGCGCCATGTCCGCGGGGTAGGCGATGCGCTCGCCGCGGCCCCGCGCGCCGACCTTGCCGGCCACCGACGCCTCCACGCGCGGCGACCGCAGCCACCATTCCGCCGCGCAGCGGTCCGTGGGAAGCCCGCCGTGCAGCGGGCTCGCCGTGACGCCGTAGAGGTTCTCTTCGTACCGCCGCACGATGGCGCCCAGGCGTTCGACATTGAAGTACGCGTTCTTAAGTTCGAGCGGGTCGAAGGTCCACTCGACCAGGTCGATGCCGCGCTCGAGCGCCTCATCCCGCTGCGCCAGCTTGAGCCGCCGGCCCACGCCCCGGTCGCGGCATTTCGGCAGCACGCCCAGCATGTGGCTATGCAAGTACGGCTGCCCGTCCGGCAGAATGCCGGGCATGGCGCCCAAGAAACCGATCATCTGGCCGTCCTCGTACGCGCCGAAAACCTGTCCGCCCACCTTGCTCGCCACCACGAACCAGCGCAAAGGCATGGCCTCGATATCGGCGAAGTTCCAGATGCGCTGTTGCAGCGTCAGCGCCTCGGCGAACTCATCGAGGTCGTGAAGCCGCCAGATCTCGATCATCGCTTGGCCTCCTGCCACAGCGCTTCCATCTCGGCGATGTTGGAATCCTCCAGCTTCTGGCCGCGCTCGGCCAGCTTGCGCTCGAGGTAGCCGAAGCGCTGGCGAAACTTGGCGTTGGTCCCGCGCAGGGCCTGCTCGGGATCCACCTTCATGAAGCGCGCCAGGTTCACCAGCACGAACAGCAGGTCGCCGATCTCGCCCTCGATCTCGCTGGGCGACCCGCCGCGCCGCGCGCTGGCGAGCTCAGCCAGTTCTTCATCGAGCTTCTCCAGCACTTGCTCGGCGTTCTCCCAATCGAAGCCCACGCCCGCCGCCCGCGAAGCCATCTGCTGCGCCTCCACCAGCGCCGGCAGCGCCCGCGGCACGGTGGAAAGCAAACCGTCGGGCGTGGTCCCCTTTTCTTTCTTCTCCGCGGCTTTGACTTCGCCCCATATGCGCTTGACGTCGCTCGCGGATTGCGCCGATTCCTCCCCGAACACGTGCGGGTGCCGGCGGATCAGTTTCCGGTTGATGGCCTCGAGGGCGTCCTCGATCGAGAAGAGGTCCCGCTCGCGAGCCATCTGCGCGTAGAAGACCGCCTGCAAGACGAAATCGCCCAGTTCCTCGGCGAGTTCCTTCCACTGGCGCCGGTCGATGGCGTCGAGAACCTCGTAGGTCTCCTCGAGCGTGTAGGGTTTGATGGAATCGAAGGTCTGCTCGCGGTCCCAGGGACAGCCGCCGGGCGCGCGCAAACGCGCCATGAGAGCTACCAGCTCCTGGAACTTCTCTCCAGCGGTGGTATTGCCTTTCATTACGAGGGAGCGAAAATGCCGGCGATTTTTCCAATGTAGCACGCCCGCCAAAGGGAGCGGCCGCTCGGTGGAGTCTACTGCAACGGGCGCTTGGTTTCGAGGCAGAGGACGCGCTCTTCAAGGGCCGTCAGGCGATGTTGGTGTCGGCGTCGGACGTATCGAGGCGGTGCATGCGGGCGAAGTTGCCGCGGGCGAAGGATTCGAGTCCGCGGAGGATCTCGCTTTGCATGTCGCGCATTGTCTCGGTAAGGCGAACTTCCGAGGCGGAAACTGCTTCGTGGATGGCCCCGCGAATTTGCTGGAGGTCTTCGTCGTTCATGGTGAAGCGCCTGCTCCTCTCTTCGATGTTACCTCAGGCGCCAGGAAGCGCGCTATACGCGCCAGCAGCCGTTCCGCGTTCTTCAATTCGCATTCCCAGACCGTGAGCACGCCCCACCCGAGCCTCCGCAACCGCCGGCGATGCGCGGCGTCACGGGCCTTGTTCCGGTCGAGCTTGGCAATCCAGTACTCAGTGTTTGAGCTCGGCCGGTTCCGGCCGGCTCGGCACGAGTGGCCGTGCCAGTAGCAGCCGTGCACGAAAATCACCTTCCGCCGGCTTGGAAACGCCAGGTCGGGCTTGCCGGGAAGATCGCCGCGATGCAGCGCGTAACGGAAGCCCAACCGGTGCACTAGACCGCGAACGGCCATCTCCGGCCGCGTGTCCTTGCCGCGCACGCGGCGCATGATGGCGCTGCGCTCCGCTTTCGAAAAGGTGTCCATGCCTTCGGGAACATTATATACAGGAGCGCCACTGGTATGATTTGGGAGGGACGTGCTTCATGCGCTTCGAGCGAATTACCGCTAACCCGGCTGTGGCGACGGGCAAGCCTTGTATCCGCAATTTGCGATTCCCGGTCTCGCGCCTTCTCGGCCTGCTGGCGTCCGGGGAAACCAGGGAATCTATTCTGAATTCCTACCCCTATCTGGAACCGGCCGATATCGACGAAGCCCTTCGCTATGCGGCTTACCTTTCGGAAGACGCGACAATAGAGATCGCGGCTGCCCCGCTACGGCGCCAATGATATGCTCGAAGAATGACCTCCCGCATCGTGATCGAGCCAGGCCAACGCTCCGGCCAGCCATGCGTTCGCGGGTTGCGCATCACCGTATGGGACGTGCTGGGTTGGCTCGCCGCGGGCATGACGGAGCAGCAAATCCTCGACGATTATCCGGAACTGGAGCCCGATGATTTCCGTGCGGTGTACGAATTTGCCGCCCGGATGGGCAGGCGCGTGGCTCTGTGAAGCTGCTGCTGGACGAGAATCTGTCGCGTAAACTCTTCGCCCGCCCCGATCTCGGCGTCCTGGTACTGGACTGCGGCTGACGCTCCCGGGATCGAGTTGCGCGGGCCAGTGTTCCACCGGCTCCAACCTTCGATATGGTAGAAGACATGGAAAAGAAACGCCTCGGCAACAGTGACATGGAGCTTACCCCGATCGGGATCGGCGCTTGGGCCATGGGTGGCGGCGGGTGGGCTTTCGCCTGGGGGCCGCAGGACGACCGCCTTTCCGTGGCGGCCATCCACGCCGCCCTCGATCACGGTATCAATTGGATTGATACGGCCGCCGTTTACGGCCTGGGCCATTCTGAAGGAGTGGTCGCGCGGGCGCTCGAGGGCCGCTCCAGCCGGCCTTATGTGTTCACCAAATGCGAACGCGTGTGGGACGCGAAGGGGGCTATCACCGGCTCGCTGAAGGCCGATTCCGTCCGCCGCGAGTGCGAAGGCAGCCTGCGGCGCCTCAAGGTGGATGCCATCGACCTCTATCAGATCCACTGGCCCCTGCCCGACGAGGACATCGAGGAAGGTTGGACGGCCATGGCCCGGCTGAAAGAGGAAGGCAAGGTACGCTCGATCGGCGTCTCGAATTACGACGTCAGCCAGTTGGAGCGCTGCCGCGCCATCGCGCCCGTCACTTCGCTGCAGCCGCCCTATTCGGCCATTTCGCCCGAGGTGGAAGCTGAAATTTTGCCCTATTGCGCGCACAGCGGCATCGGCGTGATCGCCTATTCACCCATGAAATCGGGCCTGCTCACCGGCAAAATGACCAGGGAGCGCGTAGCCGGTTTTCCGAAGGACGATTTCCGCGGCCGCGCGCCCGCTTTCCAGGAGCCGCAGCTCTCCCGCAACCTGGAGCTGGCCGAGCTGATGAGGCGGATCGGCGCGCGCCATGGCCGCACCGCCGGCGAGGTGGCCATCGCCTGGACGCTCCGCAACCCGGCGATCACCGCCGCCATCGTGGGGATGCGGTCGCCCGAACAGGTGGAAGGCGTGGTTGGCGCGCTGGAGTTCCGGCTGTCGAAGGAAGAAATCGCCGAAATCGACGCCTTTCGAGGCGCCCCTTCCGCGATGCTATAATGGTTTTCGTTCTGCTCCGTAAGTCCAGGCTCGTCACATGTTCTTGAGTATCAAAGAGATGGAGTTGCGGAAGGTTCGTTTCGACGAAACCTTCGAGGCGGGGCTGATCGATTTTTCGGGCGAAGATATCGCGCAAGGCTCTCCGTTGCGCGCCACCGGGTCGGCCGAGTTGTTGGCCCGATCGGAGGGAGAAGTTCGTGTCCAGGGCCGGTATTCGGTGGTAATGACCGCCCCGTGCGACCGGTGCCTCGGCAACGCCCGATTTCCGCTGGAGGAAAGTTTCGACCTGTTTTACCGGCCCGTGTCCGATATCGCGGTGGAGGAAGAGGTCGAGATCGACGAAGGCGAAGCGGAGATAGGATTTTACGAAGGCGGCGGCCTGGAGCTGGAGGATATCCTCCTGGAACAGGTTGTGCTGGCCTTGCCGATGCAGCGCGTCTGTAGCGACGCGTGCAAGGGCATCTGCCCGGTTTGCGGCAGGAACCGGAACGAAACCACGTGCGATTGCCGGGTGGAAAGCGCGGACGATCGCTGGGGAGCGCTCCGCAAGTTGGAACTCTGAGGAAAAATTGGGCCGCTGCGGCGGCCGAAACCGCGACCCCAGGGGAGCGGTCCTGATATTGTTGAGGAAGAGATATGCCGAACCCCAAACGTAGACACTCCCAGCGGCGGACCAGCAACCGGCGCGCGCACGATGCGTTGAAGCCGGCCGGCCTTTCGGAATGCCCGAACTGCCATGAGCCTAAGCTGCCCCACCGGGTGTGCCCGCATTGCGGCCAGTACAAGGGCCGCGAAGTTGTGGAAGTAGAGCAGGAGTAGAACCCTCTCCAAATGCAGACCATTGCCGTGGACGCAATGGGCGGTGACCACGCCCCAAAAGCCGAAGTGGAAGGGGCGATTCGGGCCGCCAGAAGTCTGGACGTGAAGGTGCTCCTGGTTGGCCGCCGCGAGTCGGTCGAGCAGGAGCTGGCCCTCTATGAAGACCATCGCGATCTGCCCATCGAGGTGGTGGATGCTCCCGACGTGGTCACCATGGAGGATAGCGCCGCCAAGGCGTTTCGATCCAAGCCCAACAGTTCCATCCGCGTGGCGTCCCGGCTGGTGAAAAGCGGCCAGGCGCAGGGATTGGTGTCGGCGGGCAACACCGGCGCGGTGATGGCCACCGCCAAGATCGTCCAGGGGGTGGTCCCGGGCGTCGACCGGCCCGGCCTGGCGGGCATCTTCCCCACCATGACCGGCAAGCCCGTGGTGGTGGTGGACGTGGGCGCCAACGTGGATTGCTCGGCCCGCCAGTTGGCCCAGTTCGCCGTCATGGCCGAGATGTACTCGCGCATGATTATCCGCGCCACCCCCCGGCCTCGCGTGGGCGTTCTTTCCATCGGCGAAGAGGAGCACAAGGGAAACGAGCTGACCCGCTCGGTGGCCGGCCTCCTGAAAAAGCTCACCATCAATTTCATCGGCAACGTGGAAGGCAGCGATATCTACGCCGGCGAAGTGGACGTCATCGTGTGCGACGGCTTTGTGGGCAACGTGGCGTTGAAGGTGAGCGAGGGCGTGGTGGACATGGTGCGCCACCTGATGCGCGACTCGCTCGAGGCCACCATCACCGGCAAGATCGGATACGCCATCGCCAAGACCGCCTTCTCGGCGTTTCGCAAGCGCCTGGACTACTCCGAGTACGGCGGCGCCTTTCTGCTGGGCGTGCGCGGCGTCTGCATCATCTGCCACGGCCGCTCCAACGCCAACGCCATCCGCAACGCCATCCGCGTGGCCAAGGAGTTTTCCGAAGGCCAGGTGAACCAGATGATCGAAGAAGAGCTGGCGCGCTCGGCTTTCAAGGAAAATGGGAGTTAGGGCCAATGCTGTTCACTTAGCACGTTTGCTCCTCCGTGGCGCAGGCTCTCAGCCTGCCGACTCGACACTCGTGTCGAGTCTGGCGCTCGGTCCGCCACCAAGCGTCGAGAAGAGTCTCGACGCGGCAGCCTGAGAGGCTGCGCCACGGAAGAGAGCAGCGATTAAGTGAACAGTGTTGGAGTTAGGGGGTGTGATTTGTTCTCGCGCTGCGGGCCGCGTAGGCCGGCCCGCGGAGCTGAGGAAGAAATCACACGGTCGTGGGGTTGGCGGAGCGGGCCCGGCCTGCCCCGCCTTGGGAGCCACTGTGAGACTTCATCTCGTCGCCCTGACGCTGGCCTTCGGCGCTTGCGCCGGGGCCCAGGATTACGTCGCCTGGAGCGTGCGCGCGGAACAACCCGCCGCGGAGCCGGGCGGGGTCGCGGTGCTGCGGGCGTCCGCGCGCATCGAGCCCGGATGGCATCTCTACTCGGCGTCTTCGCCTTCCGGTATCCCCACCGCTTTCCAGGTGCAGCCGGGCGATTCGCTGCGCGTTTTTCAACCGCCTCCCAAGAAGGCGTTTGACAAGAACCTCAACGCCGAGAGCGAGACCTACCAGGGCGAGGTCGCGTTCATCCTCGATGTCGGTCTGCCGGTCGCGACGCCTCCCGGCCCCGCGGAGCTAACGGTGAGCGTGCGCTACGAAGCTTGTAACGACTCCCAATGCGTGCCCGGCCGCTGGTCCGGCGCCGCCGCGATTACCGTCGATCCCGCCGAACCCGTCGTCACGTTTGCCCAGTCCCTTGTGGGCTACTCGGAGGCCAAGCCTCCCAAAGCCGCTTCAGGCGCGGATTCGGCAGCGCCGGCGGACCAGGGCTGGGGCGCTTTCCTGCTGGTCGCCTTCGGCTTCGGCCTGGCCTCCATCTTCACGCCCTGCGTATTCCCCATGATTCCCATCACCCTCTCGTACTTCCTGAACCGGCAATCCGGCGGGCGTCGCGACGGCCTGGTGCAGGCCGTAGTCTTCTGCCTGGGAATCGTGGTGCTCTTCTCCGGGCTGGGTCTTCTTGCGACCGCCCTCCGGGGGCCCTTCGGAGTGGTCCAGCTTGGGGCCAACAAGTGGGTCAACGGGTTCATCGCCGGGTTGTTCATCGCCTTTGGATTGAGCCTCCTGGGCGCGTTCGAGATCACCATCCCGTCCTCCATCCTCACCCGTCTGAATGCGGCCTCGGATTCCGGCGGTTACGCCGGCGCGCTGCTCATGGGTCTGACCTTTTCGCTGGCCTCGTTCGCCTGCGTGGGCCCCTTCGTGGGTACCCTGCTGGCGGCTTCGGTGGGCGGCGGCGGGCTTCGGCCTTTCATCGGCATGGCGGCCTTCGCCGCCGGCCTGGCGCTGCCATTCTTCTTCCTGGCCCTCTTCCCCTCGTACCTCAAGCGCATGCCCAAGGCCGGCGGCTGGATGGTCCGCATCAAGGTGGTGATGGGCTTCGTCATTCTGGCCGCCAGCCTGAAGTACCTGAGCGCCGTGGACCAGGTGATGCAGTGGGGCTTTCTCACCCGCGAGCGCTTTCTGGCCGCCTGGATCGTGCTCTTCGCCATGGCGGGGTTGTACCTGCTCGGCTTCCTGCGCCTGGAGGGCGTGAAACCGGACGAGCCCGTAAAGCTTGGCCGTCTGCTCACGGGCATCGCTTTCCTGGTGTTCGCCGTCAGCTTGCTGCCTGGCATGTCCGGCGGGCGGCTGGGCGAATTGGATGCCTACATTCCCGAGGCGTCCGCGCCCGCTGGAGCGTCTTCGGACATCCTCGCCTGGATCCAGAACGACTACCATGGCGCCCTCGACCGCGCCCGCCGTGAGGGCAAGCTGGTGCTGGTCGACTTCACCGGCTATGCCTGCACCAACTGCCATTGGATGAAGGCCAACATGTTCTCCCGGCCGGAGATTGCCGCCGCCCTGCGGAACTTCGTCCTGGTGGAGTTGTATACCGACGGCACGGACGCCGCCTCGGAATCGAACGCCCAGCTCGAACTCGCGAAGTTCCAGACTGCCGCGATTCCTTTTTACGCCATCTTCGACCCCGATGAAAAAGTGATCGCGACCTCCGCGGGGGCCACCCGCGACCCGCAAGCCTACCTGGCGTTCCTGGAGAAAGGGGCCGCAAGTCAGGCATCGGCTCCGGCTCCCGCGCAGCCGGGCGCGGCGCTTCCCCAGGTGAAGAAACTGGATGGCGGCGCGTTCGATACCGCCTCGCTGGGCGGCAAGGTGGTGGTGGTGAACTTCTGGGCCACCTGGTGCGTGCCGTGCATTCAGGAGATAGCCGGCTTCAATAACTTGCACCGGCAGTTCGGTCCCCAAGGCGTCGTGGTGATGGGAGTTTCCATGGACGAGGATGGCGCCGCCAGCGTCACGCCGTTTCTCAAGAAGCACCCCATGGAGTATGCGGTCGCGCTGGGCACGCCAGAGCTGAACGCCAGGTATCGCTTGGAATCCCTGCCCGTGACCCTGATCTTCGACCGCGCCGGCAATCAGATCAAGCGCTTCGAAGGCTTCACCGAAGAAGCCGCGCTCCAAGCCGCCGTGCGGGGGGCATTGTAGCCCAATTCACCGCGGACGCCAGTGCACCGCGGATACGCGGAGACGCGGAGACGCGGAGAGAATCGTCGATCAGCGAAATCCTGAATTTCTCCCCATTTCCTCCGCGTCCACGCGTCTCCGCGGTGAAGTTCGGACATTGCTAACATAGGTATTTACCCCCAACAATGGATTCGCACAACGTGGATTTGAAGCAGACCGTCAATCTGCCCAAGACGGCGTTCCCCATGAAAGCCAACCTGCCGCGGACCGAGCCGCTGTTGCTCGAACGGTGGGAGAAGGAACAGCTCTACCAACAAATCCGCGCTTCCCGCGCGGGCCGCCCCGTTTTCATCCTCCACGATGGGCCGCCGTACGCCAACGGCCGCATTCACCTGGGAACCGCCTTCAACAAAATCCTCAAGGATTTCATCGTCAAGTCGAAATCCATGGCCGGCTTCGATTCCCCGTATGTGCCGGGGTGGGATTGCCATGGCCTGCCCATTGAAATCAAGGTCGATCAGGACCTGGGTTCCCGCAAGGCCCACATGTCGGCCGTCGAGATCCGCCGCGCCTGCCGCCAATACGCCGAGAAATATATCGACTTGCAGCGCCAGGATTTCAAACGCCTGGGCGTGCTGGGCCAGTGGGACGATCCCTACCTCACCATGAGCGCGCGGTACCAGTCCGTGATCGCCGGGGCGTTCGTCGAATTCCTGGATCGGGGTTACGTGTATAAGGGCCTCAAGCCGGTGCACTGGTGCATGAAGGACCGCACCGCGCTGGCCGAAGCCGAAGTGGAATACAAGGACCACTCCAGCCCCTCCATTTGGGTCCGCTTCAAACTGGCGTCGGATCCCGCCAAGATCCATCCGTCGCTCGCCGGTCGTAACGTATACGGCCTCATCTGGACCACCACCCCGTGGACCATCCCGGCCAACATGGCCATCGCCTACAATCCCAAGTTCGAATACGCAGCGGTGAAGGTGGAATCGGGCGACGTCTACATCGTGGCGGAGGGACTTCTCGAAGTCACCGCCCAGAAATGCGGCTGGGGCGCCACCGAAATCGTGGCTCGGTTTACGGGCGACAAGCTGGAGCGCGCCGTCTTCCGCCATCCCTTCCTGGAGCGCGACTCACTGGGGATTCTGGCCGACCATGTCACCCTCGAGCAGGGAACCGGCGCGGTGCATACCGCTCCCGGCCACGGCCAGGAGGACTATGTCGTCGGACGCCAGTACGGCATCGAGACCTACTGCCCGGTGGATGGCGCCGGCCGCTTCTACCACGCCACCGGCGCCGCCGGGCGCCTGCCCGACGCCCTCATCGGCAAGACCGTCTGGGAAGCCAACCCCATTGTCGTCGGAATCCTGAAATCCGAGGGCGCACTGCTGGCCATGGAGACCCTGGCCCATTCCTATCCGCACTGCTGGCGCTGTCACCACCCCACCATCTTCCGCGCCACCGAGCAATGGTTCATCGGAATGGACCGCAACAATTTCCGCCAGCGCGCCCTGGACGCCGTTCACCAGACGCGCTGGATGCCCTCCTGGGGCGAGGAGCGCATCGCCAACATGATCGCCGCGCGGCCCGACTGGTGCATCTCGCGCCAGCGCGTGTGGGGCGTTCCGATCATCGTCTTCTATTGCGACCAGTGCCGCCAGCCCATCACCGGCCGCAAGATCATCGACCCCGTGGTCGAGTTGTTCCGCGAGCACACCGCCGACGTGTGGTACCAACGCACGGCGGCCGAGCTGCTGCCCCCCGGCATGACCTGTCCCCAGTGCGGCGCGGCGGAGTTCAGCAAGGAGAACGACATCCTCGACGTGTGGTTCGATTCCGGCTCCAGCCACCTGGCCGTGCTCAACGAGCGCTTCGGCCTCTCCTGGCCGGCGGACGTTTACATGGAAGGCGGCGATCAGTACCGCGGCTGGTTCCACAGCTCGCTGCTGGTGGGCGTGGGCATCAAGGGCGGCTCACCGTACCGCGGGTGCGCCTTGAACGGCTGGGTGCTCGATGGGGAAGGCCGCGCCATGCACAAGTCCCTCGGCAATTCCATCGAGCCGGAGGAAGTCATCAAGCGCTACGGCGCGGAGATTCTCCGGTTGTGGTCGGCTTCGGTGGATTTTCACGAAGATGTGCGCGTTTCCGAGACCATCCTGAGCCGCCTGGTGGAAGCCTACCGCAAGCTGCGCAATACCTTCCGCTACATGCTGGGCAATCTCGCGGATTTCGATCCGGCGCGGGATTCCGTGCCGGCCGGCGAGTTGCGCGAGATCGATCAGTGGATTCTGCTGCGCGCCGAAGACCTGGTGGCGCGCTGCCGCGCATGGTACGCCAACTACGAGTTTCACAAGGTCTATCACTCGGTGTACGCTTTCGCCACGGTGGACCTCAGCGCCATCTACTTCGACGTGCTCAAGGACCGTCTCTACACCTCCGCCGCCAAGTCCAAGGCGCGCCGCTCCGCGCAAACCGCGCTCTATCGCCTGCTCCTCGCGCTGGCGCGCCTGGTGGCGCCGATAATGAGCTTTACCGCCGAAGAGGTCTGGAGCCACATGGGCCGGCCGGCAAGCGTGCACACGGCGCTGTTCCCGGAGCCGGAGGATCTGGGAACGGGTCTGGACGACGGCGTGCGGAAACGGGCGGCCAACTGGGACCGTCTCATGGAAGTGCGGGACAGCGTCCTGAAGATTCTCGAAACCGCCCGCAACGAGAAGCTCATCGGCGCTTCGCTCGAGGCCCGCGTTTCGCTGGCGGCCGGCGACGATCTGTTTCCGCTGCTCCAGGAATACGGCCGCGAGCTGCCCGACCTGTTCATTGTTTCGCAAGTGGAGCTGGCCCGTTCGGCGGATGGCTCTCTCGGCGTGCGGGTGGAGCGCGCCGCCGGCGCCAAGTGCGAGCGCTGTTGGAAGTACACTACGGACATCGGATCGAATGCCGGCTACCCGACGATCTGCGCCCCCTGCGCCGCCGCCGTGGAGGAGACGCTCCATGGGTGAAACCCGGTCCATTGCTTTCGGCGCCGGCGCCAAGACCGCTCCCTCACGGTCGCGGCTCGCCAAGCGTTTGCGAGCCGCGACGGTGAGGGAGCGGTTGGCCAAGCGTTTACGAGCCGCGACGGTGAGGGAGCGGTTGGCCAAGCGTTTACGAGCCGCGACCGTGAGGGAGCGGTTGGCGCACCTCTTCCTCGGCAGGTCCCGCCATGATTGATCTCCGCTACAAGGCCTACGCCGCCGCTGCCGCCGTCTTCGCCCTCGACCGCCTCACCAAGTGGATCGTCGATACCCGCGTCTCGCTGGTGGAAAGCTACCGTGTGATCCCGGGCTTCTTCGACATCGTGCATTTTACGAATCGCGGCGTGGCATTCGGCCTCTTGGACCATTCCCCCAACGGGTGGCGAACTTCGCTCCTGGTGGTCTTTCAGCTTTTGGTGGTGGTTCTGTTGAGCGCATTGCTGTGGAACCCGCGGCGGCTTGACCGGCGCTCGCTGTGGGGCTTCTCGTTGATCCTGGGCGGCGCGGCCGGCAATCTGTTCGACCGCATCGCGTGGGGACGCGTCACGGATTTTCTGCTGGTCTACGTCGGGCGCTACCAGTGGCCCGCTTTCAACGCGGCGGATTCGGCCGTCGTGATTGGTTGCGGCCTGTTGCTGCTCGATCTTCTCTATCCGAAACGGCAGGCGGCCCATGTACCCTGAAATCTTCCATCTCTCATTCCTGCATACCTACGGCCTGCTGGTGGCCGTCGCCTTCCTCACCGGCCTGTGGATGGCATCCCGCCTGGCCGCGCGGGCGGGCCTGAACGTGGAGGCCGTCTCCAACCTGGGCATCTATTGCGCCCTGGCCGCCATCGGCGGCGCCAAGCTCATGATGTTCCTGGTGGACATGGGCTACTACGCCCAGCATCCCCGCGAGATCCTCTCCATCTATACCCTCCAGGCGGGCGGCGTGTTTTATGGCGGGCTGGTGGCCGCGCTCGGCGTGGCGTGGTGGTATATGCGGAAGACCCGCCTGCCGCTGCTCCGGACGGCGGACGTGTTCGCCCCGGCCATCGCCCTGGGTCACGGCATCGGCCGCTTGGGCTGTTTCGCGGCGGGCTGCTGCTGGGGCGTCGAATGTCATCTCCCCTGGGCCGTCACGTTTACCAGTCCCGCGGCCAACCACCTGGTGGGCGTGCCGTTGGGAAAACCACTCCACCCCACGCAGCTTTACGAAGCCGTCGCGGAGTTCGCCATCTTCGGCCTGCTCTACCGCCGCATCGTCAAACCGCGCCCCGCCGGTTCCATCATTGCGCTGTACCTGATGCTTTACTCGGCCGCGCGGTTCACCGTGGAATTCTTCCGCTACCACGAGCAAGGCAACCTCTGGGGCGGCCCGCTCGATACCTCGCAGTGGATCTCGGCGGCCCTCTTCGCCCTCGGGGCGGCGTACTTCACCCGAAGGACCTCTGGACGTCAGGGAGAACTTTTGACGCGGAGACACGGAGACGCGGAGAAATTCAAGAGAAAGAACGAGAAATAGAAGCACTAACTGTTTTTATCTTTGGCCTTAATCTCAGTCCTAATCTCATTCTTCTCTCTCCTCTCCGAATTTCTCCGCGTCTCCGTGTCTCCGCGTCAAACCGCGTCAAAACCGGTCCGCGCTACCAGTTGGCTTGCGTGCCGTCGGGCAGGAACATCCGCTCGTCACGCCAGCTCACCCCGGCCTCCGCCGCGCGCTCCACTTCGCCCCAGTCCACATCCACGCCTAGCCCCGGCGCCTCCGGGATGCCGATGTGCCCCTCTTTGTCCAACTTGAAGCGCTTCCAGGAGCTTTCCTTCACATAGCGCAGCCACGGGTCCACGCCGCCCTTGGCCCCGCTTTGGTTGTAGTGAATGCCCTTGGCCCACTCCAGGATCCAGCCCGCGGGCGATTGCGCCACCACCTGCAGACATGCCATGAATGCCACCGGCGAAAGCGGGCAGTGCGGCGCAAAAGCGATGCCGTTGGCTTCCGCCATCGACGCGATGGCGGCGGCGTTCGAAATGCCGCCCACGTGCACCACGTCGGGCTGCAGAATGTGCGCGGCGCGGCGCGCCACCAGGTCTGAAAACTCCGCCGGCGTGCACATTCTTTCCCCGGTCGCAATGGGAACGTGGGTGGACCGCGCCACCTCTCCCAGCCAGCGGTTGTAATCCGGGCGCACCGGCTCTTCGTAGAACAGCGGCCGCGCGAATTCCAATTCGTGGGCCAGGCGCTTGGCCATTGGAACATCGCAGCGGCCATGGAAATCGAAAGCGATCTCGATCTCCGGCCCCACCGCCTCGCGCACCGCGCGCGCCCGCTCCACCGCCGCGCCCACGCCTCCGTAGGTGTCTATGGCGGCGAGCGGCGGGCAGGCGTTCATCTTGATGGCCCGCACGCCTTCCGCCACCACCCGAACAGCCTCTTCCGCCGCGGCGGCCGCGGAGTTGTTGTTCCCGCCCGCCCAGCGATACACCTTCACCCGCCGCCGGACCGGCCCTCCCAGAAGCCGGTGGACCGGCTGTCCGAGCGACTTGCCCACAATGTCCCACAGCGCCATTTCGATCCCGCCAAGCGCGCTCATGAAATGCGCGCCGCCGTGGTAGAAGGATTCATCGAAGCGTCCGCGAACCAGGCGCTTGATGTCGCGGGCATCCTCCCCGAGCATGGCCGGCGTCATTTCATGGACCGCCGCCTGCGCGCTGTCCAACTGGCCTTCCACGGTGTATTCGCCGTAGCCGGTCATCCCGCCGGCGATTACCCGCAGAAGCCCCCACCGTGGCGCAACCTGCACCGTCTCGATGCTCTCAATCCGCAATTCGCGCTTGCCCATAACCCCCTCGTAGACGAACATCCACGATACCGCCGCGCCGGAGCGGGTGGGATCCCGGGTGCGCGACACAGACATCCGGGTTCCCAATCGCCGCCAGACGGAGTTGGCTGCATTTTGGCATAGAATAGAATCGTCATGCTAACGGCTTACATCCAGGCTGCCATGCGGCACGCCCGGTACGAGATGATCGAAGATCCCAAGCCGTTTTACGGCGCCATCCCCGAATGTCCGGGCGTGTGGGCGACTGGCCGAACACTGGAAGGATGCCGGGACGAGTTACAGGAAACGCTTGAGGACTGGATTGTCCTGGGGCTGCGGCTGGGGCATCCGATTCCGGAGATTGACGGCATTCCCGTGCCGCAGGAGAAACTGGAACCGGCGGATGTCTAGCCTGCGCCCGGTTGCATGGCGCGAACTTGTCCGACGGCTTCGCTCCCTCGGCTTCTCAGGGCCCTACCAACAGGGCAAGCACCCTTTCATGGTCCGAGGAGACCAGCGGGTTGGAATACCCAATCCGCACGAAGGTGATGTCAGTTGTCGACCTGCTCACCCGGACTCTCCGTCACGCTGAGATCTCGAGGCAGGACTGGGAATCCGCGTCCCTCTGATTCCTTTCTCGAGGCTTCGAACCGGCGGCTGCGATCATGCCCGCTTCCAGATAATTCGACCCTGCAACACGGTATGATATTTGCAGTACCACACTCCGGCGAGCCCCATGACACGGCCTAGGATTGGTCTGGTTACCTGCGTCCACCCGCTCTACGATCTTCCGGCCGTCGCCGCCCGGCGGCGCGATGCCATCGAGGCCCTCCAAGCCTCCGGATGCGAGGTCATCGCCGCCGAAATGCCCCGCTCTCCGGCGGAAGCCAGCGCGGCCGCCGCCTTCCTTTGCGCGAGCGGCGTCGAGATGGTGGTATTGTTCTTTGTCACCTGGGTTACCGAAGGCGTCACTCTGGAACTGGCCCGGCAACTGATGCACGTCCCCATGCTGCTTTGGGCGCTGCCGTACCTGGACCGCGACGTCCCCATGCCCTCGCCCATGAGCGGGATCACGTCTTCGGGTTCGAATATCCGGCGGCTGGGGAAGAGCTTCGCCCACGTAATCGGCCAGGTGACGCCCGGCGTCCTCGAAAACATCGTGCGCGCCGCCCGCGTGGCGGCCGTGGTTGGCTCGTTGCGCCAGGCCAGATTCGGCGTCGTGGGAACGCCCTGTCCGGGAATGCTGGACGTGGAGGCGGACGATTCGGATTTCGAGAATGCCCTGGGCGTCACCACCGTGCGCTTCGATCTAGACGAACTCGTGGCGGCGGCGCAGGCTGCTTCCGCGTCCGAATCCGCGCGCGCCGCCGGCCGGCTGGTTGCCATCGCCGATTTCGGGCCCGAATGCGACCGGCCGTCCCTGGAGCGCAACCTTCACCTCTACGTGGCGCTCGAGGAAATGATCCGCGCGCACAGCCTGGACGGTTACTCGGTGCGCTGCTGGCCGGAGCTGCGCGACCAACGGAAAATCACGCCTTGCACGGCCCACGCCCTGCTCGCGGAGGAGGGCATCCCGAGCACGTGCGAGGTTGACCTGCCGGCCCTCATCGGCGCCTTTGTGCTGGCGCGGCTGGCGGACGCTCCGGCGTTCAATTTCGATATCACCGGTTATCTGGAAGACCAGGGCGCCATCCAACTGGCGCACTGCGGCGCCGCCGCGCCCCAACTGGCCGCCGAAGGCGTCCGGCCGCTGCTGCGCGCCCACATGCGCACCGGGACCGGCGCCACGTTGGAGTTTCCCTTCAAGACCGGCCCGGCCACGCTCGCCAAGCTGATGCGGCCCTCCGGAGGCAAACTCAAGCTCTTCGCGGCCGAGGGCCAGGTGATTTCCTCCGAAGGCGTTCGCGGCAGTGTGGCCACCTTCCGGCCGGACGCTCCGCTGGCGGTCTTCATGGACAGATGGATTCGAGAAGCGGTGGAACACCACGCCTCGCTGGTATACGGTCGCCGGCAACGCGACCTGGAGTTATTCTGCGAGTTCACTGGTGTGGAGTGCGTTGCGGTATGAACGCTTGCTTATTTCGGACAAGGAGAACCTCAATATGACGCGCAGACAAATGCTGGCGCTGGCCGGCTCGGCGCCGGCCTGGATGGCCTCGACTTCTTCCGCGGTCGCGGCGCCCGATTTCACGCGCATGGGCGGCGCGCCGACCGCGTTTGGCGCACGGGCCAGCGGCGGCCGGGCGGGAGGAGGACGCGGAGGACGCGGCGGAGCGGGACGCGGCGGACCGGCGCCGGACTCGGTGTCGGACGCGCCGCCGCCACCGCCGCCCCAAGCCACGCCGGGACCGCGTTTCGATATCATCGAGCACTGCCACAACATCGGCTTGGGAGGCGTCCAGACGAACCTGCCGCCCAGCCTCGACGCCGACAGCCTCAAGGCATTCCGCGCGCGGATAGAAGCCTACAACTTCCATCTCGTCCTCGACCCCGGGATACCGCAGCCGGGCGGCGACCTGGCGGCCTTCGAGGCCAAGGTGAAAGCCATCAAGGAAGTCGGCGCCGCCGCCATGCACGCCGCCATGACCGACAGGCGCTATGAGCAGTTCGACTCCTACGCCGCCTGGAAGCAGATGTGGGATCGGAACCAGAAGCAGATCGAAGCGGTCCTGCCCATCCTCGAGAAGTACAAGATCCCCATGGGCATCGAAAACCACAAGGGTTGGCGTTCCCCCGAGCAGGCCGCCTGGATGAAGCGCGTGAGCAGCGAATACGTGGGCGTGTGCCTGGATTTCGGCAACAACGTTTCCCTGTGCGAAGACCCCATGGACACCCTCAACAACCTGCTCCCTTACATCGTGTTCTGTCACATCAAGGACATGGCCGTGCTGGAATACGAGGATGGTTTCCTGCTCTCCGAGGTCCCCATGGGCACCGGCTTCCTGGACCTCAAGGGAATGGTGCAGATCCTGCGGAAGAAGAATCCCAACATGATCTTCGACCTGGAGATGATCACCCGCGATCCGCTCAAGATCCCGGTCTACACTACCAAGTATTGGGCTACCTTCGACGACGTTGGCAGCCCGCTGCCCGGCAGGGATCTGGCGAAAATGCTGGACCGGGTCCGCAAGAGCAAGAAGCCGCTGCCCAGCATGGCCGGACTGACGCCCGAACAGCGGATGAAGGCCGAAGACGACAACAACAACCAGTGCATCGCCTACGCCAGGCAGAACCTGGCGATGTAGAGGCGATGGTGGCGCCGTTGTATTACGATCGCGCAATTCCGTCGTGCGCCGCGACGATTCCCGTAGAGCGGGCCTCCGGCCTGAGGGGTGCCCTCTGGGCCGGGGCGTCCCCGCCGACGTTCTTCCGGCCGATGAGCTTTGACGGTCGGATTGCAGTGATCCGGGGCTGCCCCCTTGGTGCCCCGTAGGGCATCCGGGCTAAGATTACAGGTGACATGAAAACCGCGCTGTTTCTGCTCGCCTTGGCGGCCCTGCCCTGCGCCGCCCAAGTCAAGATCGCTCCCGGGCCCGAAAAGATCGCCGTGGACATCCACGGCCAGCCGTTCACCGTGTTCTATGTGGCCGGGCCGGAAGTCATGAAGCCCTACCTGCATCCGCTGCGCGCCGCGTCGGGAACCTATGTCACCCGCATGTGGCCCATGGAAAACGTGGCGGAGGAAGCGGCCACCGGAAAGGACCACCCCCACCAGCGCGGGCTGTGGTTCGCGCACGAGAGCGTCAACAAGCTGGATTTCTGGAACAACGATGCGTCCTACACCACACCCAGTCGCGGCAGGATGACGCTCAAGAAGCTCGACAGGATCGAGAGCGGAACCTCGCGGGGCTCCATCGCCGCCACCTTCGACTGGACCGACCTCGCAGGCGCCCTGCAGCTTACCGAATCCCGCGTGATGACGTTCTACGACGAACCGCAAACGCGCACCATCGACCTGGATATCACGCTGACCGCGGTCAAGCCGGTGGTATTCGGAGATTCCAAGGACGGCGTGCTGGGGATTCGTCTGCGTCCGGTGCTGCAGGAATCGGCGCAGCGCGGCGACAACTTCCCGTTGACCGGCCACATTCTCAACGCCGACGGGCAGACTACCGAGAAGGAGGCGTGGGGCAAGCCCTCCAATTGGTGCGATTACTGGGGCGAAATCGGTGGCGAGAAAGTGGGGATCGCGATTCTGGATCACCCGGATAATCCCCGCCATCCGGTGCGCTGGCACGTGCGCGGCTACGGCTTGTTCGCGGCCAACCCGTTCGGGCTTGCGGCCTTCACCAACGACAAATCGCAGGACGGCTCCATGACCCTGGCCGCCGGCCAGAGCGTGCGGTTCCGCTACCGCGTGGTGATTCACCCCGGCGACGCAAAGAGCGCGGACGTGGATGCGCTGTGGAAACGGTACTCCGGGAAATAAACAAGGCGAAAGAGCCGTCCCGTTTAGAATGGAAATAGTGTCCGCCCCCTATCGTTCCTACGTGCTCGTATCCCGCGAGCAGATTGCGCGCAACTACCGCAGCGTCCGCGCCGTGGTGGGCCCGTCCGTCGAAGTCGCCGGAGTGGTGAAGGCCGACGCCTACGGGCACGGCGCCATCGAAGTCTCGCGCGTGCTCACGGCCGAGGGGGCGTGCTGGCTGGCGGTCAGTTCCGTCGATGAGGGCGTCCACCTGCGTGGCGGCGGCATCCGCCAAGCCCGCATTCTGGTGATGGGCGGTTTTCTGCCCTATGAAGGCGCCGCCATGGTGGAACACGATCTGACTCCGGCGGTGCACTCGCTCGATCAGATGCGCGAGCTCGATGGGCTGGCGCGATCCCTCGGCCGGGCGCTTCCCTATCACCTCAAGATCGATTCTGGCATGGGCCGGCTGGGGACCCGCGCGCCGGCGGAGGAGATCCTGGCGGCCCTGCGGGCGACGCCGCACGCGCGCTTGGAAGGTCTGATGACCCACTTCGCTTCGGCCGCCGACTACACCACGCGCCAGACCGACGAGCAACTGGCGCGCTTCCATGCCATCGCCGAAGACCTGCGCCACGCCGGCTATCCGGCGGCCTGGCTGCATACCTCCAGCTCCATCGCGGTGGGTTTCGGACGCTCCGAAGGCTGGCACAACATGGTGCGCACGGGGCACGCCATCTACGGGTACCTTTCGCCCGCCCGCGGCAACGCTCCGCCGCAGATGCTGGAGGTTTCGCCGGCGCTCACCTGGAAAGCCAAGCTCCTGGCCGTGAAGGACATTCCCGAAGGCGCGCTGGTGGGTTACGGCGGCTCCTTCCGCGCGCCGCGCCCCATGCGCATCGGCATCATCGGCGCCGGCTACGCCGACGGCGTCTTCCACCGCCTCTCGAACCGTGGCCAGGTCATCGCCGGCGGCGTGCCGACTCCCATATTGGGAACCATTTCGATGGACCTCACCACCATCGACCTGAGCCACACCACCGCCCTGAATCCCGGCGACGAAGTGACCCTCCTGGGGGCCGAAGGCGAAGCCCGCCTCGATGCGCAGCAGATCGCCCGCGTGGCCGGCACCATCTCCTACAACATCCTATGCAGCATCAGCGCCCGGGTGCGCCGCGTGTACGTGTGAGCTACGCGGGGCGGGACGGCGTCGAACAGTTGTGGCCAGGCGGGAAACGCGCCGCTATATGTTTGTTTTTGTTGCACATTAATGGGCGACGAAACCTTGCTCAAGAGTCAAGGGCGATGTATACTGATGTTGCCATGCCTTCACGAGCAAGCAAGAACAGGTCCATAGACCCGAATCTTCCGGCGCGGTCCGTTGTTGAAGGTCGCATCGGCGAGAGATGGGATGGCAACCCACTGCCGCAGCGAGAGCCAGAACGCGCGAAAAATCCAGCGGCCGTGGCGTTGTCGATGCTCGGGGCTTCCAAGGGTGGAAAGGCGCGGGCGGAGAGCCTATCGCCTCGCAAGCGGAGGATGATTGCAAAGAGGGCGGCCCAAGCACGTTGGCAGAGCAAAGCCTAGAGGTCGTTTATGCCCGATCCGCACGTTGGCAGCGCAGACGCATTCATACAAGAACAACTTGACGAACGAATCCTCGAGATTGAGAAGGCCTTCAGCGCAGACGTCGTTGCATTCAACGGACCCCTGCTCATTGGAGTGGACGATGTCCTGCGTGATGCGGTGGAGGATAAATCGAAGCGACAGCCGCAGCGGAAAAAGCTGGTGGTAATGCTGACCACGACCGGCGGGTACATTGAGGTCGTTCAGAGGATCGTGGACACACTGAGGCGACATTACGATCTCGTTTCGTTCGTTGTTCCTAACTATGCTTATTCCGCTGGGACTGTGCTGGTCATGTCTGGCGATGAAATCCACATGGACTATTATTCTCGATTGGGTCCGATCGACCCTCAGGTTGAAATCAACAATGATCGAATGGTTCCTGCGCTCGGCTACCTGGAGAGATACAACGCCCTAGTGCAAAAGGCTCAAGGCAACAACATATCGACGGCGGAGGTTCAACTGCTGATTGATGGGTTCGATCAGGCCGAACTTTACCAGTACGAACAGGCTCGCGAGCTTTCAATCGCTCTCTTGAAGGAGTGGTTAGTAAAGTACAAGTTCAAGAATTGGAAAACTACTGCCACACGGAAGAAACGTGTGACGAAACAGATGCGTACCCTGCGTGCGGCCATGATCGCTAAGGAACTCAACAAGACCGAGAAGTGGCATGTCCATGGTCACGGAATTTCCATGGAGGTTCTGCGGCGGGACTTGAAGCTACTGATTGACGACTTCGGGCAAAACTCCGATCTATCAGCCAGGATTCGGGGATACCACGACTTGTTGACGGATTACATGGCGAAGTTGAGGGTAAGGGGCGTCGTTCACTTTGCCGGCGCATATCGACCTTTTATGCAGGGATAAGGGGTGTTGAAATCATGGCACAGAAGATTGATATCAACGAAATAGCAAGGAACAATCCGCAGGTGAGTTTGGAACAATTGAGAAAAGGAAGACGACTGTTGAAACAGCTTCGGCAACTTGGTGTTCGCAAGGTCCGCTACCGGTTAGCCCCTGCATCTGCGGGGAGGCGGGTGCATGTTGTTGAGAATTCGGAAGCAAAGATAATCACCCTGCGCCAGAATTAGGAGTTGGGGAACTCTCTGAATGTTCACATTGATCTTTCTTGACTGAATGACCGCCCGATTTTCTGTCCTAGGCCCGCCTCAACCCTGGAACAAAGAAATGCCCGCCACGCCGGCGGCCCCGGCGGCCACGCAAGCTTCCGCGTTTTGTGGCGTCACCCCGCCCAGAGCCAACACTGGAATCGCCGCCGCGCGGGCTGCCTCGCGCAGCCTGTCCAGGCCTTGCGGCGGGCCATAGCCGGCTTTTGACGCGGTGAAAAACACCGGGCCGAAGAGGGCGAAATCGGCGCCCTCGGCCGCGGCGGCGCGCACCTCTTCAAGTGAATGCGCCGATACGCCGATCAGAAAACCGGGCGGGGTGAAGGCGCGCAAAGCGCTTGGCGCAATCGAATTTCCGGGAAGATGCACGCCGTGGGCGCCGCACGCCAGAGCCACATCCGCCCGCGAGTTCACCAGTACGCGGGCGCCGTGCGGATTGGGCAGCGCCAGGACGCGCCGCACGAGCTCGCACAGATCGCGCGCCGAAAGGTCCTTCTCGCGCACCTGAATGCGCTCGACGCCGTCGCGCAGCGCGCGCGCCACAAAGCCCAGCAAATTCCCGGTCCCGCCGGCCGCCACGCGGTCGGTGATGTAGTAACGCAGCATCACAGCGGCTCGTAGTAGCGTTCGCCGGCGCAGGCGCGGCACAGGATGCGGCCGTCGCGCGCCACCTCGCGATGGAGGCCGATGCCTTCGCCGCATTCGGCGCACAGCGCGGAGGGAGCTTTGAATCCGGGCATGTCTTCCGGCGCCAGCCTCACCCGCACCCACGCAATGTCGAACAGCTCGCCATCCGGCAGCTCGCGGTACACGCGTATCTGCCGCTGCTTCCTGTCCGTGATTTCGGCGTGCATCTGGTCGGCGCGCTGTCTGGCGCTCTCGCGTGCGCTGACGCGCACGGCGCGGTCCTGGCGCAGGTCGCAGAAGGTGGCCGCCGCTTTACCGAAATCGTGAAACTTCAGCGCGCGGTTGCCCAGCCGGCAACCGGTGACGATGGCGATGGCGTCGGTGGCGCAGCGGTCGATTTCGACGAAGGTGACCAGGCGCTTGCGGTCCGCGCCGGCGGGGTCTTCCAGCCCCAGCACGCCCATGCCGCACAGCGCCATTCTCACCCCCAGAATCAGACCGGCGCACAAGTGGCCGTGGGCCTGTTCGGCGAGGATCTCGTACTCGGCAAGCGACTTCAGAGGCATCGCAGACCAAAAGGCGGACGTCTGTCTTCACAACACCCGCAGCGCTTGCTGCGGCAACTCAACCTGCCAGCTCTTATTATCCTTCTGGCGCTCGAACTCTTCGTGCGGGACGTCGGCGAAGATGCCGCCCGAAAACTCCAGCCGCGCCACGCGCGCCCTTCGAGACACGCGGAGCAGGGAAGCCGGCACGGCATTGGGCTGGCGCTCGATCTCGCCGGAGTGGACGCGCACGTCCGCCGGATGGACGGCGACCGTAACGCGCGAGCCGCGGAAATGGCCTGGGATATAGGGCCCCGTGAGGGCGAACCCGGCGAACTCCAGGCGGCTGCTCTTTTGCGCCGGATCGAGAGCGGCGATTTCGCCCTCGAAAACATTGGAAAAGCCGAGCAGGCGCGCGGCGTCCACGGATTCCGGCCGGTCCACCACAACGCGCGGCGCGCCGCTTTGGACGATGCGGCCGCGATCGAGCAGAATCAACCTGTCGGCCGCGGCGCAACACAGGTCGAGATCGCCGGTGACCAGCAAAACCGGCCCTGAAAACGCCTCGCGCATAGTGCGCAGCAGCGCCTCGTCAATGCCGCAATCGTCGAGCAGCAGCAGCTTGGGGGCGGCCAGCAGCGCGCGCGCCACCGCGCCGCGCACGGCTTCGGCGGGCTCGATTTCGCGGGGGCGGCGGGCCGCCACCGGCGTGAGCTGGAAGCACTCCAGCATTTCCGCCACGCGCCGGGCGCGCTCCAGGCGCGGGCCGCCGTGCGCGGCGAACAGCAGATTCCGCCGCAGGGTCATATGCGGGAAGAGCGCATCGCGCTGGGCGACGTAGCCGCAGTGGCGGCGGCGCGGCGCCACGTTGACGCGCGCTTCGGCGTCGAACAGGATGACGTCGTCCAGCAGAATGCGGCCGGAATCGGGTTTCACGAAACCCGCGATGGTCTCGAGAATGAGGGTCTTGCCGCCTCCCTTGGGACCATACAGGGCGGTGAGGCCGGCGATCTCGAAATCGACGTCGAGCGATAGCGCGGGCGGGATTTTCTTGCCGATGCGCGCGTGAGTCATTTGAAGATGCGCCCCGTACCCCACCAGAAGATGGCAAGTAGCGCGCTCACCTCCAGGAACACGCCGGCGGCGTTGGCGAAAATGGGCCGAAACGCGAGCGGCAAGTGGACGCGCAAGAACACCCGCCACTCCGAGGCGCCCAGGCTGCGGGCCGCTCTTCCGTAGTTCGGATCCAGCCCCGCGAACGCCGAGCGCGCCGCGCCGAAGAAGAACGGCTCGGCGGAAATTACCCCGGCCAAAACCAGACAAGTCTGGGTCAACGGCCAGTAACCGGCGCCACCGGAACCATTTGTGCCCACCCAGTACAAGATGAGCGCGTTCGACAATAGGGCCTTGAATGGCTTGGGCAACCAACTGCCGTCGAAGGGCAACTTCCGGTTCGCCAGGATCAAGGCCAGCCACAAGCCGATCGCGACGGAAATCCCCGTGGCAAGGCCGGCGATTCGAAGAACGAGCCAGATCGACCAATTCATGGCGATTCGGTAACCGTGTATTATAGCTGCCCGAATCGCGCCCCAAATGCCGAAAAGAACGCCGGGGGTGCGCAACATAAAAGTGGATGGCGGCGTGATTGGCCAGCAAAGCTGCCGGAATCTGAGCGTACGTGTACGCCAGGCCGGCTGCCGATGTGGGGCCAGGATTTCATCCTGCCGCCGGCCTTCTGGCCGGCGTTCTTCGCGCTGTCGCGCGCCCAAACGCCGCCCTACCCGCTGGCGCTCACGTAGTACTTGGCCAGCATATTGGGCCGCTCCCACGCCGGCATCGCTGCCGGAGATTTCAGGTACTTCAGAAACTGGGCCAATACCTGCGCGAAATGGGCCTCGTGTCCCACCCGGTAGCCATCCGGAATGCTCACGCGCAGCTCGTCCCCCATGTCTTCGCATCCCAGGCCGGGGTACGCGCCCCGCAGCCGCGCGATATGGTCGCGCAGCGCGGCGGCCACTTCGCCGCGGTTCCGCGAGCCGTTCGGCGCCACGTATACCTCCGGCCGGTAGTCCTCCTTCTCGCCCTGGCGTACCTCGATTCGCGACCGGGTCCCGCGGTACGTCGCGTGGTGTGTGTCCCCGCCGGCCGGCGATTCCCAATTCCACAGGACGTCGAGGCGCACGTGAACGCCGCGTATCTGGTAACTCACCTGCGTGTTGCAGAAATAGTCCAGGCGGTCGCCGCTCACCCAGGGTGCGAGTTCATCGGGAAAACCCGCCAGGCCCGTGACGCGCTGAAACTGCTCGGCGCCGATGACCGTGGGCCATCGCCTAACGCCGGTGATTTCGATTTCCTGGGGACCGCGGATCGCCTGTCCGGGGAAGAGCGTCCACGGAACCAGGTCCACCAGGTGCGTCCCCACGTCGGCCAGTCCTTCGCCCTGCTCCCCCACGTCGAAAAAGAAGGCCGGGCGCAGGCCGGGCACGCCCGCCACCGTCTTCATGATGTGGTGCACGCTTTCCATGGTTACGCCGGGCTCGGCCTGGGAACCCGGCACGGTCTCGCCGAAAACCGCGGGGGCCTGCACCAGTTCTTTCTGGAGGATCGTCGAGATCTCGTAGCGCTCGGTCATCATGTCGTAGGCGACGAGTCCCTTGCGGCCGGCCAAATCGAGGGCTGCTTCCAGCGCCGGAAGGTCGGCGGAATCGATGATCCATGGTTTGTCGGCCAGTACGTTGAGGCCGGCCTCGAGCGCTGCCGCGATCTTGCCGATCTTGCCGCGATTGCGGCCGGCGATCACCACCACATTGCCCGGCCGCTCGGCGCACATCCGCTCCACCGCTTGCGGCGTGCAGTGAACGTCGATCTCCCACGACGTCGGATTGACGGGCCTCGCGTTGAACCCCTCGATACGCTGCAAATGCTGCCGCAGATCGGGCCCCAGCGGAGCGAAAATGGCGCAGCGCCGGGCCACCCCCGCCAGCATCTCCTTCTGCACCAGCGCCGCATGGAAGTGAGCGGGATCGAGGGTGATCAGCCGTACCTCGGTTGAGTCATTCATGGCGACCATCACAGACTAATCGCCCGGGACCGGCCCTGTCAATGCGTTGGTCCGCATGTGTTGCGCTAAACCGACTACACTGGAGTGCGATGACGCGAACGAACGCCCTTCTCCTGGGGACCCTGGCGTGCCTGCTGCCCGCCGCCTCCGCTCAATCGATTCAGTACGACCAGAGCAGGAGGATCTGGCTGCTCAGCACGCGCACCAGTTCCTACGCCATCGGCGCCAAGGCCGATGGCTCGCTGCGCCACTTGTATTGGGGCGCCCCGCTGTGGCGCATGGACGACCTGGCCGCGCCCCCGGACCGCCGCGAGCTATCCTCTTTCGACCCGCCCGAGATGCTCGAGAACGACGAATACCCCGCCTGGGGTGGCACGCGGTATTACGAGCCCTCCCTCAAAATCGTCCGCGAAAATGGCGACCGCGACCTGGTGCTGCGCTACGTTTCGCACCAGATTCGCGGCAACGAGCTCGATATCGAGCTGAAGGATATTCGCGACGATATCCGCGTGACGCTGCACTATCGCGTCTACCCCGCGTATGGGATCCTGCGGCGCAGCTCCACCGTGCGCAACGCGACCGGGCGCTCCATCGTGGTGGAAAGCGCGCAATCGGCCGTGTGGCACATGCCGCCGGGCGAGGGCTACCGGCTCAGCTATCTGAATGGGCGGTGGGCGGCGGAAACGCAACTGGTGCGGGAACCCATCCATCCCGGCGAGAAAGTGCTCGAGAGCCGCAAGGGCCACACCAGCCACAATTTCAACCCGTGGTTCGCCATAGACGCGGGCGACGCCGACGAAGAGCACGGCCGCGTGTGGTTCGGAGCGCTGGCCTGGAGCGGCAACTGGCGCTTCACGGTGGAGCAGACCCCCTACCGCCAGGTGCGCGTGACCGGCGGCTACAATACCTTCGATTTCGCCTATCCTCTGAAGCCCGGCGAGGCGCTCGACACGCCGGCCTTTTACGCCGGCTTTTCGGAGAACGGCTTCGGCGCGGCCTCGCGCGCCCTGCACAACCTGGAGCGCGCCGAGATCCTGCCTGGAGGCGCGGCGTCGCGGCTCCGCCCGGTGCTCTACAATTCCTGGGAAGCCACCACCTTCGACGTGAACGAGGCCGGGCAGAAGGAGTTGGCCGACAAGGCCGCCAAGCTCGGCGTCGAGCTGTTCGTGATGGACGACGGCTGGTTCGGCGCGCGCAACGACGACCACGCCGGCCTGGGCGACTGGTTCGTCAACCCCAAGAAGTTTCCACAAGGCCTGAAGGGGCTCATCGATCACGTGAACGGGCTGGGCATGGATTTCGGTCTCTGGGTCGAGCCTGAAATGGTGAACGCCAACAGCGACCTGTATCGCTCTCATCCCGACTGGGTCATGAACTTTCCCGACCGGCCGCGCAGCGAGCTGCGCAACCAGATGGTGCTCAACCTCGCCCGCGCCGACGTGAAAGAGTACATCTTCGGCGTGCTCGATAAGCTGGCCAGCGAGAATAACATTCGCTACTTCAAGTGGGACATGAACCGGCCTTTCTCAGAGCCGGGGTGGCCGGAAGTGGCGCCGGCCGACGAGCGCAAGCTGTGGGTGGAATACGACCGCAACCTCTACGAGATTCTGGACCGCCTCCGCGCCAAACACCCCAAGCTGGAGATCGAATCCTGCTCGGGCGGTGGCGGGCGCGTGGACCTCGAGATCCTGCGGCGCGTCGAGGAAGTCTGGGTGTCCGACAACACCGAAGCCTTCGACCGCCTGCGCATCCAGGAAGGCTTCTCCCAGGCCTACACGGCCAAAATCATGTCGGCCTGGGTGACGGATGTGCCCAACCAGAACGGGCGCAGCACGTCGCTGGCCTACCGCTTCCTGGTGGCCATGCAGGGCGCGCTGGGGATTGGTTCCAACTTGAACCGCTTTTCGGCCAGTGACACGGACCTGGCCACCCGCATGATCGCCACTTACAAGCGCATCCGCGCCACCGTGCAGAACGGCGACCTATACCGGCTCTCGTCTCCGCGGACCGAAGACGTGACCGCCAATCAATACGTCGCCGCCGATGGCAAACAATCGGTGCTGTTCGCCTTCCGGCACTCGCAGCAGTACAACACGGCGCCGCCGGCTGTCTTGTTGCGCGGGCTGGACGAGCGCGCCATCTACAAGATCGAAATAGTGAACGGCCGCCTGGCGGATTCTCAGACCCAGCTAAGCGGCGCATACCTGATGCGCGCCGGGTTGAACCTGACCCTGCGCGGGGATTACGACGCAGCGGCGGTGATACTGGAGAGGATGTAGAGGGAGGTTGATGGCGTGAAAAGTTGCTTCTTCATCTCTCGGATTGGGCGTCCCGGCAGCGATGAGAGGGCGCATTCTGACAAACTTCTGGAGCACATCGTGACCCCGGTCGTCCAAGAGCTCGGCTATGATATCCCCGTCAGAGCAGACAAAGAGCCGGTGCCCGGCACAATTGCCCCCCAGGTCTACCGGAGCTTATGGGACGCGGACCTCGTCGTGGCTGACCTGACGGGCGGCAATCCCAACGTGTTTTACGAACTTGCAGTGAGACACCTGTCGAAGCGTCCCTTCGTGCATATGGTCTGGCACGAAGAAAAGCTACCTTTCGATCTGGCTTCTGAGCGTGCCGTGCTCTTCGATTTCGACATCGCTAACACTCCCAAGACAAAGCATGAACTAGAGCTACACATCAGGTCGGCAGAGAGCTCGCCAACAGGATGCCGGTCGCTTTTATCCGATACGATCGGCATCGCGGAACTGCTTGCAGCGGTGAAGGGTCCCATCGTCGCCGAGAAGGCCGTGATGCAGACTGTCGTCTCAATACTCCAGGACATACAGTCTCAGTTGCGAGGGTCTGCCACGATAAAAGAGTGTTACGGGCTTCCGACACTGCCACATGCGGCTTATCCTGCCGGTACGATGCTTCTCAATACGTGTGATAGGAAGTTGTACATCAACGGTTCCGGCTACGAGTGGTCTGAACTTGCCAGCGGTACCCCTCCGGGCTGAGATCCCGCCGTGGCGCAGCCTCTCAGGCTGCCGCGTCCCGACTCCTCGGGACGCTTGGCGACGGGGAGGCGACCGGGGACAGGGGACGGTAACCCACTACATAATTCTGCTGAGACCTATCCAACCACGCCGGTAGCGAGGCGCCTTGGTACTGCTCAGCGGTTCCCGTTATCAAGGGCGATCATGCAGTTCGTCCCGAGAGGGCAAACGTCCACGGGAAAAGAACCTCATCCCCTCGATCCCCGCCAGGAGCCGCCGCAGCGCTGCGGGCCTGTCGCCGTGATCGGCTTCGTCATCTAGCGCCTCGACGATCAGTCGCACGCGCTGGGCCTCACGCAATGGAAGCTCCTTCTTGGGCTTGAAAACGCCATTCGTGTAGACAGCCTCCGTGAACTGAGCCATTTTACCAAGCCCTCTGTCATCAAGCTTAGCTCACGCGGGCCGACTCCTCAAGTTCCAAGCGATTTCCGGCCCGGCCTTCTAAGGCGCATCCGAGCGAAGAGATGTGGCGCCGGCGGAGATCCGTGGAACTTCGGCGCGCATCGACCCCCGCGGCCGCAGGATCTCGAGCCTTTTCGCACATGCCCATGCCCCATCAGTCAGGTTGCCGGAGCCCACCCAACCCCCGGCCCGCAGCACTCCGCCGGCGCGTCCCGCTTTGCCGCACCGATGGATCCTCACGCCAACGCGATCTTGAACGTCACGGCGTAATCGCAGGGTTTCTCTTCCGGCAGTTCCACCTTGAGAGTCCCCGCATTCTGAGTCCACTTAAGCTTGCCTTTGTGGCCCAGTAACTCGATATTGCGAATCCTGGGCACGCTGTTCTTACCGCCAAGGGCGAGCGCGGGAATCGAAGCCTCTTTGCCCGGCCAGCCCATGAGAAAGGCATACAGCGCGCCGGCCTTGGTGGTGAAGCGAGTGTCTTCGGCAGTCAGATTCTTGCGGCTGTTCTCGTTGAACCGCTCGTTCGGCGTAGCGGCGGGCTTGGAGCCGGGGCCGTCGCCGGAGATCTTCCATGGACGGCTGCTGTAAATACCTTCGCTGTTCACCGCCATCCATCGCGTGATCTCATCCAGGACCTTGAGTTCCTTGGGATCCAGCTCTCCACTGTTAGGCAGGGGGAAGTTCAGCATCAGGTTGCCGTTGCGGCTGACTATGTCGCAGAGCATGTCGACGACCTGTTTCGGCGACTTGTATTCGATGCCTCGTTTGTAGTGCCAGGCCCCAATGCAGGTATCGGTTTGCCATGGGTTCGGCATGATCTGGTCGGCCACCCCGCGCTCAATGTCAAACACACACGTCCCAGTGTCGCAGTCGGTCCGTCCCTTGCTCGTATAGACAGCCTCCACCTTTCCGCCGTGGACCTTGGCGCTCACGTTGTAGAGATGAGACACCAGATGGTAGCCAACCTCCGGGTAGACAATCGAACCATCGTTGTAAAGCAAGTCGGGCTGGTGCTTGTCGATCAAGTCCTTGATGCGGGCGAAGTAGTGTTGCTTCCACGCGAGTGGAACGGCGCGTCCGCCGGGGACCTGATTGCCCGGCGTCGGCGCCAGGAATTCCTTTGCGTACTCGTGATACAGATCGGCATACTGCGGGTCGGCCCCGTCGTAAGGGACGCCGGCCATGGGCCCGGTCTGGTCGCTGCCGTGAGAGACCGTCCACCAGAGGTAGCTGTATGCCAGGTGCTCACTCACTGCGAACCGCAAGCCTTGCTTCCGCGCGGCTTTTTCCCACAGACCGACGATGTCCTTTTTCGGTCCCATCGCCACCGAGTTCCACTTCGGCTGGTGCTTCGAATCCCAAAGGTCGAAGTTGTCGTGGTGGACGCCCATACTCATGAAGTACTTCGCGCCCGCCTTTTTGTAGAGCTGCATCAAATGATCCGGATCGAACTTGTCGGCCGTCCACATCTTGCAGATGTCTTTGTGGCCGAACTTCGAGGGATGGCCGAATCGCTCGACGTGGTCCTTATTCTGCGGGCTGCCCTGGATATAGATGTTGCGCGCGTACCAGTCGCCATCCTCCGCGGCCGACTGGGGTCCCCAATGGGCCCAGATGCCAAACTTGGCGTCGCGAAACCATTGGGGAACCTGGTACTCCTTCAGCGCATCGCGGGTTCCGTTGAAGGGTCCCTTCTCGATGTCGGGAACAACGTCCTGCGCCAGCGACCTGCGCGGGAGAAGCAGCGCCGGCGCTCCGGCTATGACAGTGATTGCATTTCGCCTGCTGATATTCATAGACTCAATCCCCTTGTCCCAACCGCCCGTCTGGCCGCGGGATCGGCCGCCGTCGGGAGCTTGCTCCATTGCGGACCGTCCTCCACAGTGTAGCCCACATGCAGGGTCGCCCCGATGGCTGGCCCGGAGGGCCGCCCCTTGAGGATATTCTTGTCCGGTATTACACTCGAATGGTGCCGGTCGTGTGGGCTAGCCTGCGTCCGGCTCGACCATGGGGAGTGTGTGGACTCTCCGGAATCGGGGAATACGGTTTTGGCGAATACATCGGTTTGCGGTTCCAGCTTCCATCTACCCGCCGGATGGTTCCCGCGGCTGATCGCCGTGGCGCTGGCGGGTTTGCTGGTCTCGGCGGCTTGCGGCCAGGTTTTCGTCATGAGCCGCGAACAGTTGATCAAGTACACGGCCAAGAGCCCTTACGAACGCTTCCCGGATGGCCGGCCGAAGGTCCCCGATGCGCTCCTGGAGAAGTTCCAGGATATGTCCTCCGAGGAAATCGGCTTGTCGCGCAGCGGGTTCCCCAACCAGTTCGTGGACGGCCTCCAGGTTCTGCACCCCGATAAAAAACTGATAGGCCGGGCGCTTACCCTGCAACTGATGCCCGTGCGGTCCGATATTTCGGACGTGGACGCCGCCGAGTGGAGAGCGGCCGGGAACCAGCGGCCTCGCGACCATCAGAATGCCATCGATCTGCTCCAGAAGGGCGACGTTTTTGTGGTCGATGTGGGCGGAAGCGTGGCCTCCGGCGGCGTGATCGGCGACAACCTGGCCTACTACATTCTCAAGAACGCCGCCGGTTTTGTGATTGACGGAGCCATTCGCGACCTGGACGGCATCTCGCCCCTCGCCAATCTGCCCGGATACTACCGCGGCGCCACGCCGCCCGCCATCCACAACGTGATGGTGACGGGGATCGACATCCCGGTACGCATCGGCGGCGTTACGGTGATGCCGGGCGACGTGGTCTTTGGCGACAAAGAGGGCATTTCTTTCATCCCCCCGCACTTGGTGCAGGGGATCGTCGATGCGGCCCAAGTCACTCACCTTCACGACGATTGGACCAAGATGAAATTCGACGAGGGCAAGTATAAGTCCACGGAAATCTACAGCCGGCCGAGGGATCCGGCGCTGCTCAAGGAATACGACGACTATCTGAGGCGGAAGCTCGGCCCAGCGTACGAAGAGTACATGAAGAATCAGCCCGCGCAAGGGCCCGCGCAAACGCCTGCGCGGCGGTAACGGCGCCGTCAGATCCGCCACGCCGCGAGCGAGGGTCGAGCGTGGCAGTCCCTCATCGTTGCAGAGGAGCGCGCCGTGAGGAAAGTTTGAAAAGTAAGAACTTGTGCGAGGGCGGACGCCCTCTTTAAAGGAGAATGGCAGTGCTTCAACCAGAACCAAACGTATCCCGTCGAAAGTTCATCACCGGGTCGACCTCCGCCACGGCGGCGGTGGCCGCGGGCAGCCTGGTCACCAACGCCGATTTGGAAAACATCGCCGCCGACGTGAACACCAATTCGGGTCCCTCGGCTTTGCGGATCACCGACATGCGCATTGCGCACACGCCGCGCTCCATGCTCATGCGCCTGGATACCAACCAGGGCGTCTCCGGGTATGGCGAAATCCGCTATGACGCCAGCCGGACGCGCGGGTTGATGTTAAAAAGCCGCATCATCGGAATGAACCCCTGCAATGTCGCGGAGATCTTCCGCAAGATCAAGAAGCAGGGCGGGTTCGGCTGCGCCGGCGGGGGCGTTTCCGCCATCGAGGTGGCCTGCTGGGACCTCGCGGGCAAGGCCTGGAACGTGCCCGTATGGCAGATGCTCGGCGGCAAGTTCCGCGACCGCGTGCGCCTCTACTGCGACACCACCAGTAGGCCGACCGGGGAAACCATGGGGCAACATTTGAAGGAACGGATGGCGGCCGGTTGGACCTTCCTCAAGATGGACTTGCGGGCCGGCGGCTCGGACGAGGTCACCGGCAGGCAGGGAAGCACCGTGGGAATGTATACCCGCCCGGCCCCCGACCCGACGGCCAGCCACCCCACCAGGAGAGCCATGGCCGGACCGGCCCCTGGCCCCAACACGCAGATGATCCCGATGGGCGCCGATAGCCCTTACGGCGAGCACCTGTTCACCTCCACGTTCTTCACCGACAAAGGACTGGATTGGCTGGCGGACTACTGTGAAACCGTTCGCAGCATCGTCGGCTATGAAATTCCGATCGCCACAGATCACTACGGTCACTTTCCCATCGAGACCTTTATCAAGTTCGCGCGGAGACTGGATAAGTACAACCTGGCGTGGTACGAGGATGTGGTGCCGTGGTTCTACCCCGACCAGCTCCGCAGACTCAAGGATGCCTGCACCACGCCCCTCTGCACCGGCGAAGACGTCTACATGGCCGATGGCTTCAAGGAACTGCTTGAGAAGCAGGCCATCTCCGTGATCCACCCGGATCTGGCCAACATGGGCGGCATTCTCGAGACCAAGAAGGCCATCGACCTGGCCACCCAGTACGGCGTGGCGTCCTGCATCCACAATAACAACGGCCCCATAACCCTGTTTGCCTGCGCCCACGCCGCCGCCGCCGGCGAAGAGTTCCTGGCCTGCGAGTATCATCAGGCCGACGTTCCCAACTTCCTCGACCGGGTCAAGAGGACCGGTAAGCCGAACGATCCGATCTTCGATAGGGGATACATGGTGGTACCCGACGCTCCGGGCCTGGGCTGCGACATCCAAATGGATGTTCTGCGGGCGAGTGTTGTGGAAGGCGGATTCTTCGAGCCCACCACGCAGTGGGACAACGAAGTCGATTTCGACGGTCATATGTGACCGCCCGGCGCCGGACTTGGTGGGGCAGGCGCTTCCGCCTGCCCCTGGAGTTTGTACATTTCCGAAGCCCGGAGGGCGAAAGACTGACCGGCCGGGGACATAGTTGACACTTTAGACCGGCGACATGGTTGACAACGTTTCAGATCCGGAAGTGTGGTTCATCGAAGTGGCAGAGAATCCCGGCTGCCCCCTTTTCCTTCTATCAGGTGAT
>Ga0326727_10003583_pt1 | contig 49169 bp, 37 predicted proteins | sample MB2enrmetagenome_FD_207643 | JGI IMG/M metagenome (GOLD analysis project Ga0326727, IMG submission 207643) | Lab enriched peat soil microbial communities from McLean, Ithaca, NY, United States - MB29MY | ecosystem: Environmental > Terrestrial > Soil > Wetlands > Peat | place: USA: New York... | reverse complement strand
CTTGCGCAAGTCTACGAGAAGTCCCCACAGTACTTCCTGGATCCTGACTAGCTATTGTCACAGAAAACCGTGAAACTGGAGTAGATTTATATGGAGAATTCACTTTGCATGGATGCGTTTTAGCCCATGTCTGTGTACGATACGCGTACGATAGCTCCGGCATTATCGACTTTTTGGCACGTTATTCACTTCGTAGAATCTGTAAGTTGCAGAAAACAATACGCATGAACTAGCTCGACTCCCGCCGCCTCCACCATAAACAAGTCGTTTGTTATGAGTGACTTATCAGATCTGGCCAAAATTTTAGGGCAAAACTGTACAGTCGCCTCTGAAATTTTGCTCGACTTCAGCAAATAGAGCACAATCTCGCTGAAGTCGGGAGAGCCGATGTTGACCGTCTATAACTGTGCAATCTCGGTGCCAGCAATCGCACCGAACTCGTTCTCGCTCGACAGGCAAACGATTCCAGGCACCATCAAGACTTTTCGCCGTTGCTCAGGCGCAAAGCGTACAAAGACGTAGCCAGGAAAGATGGGTCTCTCGATTACGACTCTCTGACGGTTCGCCCAAACCGATTGCTGTCGATAGAGTGGAAGGTAATGATCGACGCCATGGGCGGTCAGGAATCTTGAAGCTGTTTTATCATGGTTGTGCTTCACATACAGAACATTCCATTCCGGCATCGTGCTTGATCTCCTGTAACAGGCAGTTCCACTGCAAGTGCTATCGCAAAGCCTCGGACTTGTCGGAAGCCGACATCCAGTCGTCGGACCGATAGGAAAATTGAAAGACCGCATGTTCCCGGAAACGAGGCATTGCGCGTCGATGTGCGCGTTCCTTCGTCTTCCACGGACGGTATTGGCGTTTCTTTCGCCGATAGGAAAATAGTTCTGCAACTCCGATTGCCAGGCCAAGAACACCCGCGAGGAGAAAACCTCCCACAATAAGGCCCAGTGCGAATTTCAGTCCCGCAAAAAACATGGCGACACCTTTCTCTCTGTGCTATCGAAATACGAATGAGCGGTTTTCAGCTTTCTCAGGAGTCTTTCTCTACAACGCTGCCTTGGTGAAGTCCTAGCGCCGCCTGAACGCATAGAAGCGGCGAAAGCAGATCATGCAACGGTAGGGACGATAACCCAGCGAGATCAAGAGCGTATCGCGCCAACGAGGACGCGAAGGGCGTACCCAGTCGTTGCCTCTGCACCGTGAGCACGTCGCTCTTCTCTTTGACCCTGGCGCATTCATTGACACCATGTGTCGCGGCACTCTCCTTTCAAAGATGAAAAATGGGCGTTGCATCGAGATCCTGTCTCAAGCGCAACGCCCCAATGCCGTGCAATGAAACCCCTTAAGCCTTGCACTACGGCAGATAGTAGCGGAACGAAGTTTCGAAGATGTTGTCGAGACCCTCGGGGGCAAGGCCGTTCAAGTCAGCCCAGGTTTTGCGCTGGGCATAGCCGTACTGGATGCCTTGGCGGAAGCGGCCGCGCGATCCCTTGTAGAAGTCGTACCAGTAGCCCACGGTGAACTCCTGGATGTCGCGGTTGGTTGCCGAGCAGGAACTTGGCGTAGTTGGATAGTTCGTCGTGCCGCCAGTGCCAGTCGGCACAGGTTCGGTATTGCAACCGGCATTCGTGTAGCTGCTGATGGTGCCCACGCCGTAACCCAGCGGATTGCCCGTCGTCAGGTTGGTGTAGTGGGTGCGCTTCACGTAATCACCACCGTAGTTTGCGTAAACATCGAAACGCGGCGTAGCGTGCCACTCGACCGTCGAGAGCGCCGACCAAGTATGCAGCGGCGAGAGCTTGCCATCGGGACGCGCGGTTACGTCGGCGATGGTTGAAGTTCCGTACCGCCCCATGCCTGTGCCCCACAGACCTTTCAGGCCAAGATCGAAGCGCTTGCCGAGCACCGCGCGGCGCGCGCTGGCGCCGATGCCGCCGCCCGATTCAGTATCGTTGTAAGCTCCTGCGCTGGTTGCCGTACCCGCCGCGATCTCCGCTTTGGTTGCATTCGGATAAAGCCGTGCGCGGAAGAAGCGCGAGACACCAAATATTTCGTAATGTCCGCCCCACCTGGGTTCATAGGCCAGCTTGGCGATGAAGTCAGGAACGGCGTTCATCGAGTACGTTGTCAGCAGGCCCGGAGTCGAGCCGTTCGAAGTATTGGCCGCAGCGTTATAGTTGCCGCCGTTGGCACCGGAGCTGGCCCACAGGATCAGCGGCAGGCCGGTTACATCGCCGTTGACGACCGGCGTAAGCGTCTGCGGATTTTCAAGCGAGGCCGCAGCCCAGAGATGCGGATTGACCTGCTTGGTAATGCGGAATCCGTACTGCCGCGCCCAGACGAAGCCCGGCACGTAATTCGGATCGATGCTTTGTGGCGTCGCTTCCGTGCGCAACGTCAAACCGCTCTTATACTCGGTAGCCAAGGACCACATCTGGCCACCTGCGAAACTCCAACCGCTGGCGGTTTCGAGCTGTCCCCAGATCTGGCGCTGACGCATCACGTAGCTGTTCGACTGGTTGTTATTCGAGTTGGTGCCCGAGCCGAGAAAGTCCATCTCGAAGTAGCCGCGAAAAGTGTTGTGCGCGCCCTTGCTCTCAGCCATGAGCGCAAGACGCGACTGGCGTCCCGAGCCGAAGAACTCGCTAACCTTCGACATATCCGATCCGGTTAATGGAATCGAGGTCCACGCTGTCGGAATATCGCCGCCCGTGGCGTGATTGCGATCTACGGTTTCAGCCGCCGTGAAACTGCCCGCGGACGAGAGCGTGATGCCCTTGTAATGCAGCATGTCGGGATGCTCGATAGCTGCCTTGGTCTGCTTCTGATCGTCCTGAATCGTCTGCGCAATCGCAGCAGCATTACCTTTCAGATCGGTCACTGCGCTTTGGAGCGTGTTGACCGCGCCCGCATTGGCCGTCGTTGCCTGCTCGACGCCTTCAGCCTTGCGGCTGGCTTCGGCTGCTTCGGTCTTTGCTGCCGCGGCGTCTTTTTGCGCCTGCTGTAACTGCTGCCGCATCTCGTCCATCTGCGCCTGAATCTTCCGCATGTTGTCGAGCAATTGCTGATTCGTCTGCTCAAGCTGCATCTGCTCCGCGGTCTTCTCCTGCGCCTTCTCTTGCACTTTTGCCTTTGGCTTCGCGTGCTTTGCGGGGGCAGGCGTTTGCGCAAGAGCAACGCTCGCGCATAAGAGCAGAGTGACCATCATTCTTGCCATTCGATTCATTTCAATTTCTCCTTCGTCCTGTCCTTCAAAAAACACAAAGCCTTCCCGTACTGGTTCCCAGGTCTCAGAGTCGAGACCTGGGGCACCCAGATATGAAACCTGTCGAGCTGTCTACTGAATCGTCACCGTCAGCGGAACCGTAGCGGTCACCGTACTGCTTCCCGAGGGCGTCGTTCCGCTTCCAGTGATGGTGATGGTTTGAGTACCGGGAGTTGCAATCGTACTGACGTTCGATCCGCCGCAGGAGGTAAGCCCCAGCGTCGCTCCGATTCCCAACGAGAGCAGGGCGCACAGGCTCCAGATCGCGCTACGCTTGGCAATCCGCTTCCGGGCGAAGACGAGGAACAGTCCGGCCAGCGCTCCAGGTATCAGGACTCCGGCGAGACTCACATTCTGCTTCTGTGACGAGTTTGCGCCGACCACCGTGGCGGACGTGGTGTTGATGGTGATGATTCCCTTCTGCACGGTTTCCGCATAGGTGTAGCCGTTGGAGACATACTCCCCGGTAAACGTGTAAGTGGACGGGCTGACAGTGCAGGTCACGTTGGCGGGCAATGTGCCGCAGGCCAGCGTAATCGTTCCCTGGTATTCGTTCGATGGAGTGATCGTAATAACCGATTGGGCGCTCAATCCTCGTTGAATGGTGAGCGAGGATGGGCTCGCGGTAATCACATAGCTGCCCGCCGGACCCACCGTCAGCGTGCCGTTGATGGGGACGAAGTAATAGTTCGTCGAGGTCATCTGGCTGGTATCGACCGCAATCGTGTACGTTCCCGGCAAGGATGCCTGGGTTGCGGTCGTGGTCAAGATTGGCAGTCCCGACACCACTGACGAAATGTCTGTGTCGTTGTTCATGAAACCACCGGCCACGCCCGCCGTCGTCGTGCCAAGCGTGTAAGTGAAGGTGGGGTTCGGCGCGCCCTGTTCTCGGGTAAAGCTGGTGGCTGTTATATCCAGAGGCGCCTGGCCAATCGTGAAGCTGAGCACTACCGGCGTGGCGGCAGCGTAATCCTTGTTGCCTGGCTGGGTGAGCGTGATGGTGGCTGCGCCGATGCCGGTGGCGTCCCATTCCAGCGTGTAGTTCTTGGCACTGGGATAGGTCACGCTTTGGATGGCGGTCAGATTTCCGGTGATTGTGCCAGTAACCGCCAGCCCTGAGCTGGCAGTCGCCGTGACGGTCGGATCGTCGCCATACTTCACATTCGTCAGGGACGCAACATAGCTGATGGTCTGGCTAGCCTTGGTGATGGTGATGGTGCCGGGAGCAAAGGTTGAGAAGGTGTAATTCCCTGCTTTCGACGATGCTATGGCCAGCGTCCCCTGCGCCGCCGAGAGGGTAAAACTGCCGGGGTCCGAGGTGCTGGTGGCGCTGGTGGTGTAGACGGGACTGCCGCTCACCAGCGACGAACTGTCCGCGCCCACCCAGCCGGTGATGACCGGTGCAATGGCAGCCAGGGCCGTTGCGATGTTGGTCCCGTAGGAATACGACGGCGACGGCGCGGTCACCGTCAGCGGCGCGGGATTGACAGTCAGCGTATAAGTCGCCGTCGGAGAGGCCGCATAGGAGCAGGTTCCATTCTGAACGCCCTGCACCTTGATGGTTCCGGCACCGGTGATCGTCAGCGTGGAACCGGAGAGTGTTGCCGGTCCGCTCAGCAGAGTCCAGGTCACCGCACCGCCCGAACTGGCCGTCGCACTGAGCGGCACGGATGTGGTTTTGCCGTATGTCACAGAGGAAGGCAAGGACGAAGACAGACTGAGCGTCTGTGTCGTGGTTCCGGTAACGATGAATGTCCCGTTGATGAAGTTTGGAAAGTCGTAGTTGGTCGAGGTCAAAGTGCCAATCGTTGGAGTGACGGTATACGAAGTGCCGCAGATGGCGGCGGCCGTCGCGTTGGTGGTAAAGGCCGGAGCGCCGGAGTAGGCCGCGGCCGCCGTGTCTCCGTTTACTTCGCCGGTAATCGTAGCGGAGAATCCTGTCGAAAAGTTGAACGCGGCAAGCTGCGTGGGGGTCAGGTTGACATTGTTGGCGGTCACCGTCAGCGGAGCTTGTTCGGCGGTGATCGTCTGGGTGACATCCTCGGCGGCGGTGGTGGGGGCGTAATAGATCGTTGGATTGGAACTCGACGTGACCGCCGTGCTCCCGCCTGAGGCGGTGCCCTGCGCGGCGGTGATGGCGATGCTGCCGATGCCTTTAACACTCAGCACCGCGCTGGAGCCGGTACCACTGACGCTGCCGGATGCTGATGGAGAGACGGAGTAACTCGCGGCAAGGGTGGAACTAGCGGTAGCACCCAGGGTGATCGTACTTCCGTAGGTTACCGGACTGGTGAGCGCAGGAAAGGTGATGCTCTGCTGCGTCGCCGTCGGCACCTGCCAGAGCACAGTGCCTGCGTCCGCGATGTAGAGATTGCTTTGCGTGGAATCGAAGGCTATCACCGTCGGCTTATAGAGTTTCGCGCTGGTGGCCGCGCCACCCGCGCCAGCAGCGGTTGGAGTGGAAGACAGAGTCCCGGATGGATTGTCCACGCCGACGATCGTCGAAATATATCCCGAGGTATCGATCTTGCGGATGGCGTTGTCTTGATAATCGGCAAAGTACACATTGCCCGCCGAATCTGTAAGGACATAGTAAGATGTTTTCAAAGTGGCAGCGGTAGCAAGTCCACCATCGCCGCAAGGTGTTGCTGTGCAAGCTGTAACTGCAGTTGCCGTGTAGGTTCCCGCGACCACGTAGATATTGCCAGCAGTGAGGGTATACCCCTCAGCAGTGGCCGCGACGGCTAATACCGGTGGAACTGCACCACCCACGTAGAGGACGCGGAGGACATCCTCTACTCTATCCATGAGATAAACGTTCCCTGTGGCATCAATGGAGATAGCAGTTGTGGCATCAAGAACTGCGGCACTCGTTGCCGGACCGTATTGCGGACAGGAAGAAGTGGATGAAGCTGTGCAGTTCTGTTTCACGACACCAGCAAAAACATAGATATCGCCTTGTGTAAGAGTAGAGGCAGTCCAGCCCTCGGCAAGCAGCACCGGGGGAGGAGTTGTGGCCGTGGAGGAGTAGATGACATAGGCTGCTCTATTTATGCCATCTCCGATATAGACATTACCCCAGGAGTCGGTCTTGACATCGACTGGTGTACCGAGCTTGATGCTGGTCGGAGATTGGCCGCTGACCTGCGAGTTTCCGCCTGTCGTGGTGTAGCTGCTCTGACTGCCTGCCGTACCGGCGATGACCTTGATGGTTGCGGTAGCGTGATCGATCTCATCTACAGTGAAGCATTTGCTATCCGCGATGTAGAGGTTATCGTTCGCGTCGAACCACATCGCGGTGACAGTTTTGTATGGTGATGATGCCGTAGCCAAGGCGATAGGCGTAGTGCCAGTGCAACCACTACCTAGAGTCCCAGCGATCGTATAAACATCGCCCTTTACGGGTGTCACTGGTGTGCTAGCATTCGTGGTAACAGCGGCCAGAATGGGAGGCACCGTCCCTCCCGCATAGACCATCGCCATGTACCCGCCGCCAGCAACGAAAACCACATCTCCCTCGCTGTCCACGGCCACTGCGGAGGCACCTCCGATGCTGCCGGAGGTGGGTAAAGTGCCGCTGGTGAGGCCAAAAGCGCCCCCACCGTTCCCGGCGAAGATGTTGATGGCTCCGGGAAAGAAGCCCGAAGGGGTGTCCTGCGCGAAAGAGACCTGCGGGATCAGAAACAACGCACAGAGCAGCAGGCAGCAGCGGCGGAGCGAGCGCCAGGGAAATCTCGAATCAGCTAAAAAGAATTTCATACGACCTTCCTCAAAAATCTGTCGAAAACTTTGCGTTGAAGGGTACGGGCTTTAGCCCGTACATTGAACTTCGATTTTGATTTCCGGCTTTAGCCGCCGAGGAAAACGAACTCCATTGACTCTCGGGGGCTAAAGCCCACTGCGTTTGCTGTTGCCGATGTACGGGCTAAAGCCCGTACCCTTCACTCAAGCCCGAACCGTTCACGAAAGCCCGTTCCGTTTACGAAAACCCGTTCCGTTTACGAAAACCCGATGCCTTCATCCCTGCCCAGGTTGCCGGGCAGATTACTGCTGAAACAGGTAGAGAATCATGACTCTGCCACCCGTATCGGTCGTCCAGTTGGCGCCCGATACGATGAGGGCGTACTTGCCTTCGGCTTTGCCGGCGACGACTGTCGCCGAGGATGTACAGGTGACATAGCCCTCGGCGTTGGTGCCTGGGGTAATTCCGGTTGTGCCATTGTTGGCTATCGCCGTGGCGCAATTCTGTGCGGGATCGAGAGCGGTGATGGTGGCGGATGGATAGTACCCGTTGTAGGTCGAATCCTGCTTGCCGAGGCTGATGGTCATCGCGGTGGCGGGGTCCAGCGCCTGCGTGACATCGGCATTGGCATAGGCTTCGCCCGTCAATCCCGTGAAGGAGACCGGCGCGGTATAAGGCTGTTTTCGGAGTTGCTGTCCCTGGTAAACGCCGGGTTCAGCGTGAAAGCCGATGTAGTTTTTGGAGGCAATATCGGAGGCCGACAAAGCCGCCGTCGGCTCCGCAATGCCTACGACGGAAGCGCCGTAGGGACGAGTCACAGTAGCCCCGCCAGTCCCTGGAATGGTGGTTCCCAGGGCAACGCTCTGGTCGCCGGCAAAGAACCCGGAGGGCCCGATCCAGATATTGGATTGCACCTGCGAGGATGGGAAGATGAAACCGAACTGGTAGTGGTCCAGCAACGTACTACTGCCGGTGAAGTTGATGGTGGAAAGATTGCTGCTGGCGCCGCAGGTGGCGGCGAAGGAGTTAGGGCCATAGGCATAATCGCCTTGCAAGTCATCAAAGGCCCAGTTGGCACCCGTGGTGTCAGTGCTGGCGACAATGGTTCCGTACGCATTGTCACGTACGTCGAGATATTGAAAGCGAAGCCTTCCGGTGAGGGGATAGCACTCGGTCTGCGGAACGCCAAAGACGAGGGCGTTGGTCGAGTCGCCCGGCCGCAGCATGGCCGCGCGGCCCTCGACCTCGAACGCCAAAGCGCCATTGCTCAGCACCGAGAAGCCGTTGGTCGTCGCCGTAATCGTGCCGGTGGTTGCCGCAGCCGAATAGGTGACCGGCTGATAGCTGAATTTGCCGTTGGTGTTGTCGAGGGTGAAGCTCCACTCGCCGGAAGACTGTGCGCCGACGTAGGTGTTGACCGGCCCCGCCGCGGCAGGCGTCGGCAGCCCGACGGTTGCCGATGGATCGGGAACGACCATCGTCTTGCTGCCGCTGGTGCAACCGGTCAGCAGCGTCAAGGCCACAAGTCCAGAAATACCAATGCTAGTCAGAAATTTCATCTCATTCTTTCCTGAAGGGTACGGGCTTCAGCCCGTACATTGAAAAAACAACCTTGATTCTCGGCTTTAGCCGCCGAGGGAAAGCTAACTAACACCTCCCTCAGGGGCTAAAGCCCACAATTCTTTCTGCTGTTGATGTACGGGCTAAAGCCCGTACCCTTCACTTGAGGCCTGCATGATGCGAGGGATAAATCCCTCGCATCCCTCCGAGTCACCTTTCTCAGAAGATCAGTTTGAGTGCGAATTGGACGGTGCGCGGGCGGTGCGCATCGACCGGGTGCAGGAAGGAAGAGCCGGTGAGGCAGTCCGTGCCATCGCCGCCAGCGGCGCTGTAGTAGGCGGCGTTGCCTCCGTAGCAACTGACTTCGTTCTGCGCCTGGTTGCCCAGCGTCGGATCGTAGATGCGGAACTGAGTCGTGTTGAATACGTTGAAGGCCTCGGCGCGAAACTCGGCATTCATTTGGTTGAAGACCGGAAAATGTTTCAGCATCGCCATGTCGGAGTTCCAGCGGCGCGGATTGTTCAGGTCGTTGCGTCCGGCGTTGCCGAAGGTCAACCCGCGCGGCGCGATGAAAGCCGCAGGGTTGAGCAGTAGCGGACCAACGCTCTTGCTGTTGTTGCCGCCAGCCGGACGGCGCGACTTCGCCGAGATGCCGGACCAGTCAGGATAAGAACCCGATCCGACGCCGTTGGCGACACCCGCGTTATCGAGGGCGCTGATGCCAGCCGGGCTGCCGTTATTGACCACCGTGAAGGGAATGCCGGTCTCGAAGATGGTGAGGCCGCTGAGTTGCCAGCCATCGAGTACGCCTTTGACAACTTTGGAATTTTGCCAGGCGGTGCGGGACTCCGGCGTGTTGGCGTCGTCTACCGCGTGCAGAAACGAATCGAAGAACTTGAGCAGCGGCAGATCGTAGATGTAGCTGACGTGCAGCAGGTGGCGCTGATCGAAGTTGGAACTGGCGCGGTTACCCTTCAGGTTGAAGGAGTTGACGAAGGTGGCGTCGGAGCGGTCGGAGGCGTTGTCGAGCGAGTGGCTGTAGGTATACGCCACGCCCAGTGTGAGCGGGCCTTGCACCTTGCGCAGCGTGGCCTGGAATGCGTTGTAGCTGGAGTTGGCGACGTTTTGCAGCGAGTGAATCTCGCCGATTCCAGAAGCGTAGGTGCGCAGCGAGTTGGGCGATAAGCCGTAGGGCTTGGATCCAGTGGTAATGGACCCAACCGCGGCATAACATGCGGCAACCAGGTTGTTGTAAGCCACATCGCCTGGCGCGACCGATGCCCCGTTTCTCAATAGAAAGTAACCTTGTGTCGCTGACGTTCCTCCTAAAGAGCAATCGCCGGCATCCGTAGAGTAGCCATATGCCGGATTCGCTCCCTTGGTGACCATCGGCTCATGCGCACCGTAAGGATTGCTGCCAGCCGGTTGCAACTGATTGGTTTCGAGTTCCGCCGTCAGATGCGTTCCCTTGCTGCCCACATAGGCGAAGGTTGCAAGCGCGTTGTGTGGCAGTTCGTGTTCGATGCTGAAACTCCACTGCTGCACGTAGGGCCAGACCGCCTTGGTGGGAATCGAAGTGACGCCGAGGGGAAAGGCAGCGCTCTGATACTTTCTGGTGATGGTGTTAAAGCTTTCTCCAATGGTGCTGAAACTGGTGCCAAGCTGCGTCATGCTGAGCACGTTGGGCGAGGCGCCTTCGAGCGATCCGGTATTGGCTTCGTCCGCCGTTCCATGCTCGAAGAAGACTCCGTAACCGCCGCGCAGAACCGTCTTGCCGCCGCCGGTCGGATCCCAGGCAAAACCAACGCGTGGGGCCGGATTGAAGAGATGACCGGACATGCAGCCAGATGGACGACCGCCCTTGCCGCATTGCACCATGCCATTGATGAGCTGCGGATTGACGCTGCCATCGCTCGCATAAATCGCAAGAGGCGCGTAGGTACTCGCATTCCGCAAGCCGCCACTGCCATCTACAAAGCTTTCGCTTGCCGTTGATGTACTGAAGGCCGACGGCTCCCAGTTCCAGGCGTTGTTATTGAGCTCGTGAAAAGTCCCGAAGAGGCTCATACGCAGGCCGAGATTGACCGTGAGCCGTGGCGTCAACTTCCAGTCATCCTGGAAGTAAGGCTCGACGATCTGGTAGCGCTGACGGTATCTCGCCTGCGCACTGTCCTGTTGGAAGGTTGCAATTCCTCCAATGAGGAAATCCGCGAAGGCATTGCCCGAAGAATTGGTCAGGTTGCTCTCGGTCACCAGCCCCTGCGTATCACCGGTAGCCGCGCCAATCGGCCCGTTGGTCTGGTTGCGCTGGAAGATGACCCACTGCGCGCCAAATTGGAAGTTGTGTTGTCTCCAGGTTTTGGTCAGATTGTCCGCGAAGCTGTAGGTCGGATTGCTATGCTCCCACGGCATATAACCGGGATCGCTGGAGAAACCATAGCCGCCATACTCGGCATTGTTGCCCGCGATGGAGACTCCGGGAATCTTTGCGACGCCATCGGTTCCGGCGCTGTTATTGCTAAAGATGCTCTTCATTCCGCAGGTCGAAGCGTTGTTGGCTGAAGTACAAGGCACATCAAGAGCAGCGGGACGTGTCAGGCTCACCCCCGACCCGGCTACATCCGCAAGCGTGATGTGCGAATTCGTGTAGCTGGCAATGAATTCGTTCAGGAAGGTAGGTGAGATCGCTCCGGTCAAACGCGCCATATAACTGGTGCCCGGCGCATAAAACCTGTTCTGAATGGTTGGAAAACTGTTCTGTGTGGTCGCATACTGCGGAACCGGCGTTGTCTCGTCCCATTCATCGTGAATGTATCGGAAGCCCGCCTGCCATTTGGGATTGATCGCGTGGTCGATGCGGAAGAGTTCTTCGCGCCAGTAGGTCGGCAGAGAGACCTCTCCATTGAAGCAGGCCGTTCCCGTCGAGTTGCAGCCGCTGGTTGCGTTGGGCAGTGGGATGATGCCTGTACCCAGGAGCGCCACTGCATTCTGGTTGAGCGAGCCTTGTTGGAATATCTGATTGTTCACATATGTATATAAGTTGCCACTGCCATCATGTGCTCCTTGCGGGCAGTCGGGATACTTGGTTCGACTAAAAGCTACATTGCTGTAATTATTCGATGCCGCTGGGCAGACATCGCTGAAATCTCCTCCACGCTCTCCCAGCGACGGAACCGCTTGCCGATAAGCGTAAGGATCTTTTTCGATGCGCGCCTCTTCCGAGAAGAAGAAGTGCGTTTTGCCTTTGGCGTCGTAGACGTGCGGAATCGACAGCGGTCCGCCGATGGTTCCGCCAAAATCATTGCGGCGATAGAGCGGTGCGCTGTTGCCGACGTCGAAGTACCCCTTGGCATTGAAGTCTTCATTGCGGAAGAACTCATAGACACTGCCGTGATACTGATCCGTTCCCGATTTGGTGGTGACGATGGTCGTGCCGTTGCCGGTGCTCGGATACTGTGCCCCGTAGTTCGAGGTCAGCACCTTGATCTCTTGAATCGCGTCAATGCTGGGCGTGACGATCAGCGTACTGTGATCTTTGTTGATGCCCACGTTCAGCGTTTCGGAACCATCCACCTGAAAGCTGTTGTATTCGGTGCGACCGCCGTTCACGCTATAAGCGACGCTACCTGCCATGCCGACGCGCGCTTCGTCCTGTTGTGTCTGATTGCTGACGCCGGGAGCCAGAGCTATCAGTTGTGAGAAATTGCGACCGTTGAGTTGAATACCTTGAACTTCTTTACCGGTGATCGTACCGCTAACCTCGGCATTCTCGGTATGAAGCTCGGTCAACTCGTTGCCGGAACTTACATTGACTGTTGTTGCCTGCGCCTCACCAATCGTGAGATGGACATTGTAGAAGATTGCTTGTCCCATCCCTAACACAACGCCGCTGTTTACGGACGGGGAAAATCCCTCGACTTTCACGATGATCTGATAGTGGCCAGCGGAAAGGTAGGGGACAGTATAGTTACCATTGCTGTCCGTTTTGGTGGAGAATCGAACGGAACTCTCCTCGTTGATGACCTGCACCTCCGCATTCGGAACGACGGCATTCTGCGGATCGGTCACCTGGCCGGTAAAGCGTGCTGTCTGTCCGAGGGCAAGAACTGGGGCACACAGAAAAAACAGACACGTCAAGCTACGTAGCAATCGTTGCAACATTGTGAATGGCTTCCTATTTGTTGTTCTGGTTCGTTGGCGGAGGTGATGACAAAGCCGATGCAGAGTTCGACAGGTTGGCAACTATCCGATGCAACTGACGAAGGGATTGCTCCAACTCAAGCGCGATAACCGGAGCGCTTCGCGGTTGAGGGTTATTGTTGGAAAGTAATTCGCTCGACAGAGCACGATGGCGCTCAATCGCTGCCACCAACTGGCTGTTAGCGCCGTTACCGTTTGGTTGATTCAACGGAATACCTGTCTCCGCAAGCAGTTGATCTTCGAGCCGGAGGGAGGAGAGAAGTTTTGCCCTGTGATCGGCAAGAAGCTGCTGCAAAGAGATTTCTGAAGCCGGAGAAAGCTGTTTATTGGCTCCGAATTCCTTCATCAATTCCGCTAGCGCCTTGCTTTCCTGGCTAACGTCTACCATGGCATCTGTGAGCCTGCTGCTTAATTCGCCAATTTGCTGTCGGCTCATGCCGTGTCTATTCAGATACTCAACGAGCGGCGAAGCCGCCCCTGAAGTCGAGACCTCTTTGATGCTGGTAATCCCGTTCGCCGCGCTCTGGCGCGCCTCGAACTCCTGAAAGGTGAAGATTGCGGACATCACGTAGGGAACTTGATGAAGATGCGTTTCAATCTCGCGCTTACGCTCCAAGGTTGCGACGATTCCTTTTACTTGCACACCGGTCGAACTGCGACCGATCTCGATGCGCTCGTTCGAATCGGCGCCCAACTGATGCAGCACGACACGCGCTTCCAACTCGGCTTCATCAAGTTCCATCTCGGAAGGCAGATAAGGAAGTCTTGGCAAAATCGAGGCACGGGGCGAAGTGTCCGGCCCCGAGAGAAGAGCCGTTGGAGATTCAAACCATTCTTCCCGCGCCGCGCTCCACGGCAAAACGTCATAACTGAGTTCAGCGATCTCCACTGTCCCTGCATCATGCAATTTGATGGTGCGTGCGACTGGATGGAAGTCGCTGTCGCGTACTGTTAATGACTCCTGCAAAATCGGTCCATCCGGTACAGTGGTCGTCAGCTTCAGGAGGTGGGCACCCTCCTTCGTGATCGCATCTTTGCGGATATGCTGATGGTCGTGCCAATCCTGATAGCTGTAGGCTGATAGCGGCTCATCCCAGTTGACGCCAGCCACAGCCAGCCTATCTTTAAGTTGCTCGTCGGCGAGACCGAGCGCCTGCCGCTTCGGACGGCGAAAGCCTTGCGCATCGCGATAGATGGAACGATTCACGATCCTTTGCGACGTTTTGATTCTTATCTGCTGAAGAACTACGCCGGAAGTGGCCGACTTCTGCGCCGCAGAATCCAGCGCCTCAGCGCGAACCAGCAGAGCATTGGCGGTAAGATGCGGTGGCTCATTCCACCACAGGATGAAGCAGAGTACAGAAGCTGCCGCCAGGATCAGCGCGGTTGCGAAGATAGGATTCATGGTGGGGATCGGAATTTGTTTGAGCATGGCCCAGAACTTCGGCCAGAGGGGCTTACGGCGTTGCGGCTCCCGAGGATTAACAGCAACAATGGAAGCTCCATGATCGCTGATCTTATCCGTTGCATCTCTGCCGTCGGATTCAGTGGACTCTTCTACTACGGCCAGCAATGCTGGGTCCATATAAGAGGTCTCAATGCGCGGCCCCATACTGGTAAAGCGAAGCCATGCTTCGACTGTTCGCCCGCAACTCAACCGCACTTGCCGGTAGACTTCGGGGGGAACGTTCGGAGGCACGGAGGAAACCGGCATCGCCAACAGGCACAATCCCTGCTCACTCAGGACTTCGATCAGCTCGATCTGTTCACCGATCTTGATCTCGACTTCCTGCTTGCAGACAGCTAAGCTGATGTCTTGAGTCGCAACAACATGGCCATTGACCACAAGCATGAGGCTGCGCGGTTGGTGCTCCAATACTTCCTGGATTCGATTCCGCACGATGCCCAGACTGCGCTTGAGCGCGTCCTCTTTTTTGGAGAAGGCGATTTCCTTGCTCACCGGCTTCGGGTTATGACGCTCCACAAGCGCCCCCTCGAAAGATCTCTCTGCAAGCGGAGGAATTTTCAGCATATGCGTGACCACATCGAGGCAACGCTTGCAACTCACGATATGAGCCAACAACTCGCACTCAATCGGTTTGGTGGGTTCGACCGAATAGCGGGCGGACAGTTGCTCGGTGGGAAGGCAGGCTCCGCGGCGCGAATTCAAAAGTATCTCTCGAAGTTCATCTACAAATTGTTCGGTAGGTAATGCCATTGAGGTAGGCGTAAATTCTGGCATGTCGTCCGAGCGCAGCACTCGCACCTTGCCAGAATCGGATAAATGACGCTTCAAGTCCTTGCGCGCGGCTCTCAATCCGTTATCGACCACCGGACGCGAGACGAGGCCAATCCGAGTAATCTCTTCGGGAAAGTACCCGTAGAAAAAGCGCAGAATCAAAATGCTTGCGGACTTGGCAGAGTCCTTCCGCCAGCAGAGATAGGCAAGAATACGACGCAGATTGTTTTGTATGTCGAGTGGGCTCGCCGATGGACTCTGACGTAATCCCACGCTGATTGAGTCGAACTCGGCAATGGAGAGATTCTGAAGCGGATACTTCTGCAAGCGACGCAGATGCGCCAGATGAACATGTTTCAGATAGGTGTAGAGCAGCGCCTCGACATTCTGCGGATCATCGAGTTCTGGATCGCTGATGGCAAACTGGACAAAAGTATCCTGGACCATATCCTCCGCTGTCGAACGATCTCCCTGCGCGAAGTAGAGCGCCCACTGTATCAACCATTCGTACTTGAGCACGAATAGATCGTCGAGCGTGGCAGAACCTAACGGGTTTGATCGAACGAGTCGCATAAGGTGTATGTCTATATAGTCCGAGATTGTCCCTTATCTAACCTAACCCCCACGACAATTCACCATCCTTTAGCATTCGAGCCGTGACGAGCCTGTTGTCTGCCTTCGCACGCGAAATGAATCTTCGCGCAACAATATTACGTTTCTATTGGTTAGCTTCCTTTTCGGAATAATTGCCGATCTGAAGCTCTCTGTTTTTGAGTGAGAGAACAATGCCGGATATTCGTGCTTGATCAGAAAGACACGGCGGGAGTGGAAGCCTTTCAGTGGGATTCACGGGAATTTAATATGAATGGCAGGTTAGATTACTGCTGATTCTGACCTATTTCGATAGACATCGTAGCGACGTTGAAGTGCGCAATTGTGTCTCGGCTTTCCATCGAAAGATGGAGACAGTTTACCGAGGACTCCCCTGAACGTATGAACGAAAAAACGATCGTCATCACTGTCTTGTTGCTGAAGCCAGGATTTGAAGAACTGATTGTTCCAGAACTGGCTTCGATCATCGAAGCCAGCCGGCAAATTGAAGGCTGTCTGGTCTTCGACCTGTTCCGGCTTTCTCAAGAACGATCGACACTGATCCTGCATGAGGTTTGGGATACGCGCGAAGCTTACTCGCGCAGTCCGTTGAAAATCGAGATGATGAATCTGATGCTGAAATCTCAGGCGCAACCGCTTCGCTCGTGGACTGTCGAAGAGGTTTGCTGATTCAACCGAACGCTGCGCATCGGTCGCTACGATCCGGCTTCTATCGTTTCCAAGGCTTGATGGTCGGACGAGGAACAGAGGGAGCCCGTGCTGCTCCAATCTGCATTTTGTCGCTCCGCATCCGGTCTCTCATGCGCAACACCGCGTCCACGAATGAGGCCAACATCGACGACTGTGGCTCGTCACGGAATACAAGCTGGATTTCGGCGTAAAGATTGTCCTCGGCAAAGGGCCGGAACACCGCCACGCTCCGCACGAGGTTCTTCGTTGACGCCCGTGGCATCAAGGCCGCACCGGCAATCTTGCTATATTCCGGCGAGCCGATTTGGGGCGTATTGGAGTTGGCGACCTCCGCAAACTCGAACGCCTTATTCCGATGATTTGCGCAGCAAGTTTCTTCAGGCCTATGCTGCCGGCTGGCTGGCCAGTTTGGCGTCAGCTGGGGCTGGGCGAAGAAGATTCGCCGCCAGCAATTGAGTTCCGGGCAGACCGCGCGCGTGCGCCAGCAGCGGCACGGCTTTGCCAGTCGCGTCGGCGCCGAACAGCGCGAGTTGTTGTGCACGTGGTTGCGTGGGCAACCCGACTCGACCGATGAGGAATTGCGTCATCGTCTGGCCGCGAACGGCGTGACGGTCTCGAAAAGCCGCGTTGGACAACTGATTCGTCAGATGGGCGTGCGGCATATAAAAAGTCGCTCCACGCCGCCGAACGCGACACCGAAGAGAACCTCAAACGGCGCGCAGAGTTCCACGCCAAGATCAGCTCCATCGCGCCGGAACGCTTGATTTTCCTCCACCCCGCAGACGAAGACCTGTCTGCGGGGGCCCGGTCCTGGACGAGAGCGGGGTGACCACTTCGATGACGCGGCTCTATGCGCGTGGCTTCGATGGCCTGCGCATCCATGAAGGCACGCCGGAGAGCCACTGGAAAGTGCTGACCACGCTGGGCGCGATGAGCTTGCGTGGCATGCTGGCGTCGATGACGATTGAAGCGGCCACCGACGGAGATATTTTCGAGGCCTTTCTCGAACAGGCGCTTTGCCCAAAACTGAAGCCGGGCGATGTAGTGGTGATGGACAACCTGAGCGTGCACAAAGTGGAACGTGTGCGCGCACGGATCGAAGGTACGCACGCGGAGTTGCTTTACTTGCCGCCCTACTCGCCAGACTTGAATCCGATCGAGAAAGCATGGTCGAAGTTCAAACAGTTCTTACGTTCGGCCAAGGCTCGCACCGCAGAAGCGCTCGACCAAGCCGTATCCGCAGCCATCGAAACCATCACGCCGGATAATGCAAAGGCATGGTTCAAGCACTGCGGATACAGGATACAGAAGGTTTAGTTCTGCGCTAGTACTACAGTTGTACTTCTTCAAAATTTGAGAATCGCGGCAAAGCCCGAAGCCTAAAGGCCTCGCAAATTCACGCTTTTTCAGGGGCCTGAAGGCCCCTGCTCCCTCCGAATTTCCGATCCACAACTGTAGTACTAGCCCCTGAAGGGGAGGCCCTTTTCCGAATTGCGCGTTGTTCAGAGCTTCCTTAGAACTGGATCAAAGAATTTTTAGATAGATAGCAGGGGAAACAATTGCGATTCCGCGGAACTCACGAAGAGTGAGCACATCCTTGTCTCCGGCGACCAGCAATCCAGCTCCAGCCTCCCAGGCGGTTTCCAGAATCGCGTCGTCTTTGGCATCGCGGCAAATGCCCTTGATTTTTCCTGTGACTTGCACAAATAGCGCCTCGATCAACAACTCATCGAGCTGAGCCTGCAACTCTTGCGCGTTACGGCCGAACTTATGGGTGAGAACGCGCAGAATTTCAGCTTGAATAAAATCGGAGATGGCCAGCTTATCGTGCGTTAAAGCCCGGAATACCGCCCGATCGGGAACACCGCCGAACTCCAGCGCGGAGGCCCAAACATTGGTATCCAAAACAACGATCATTTTACCCGGCGCCTTCGCTCACCTTCCCGGCGTGTCTCGCGGATGAGCCTTGGCACGTCCTCCGGGCCATGGCCCATGTGACGCGTCCGGCTGCCTGCCAGTTGCGCTGCATCCAATACGGCGCGAACGCGGCTGGCGCGGTAGGCGCGAAACGCCTCGCGAAACAGTTCGCTCACCGTACGGCTCTCGGCGCGCGCGATCTTGGCCACCTGGTCGGCCATATCGGGCGGCATGGAAATGGTGAATTGCCGGCTGATTCGTTCCATGACAATACATTACTCAGTCATACAATGTCATGGCAACAAAAATGACCGGTCTTTGTCCTTTTCGCATATTTTGAGGTTGTTCCAGCCGCGATCCACGCGCCGAATTTAAGATGAGAGAGTGCGTAATTATTTCAACTACTTTACCGAGATCGAAGAGCGCTTCCAGCAGCGGCGGGGAACGGCGCTGCTGCTCTCGACGCTGGATTGGGCGCTGATCGAAAGCTGGCACGAGGCCGGCATTCCGCTGGAGGCGGCGCTGCGCGGCATCGACGCGGCCTTCGACAAATACGACGCGAAGAAGGCAAAATCGCGGCGCGGCTTGCAGCGGATCAACGGGCTGGCCTGGTGCTCGCAGGCGGTGATGCAGGCGGCAATGGAGCTGAACGAGGCGGCTATCGGATCGAACCCGGAGACGGCGGAAGCCAAGGAATCGGGCTTTGAACACGCGCGCGTGGCGGTCCATTTAACCGAAGCGGCCGCGGCGTTGGAGACGGCCACCGCGGCGCCAGATGCCTGCCGGGCCACCGCGGCGCGTTTGCGCGAGTTGGCAAACGAGGTCACCGCGGCCAATCAGGCCCCGGCAAAATCCGTGGACCTGGAAACGCTGGAACGCTCGCTGACCGTGCTCGAAGAAAAACTTTTTGCCGCGCTGACGGCGGCGGCGCCCGAACAGTTACTGGTGGATCTGAAAGAGCACGCGGCGCGCGAACTGGCCCCCTACCGCAGCCGCATGGGCGCCGTGCAGATGCGCCAGGTGGAGCAGCAGTTCGTGCACAAACAGTTGCTGGTCCACTACAATTTGCCACGGCTGAGTTTGTTCTACATGGGCCAGCAATGAAGAAGACGGAAAGAAAAAATCGGCGCGGCGCCCAACGGCAGGCGATGAGAGCACAGGGGCGCATGTCCGCGAAAACAGCGGCAAAAGCCCCTCATCGTTCTGCCAGCTTGACGGCACAACAAAAGCCGGTTCCAGATACGAATTTCAGTTCGGCGCAACGGAATCCATCCCCAGAGCCACATCTGGTGCAAATTGAAAAGCCCATCTACGGCGGCGCGTTTCTGGCACGCGTGGCGGGCAAGGCCGTCTTTGTGCCTCTGGCGTTGCCGGGCGAAGAGGCACGGGTGCGCATCGTCGAAGAAAAGCGCGGCTACGCGACGGCCGAGTTGGAAGAGACCATCGCCGCGGCGGCCGGACGCGTTGCGCCTGCCTGCCCGCACTTTGGCGCTTGCGGCGGCTGCCACTATCAGCACGCCAGCTACGCGGCGCAACTCGGCTACAAGCAGGCGATTCTGCGCGAGACGCTCGCGCGCGGCGGGGTTTGCGTGCCCGACGAGATCGCGGTCGTCGCTGGCGAGCCGTGGGGCTATCGCAACCGCATCCGGCTGGCCTTTGACGCCAAAGGAAACGTAGGCTACCGCGGGCGGCGTTCGCACGCCGTGATTCCGGTCTCTGCCTGCCCCATCGCCGCGCCGCTGCTGCTGCGGGCCGCGCTGGTTGCAAGCGAGTTGACGCGCGCGTTGCCCGCACAAACCCGGCCCAGCGAGATTCTGCTCTTCTGCAACACGGAAGAAACGGCATTGCTGGCCAGCGTGACGGCCGCGGGTGGCGAAAAGAAGCAGTGGCAGGCGTTCGCCGTGGCGCTGGCGGAAAAGGTTCCCGCGACCAAGGGCGTGAAGTTTTCCGCCAGCGGCGAACCGCCGCGAACCATCGCGCATTGGGGCGAGCGCTCGCTCGTCTATCGCGCCGCGGGTCATGAGTATCGCGTCGATCAGGGCGCGTTTTTCCAGGTGAACCGCTGGCTCGTGGACGCACTGGCCGAACGCGCGACGGCCGGCCACAGCGGCGATCTGGCCTGGGATCTGTATGCTGGCGTGGGATTGTTCGCGCGGCGGCTGGCAGACAAGTTCGCGCGCGTGGTGGCGGTCGAGTCCGCGCCTCCGGCCAAGGCCGCGCTCGCGCACAATCTGCGCGGCACAATGGCCGAAGCGGTAAATGCCGCGACACTCGATTTTTTGCGCGGGGTTGGCAAAAAAGAACGGCCGGAGCTGATCGTTGCCGATCCGCCGCGCACCGGGCTGGGCACGGAGACCACCACGCTTTTGGCCGCCATCGCCGCGCCCGGGCTGACCTACGTCTCTTGCGATCCGGCGACGCTGGCCCGCGATCTGCGCGCTCTCATCGCGAGCGGCTATACCATTCAGTCTCTCGCCGTGGCCGATCTCTTTCCGCAGACCTATCACCTGGAGACCGTGGCGCAGTTGCGCCGCTAGCGCGGACCCAAACTTGCTATATCCCGGCGAGTCGATTTGGGGCGTATTGGAGTTGGCGCTCTGCGAACTTAAACGATGCCATTGGCCCTATTCCGGCGATTTGCGTACACAACTGCTGGAGGCTTATGCGGCCGGGGCCAGCAGTCTTCGCCGGTTGTCCCTTCAGTTCCGGGTCAGTTGCAGTTACACGAAGAAGATTCGCCGCCAACAACTGGAAACCGGCAGCATGGTGCGAGTAGGTCAGAAACGCCGTGGCTACCTGCCGCCTTACTCGCCCGATCTGAAACCCCTCGAGAAAGCATGGTCGAAGTTCAAACAGTTCCTGCGCTCGGCAAAGGCACGTACGACCGAAGCTCTGGACCAAGCCGTTACTGCTGCGCTGGAAACCATCACCGCCGAAAATGCAAAAGCAGGGTTCCGACACTGCGGATACAGGATACAGATGGTTTAGGTTTGCGCTAGGGCCTGTCATCAAATCAACCAGATGAGCGTGGCCGCGAAGTGAACGGCAGCCAGGAAGTTTCGTGCGGTTTTGTCGTAACGTGTGGCGATGGCGCCCAGACTGATATAGTCCGCGATCCGGGCACCCGGAGAGAGTTCCACTACTGAACGCGCCACCTGTGGCCTCCTGTCCTTGTCACATGCAGAATGCCACAGGTTCCGTTAAGTGAACAGTAGTATGGCTAGCCGGCTTTCTCCAGCAGGCAGAGCGACAAATCGCGGCGCTCCACCATGTCGCGCGTGATTTCGATATCGCGTACGCGCTTGTTCGAGGGCAGGTTGTACATCAGGTCGAGCATCAGTTCCTCGAGAATCATGCGCAGGCCGCGAGCGCCCACCTTGCGTGCCATGGCCTCGCGGGCCACGGCGCTGGCCGCCTCGCCGGTAAAGTGCAGCCGCACGTTCTCGTACTCGAATAGGCGCTGGTACTGCTTGAGGATGGCGTTGCGCGGCTTGGTGAGTATCTCGATCAGAGCCACTTCGTCGAGTTCGTCGAGAACGCCCATCACCGGCAGACGGCCGACGAACTCGGGAATGAGGCCGTACTTGATGAGATCCTGCGGCTCGGTCCTGCGCAACAGTTCGGTGTCGCGGTGCGAGCGGCTGGTGGCCTGATCGGCGTCGGCGTCGGCGTTACGGAAACCGAGAGCCTTTTTGCCGATGCGGCGGCCTACCACGCGCTCCAGACCGACGAATGCACCACCGCAGATGAACAGGATATTGGTGGTGTCGACGGCCGTGAACTCCTGGTGCGGATGCTTGCGTCCGCCCTGGGGCGGCACATTGGCCACGGTGCCTTCGAGGATCTTGAGCAGCGCCTGCTGCACGCCTTCGCCCGAAACATCACGGGTGATCGAGGGGTTCTCGTCCTTGCGGCCAATCTTGTCGATCTCGTCGATGTAGATGATGCCCTGCTGGGTGCGCGTCACGTCGCCGTCGGCGGCCTGCAGCAGCTTGAGGATGATGTTCTCCACATCCTCGCCAACGTAACCGGCCTCGGTGAGCGTAGTGGCGTCAACAATGGCAAAGGGCACGTCGAGCATCTTGGCCAGGGTATGCGCCAAAAGCGTCTTGCCCGAGCCCGTGGGCCCGATCAGCAGAATATTCGACTTGGCCAGCTCCACATCGTTGGAGCGGGTGCGGTTGAGCTGAATGCGCTTGTAGTGGTTGTAGACGGCGACGGCCAGCTTCTTCTTGGTCTGATCCTGGCCGATGACAAAATCATCGAGAAAGGCCTTGACCTCTTCGGGCTTGGGCAGATGGCCGGCATTGGAGGCGGGCGCGTCGTTACCGCGGTCGTCTTCAAGAATGGAATTGCAGACGGCGACGCACTCGTCGCAGATATATGCGCGAGGATAGTCGCTGGGCGAGGAGATTAATTTGGCTACGGCGTCCTGCGATTTATGGCAGAACGAGCAGCGTAGCGCTTCTTCCGGTCCCATACGCGGTTTCATTACGGTCTTGCCCCCTGACTGATCGAGCCGAATTTCTATTGGCCGCCGCGGTTAAGCGTGTGGCCGGTCGATGATTTCATCGACGATTCCGTATTCCTTGGCCTGCTGCGCGTTCATGATAAAGTCCCGCTCGACGTCGTGCTCGATGCGTTCGAGAGGCTGGCCTGTATGCTTGGCGATCAAGGTGTTGGTGATCTCGCGGATGCGCAGAATCTCGCGGGCGTGAATGTCGATTTCCGTCGCTTGGCCACTCAATCCGCCCATTGAAGGCTGATGAATGAGGATGCGCGAGTTGGGCAAAGCAAAGCGCTTGCCCTTGGCGCCAGACAACAGCAGGAAAGCGCCCATCGAGGCGGCCTGGCCAATGCAATAGGTCACCACATTGTTCTTGATGAACTGCATGGTATCGTAAATGGCCAGCCCTGCGGTGATGGAACCGCCCGGCGAGTTGATGTAAAGCGAGATGTCTTTTTCCGGATCCTCGCCCTGCAGAAACAGCATCTGCGCCACGATCAGATTGGCGATCTGGTCGTCGATGGGCGTGCCCAGAAAGATAATGTTGTCGCGCAGCAGACGGGAGTAGATGTCGTAGGCGCGCTCGCCCCGGCTCGTCTGCTCAACCACCATGGGAACCAATGCCATGCTTTTGCAGCTCCTAGTGTTGCTTTTTTACCGGCAGCTTTCCGCTGCCAGCATTTTTTTGAGCGGCCACCGGCCGGTATTTCCTGGCCCCAGCCCAAAAGCCCGAACTGCTTACGCGGGCAGGCGATCGTACATCACGGATGCGGTCTTCTCTCTGCGCAACTGTTCCCTGATCCTAGCGATTCCGCCCTCTTTGGTCAATCGTACCTTCAGGGCATCGAAGCTTTCGCCCGATTGCAGAGCCGCCAGATGCAGTTGGCCGTCCAGTTCCTCGTCGCTGATCTCAATCTTCTCTTCGGCGGCGATGCGGTCCAACAGGATTTGTGTCTTGACCTCGGCCAGCGCGGTGCCGTGCTGAGCATCGCGCAAACGGGCAAAGTCCAGCTTGCGCATCTGCTCGGCCTGCATGCCTTGCGCCGCCAGGGCGCGCAGTCCGCGATCCAGCCGCGCGTCAATCTGGTCTTGAACCAGTGTCTCGGGCACGGGGAAGGTGAAGCGCTCGACTAAAGCGGCAAAGAGCTTGTCCTTGGTCTCGGCTTCCACGTTGCGGCGCTTGCGGTTGGAAATGTATTCGCGGATCTTGGCTTCCAGGTCGGCGTAGCTCTCGTAGCTGCCCAGTTCCTTGGCAAACTCGTCGTTCAACTCAGGCAGAGTCCGCTTCTTGATGGCCTTCACTTCGATCTCGAAGGCGGCCGATTTTCCGGCCAGCTCGGCGTCGGAATAATCGGCCGGATACACCACCTCGACCTTCAGTTCCTGGCCGGGCTTGGCGCCGCGCAGGGCGTTGTTGAAGGCTTCCAGCGTATTCTTGCCGCCCACTTCGACCATCACTTCGTCGGCAGAAACCGGCTTGCCGGCCTCGGCTTCGGCGTTGATCTGGCCCTTGTAGCTGATCTGCGCCCAGTCGCCATTGGCGAGGACGCGGTCCTCTTCGACCGGCTCCACGATGGCGCGCGAATCGCGCAACTGCTCAATCTCGTGCTGGAACTCTTCTTCGCTGATCTCGACCGCGGGCTTGGGAACGGTCACGTCCTTGTAGCCATCGATAGAAAACGTAGGCAGAATTTCAAAGACCGCCTTGACGTGCAGCGGCTCGCCCTCTTCCAGGGTGATCTCGGTGACCTGCGGCTGGCTGAGCGGGCGCAGATTCTGCTCCGTCACCGCCTTGCCGAAGCGCTCGGGCAACAGCCGGTCGATGACTTCTTTGCGGATCTCGCCAGCATAGCGGCGGCGCACAATCGACTCGGGCACCTTGCCGGCGCGGAAGCCGGGAATGCGCGCGTACTTGCGGTATTCGGCGGCAACCAGACTCCAGGTCTTGGAGACTTCGCCGGCATCGACATCGATGGTCACCTCGCGCGTGCACTCGGGATTGAAGACCGGTCCGTGGACATGTTCGTGGTCATGCCCGGCGTGCTCATGGTCATGGTCGTGGTCGTGATGAGTATTTGCCGTTTCGGAATTGTTATCGAGGGTAGTGCTAGAGCTCAAGGTTTTACCTTCCAGGCGCGGGCGCCGAGGGGACTTAGGCCGGGCCGCGGCAAAACATCGCCGGACGCCTCTGGCCAAGGGAATACATCATTTATGGTACGGGTGACGATGGGCAGGGGTCAAACCGGCGGTGGATAAATGGGGACAAAGAGCATCGCCGAAGGCACGTTACCGTTCTGCAGGCTGGGGCTTACGAACGTAAGGCAGAAACCGGGGATGAGCGGCCCCGAAATGGATAAAGTTTTCCCGGGCTTCGTCGAGGCTCAGTTGGCCATTGACCGAATTGCGCACCAAAGATGAATCCACGTCACTCTGGCCGTCGTCTTCCCACCAGCAAACTGGGCATAAAGCCATCGATTCTGGAGCAGAAAGCGTTTTGCACCCACAGCAGGGGCAGCAGTAGCGGGTTTCGGCAATGGGGCCCACAGCATATGGACGGCGGATTGCGCGGGCAAGATTACAAGCCGTCCTGCGGATCAATGGCCGTGGTAGGACAATCCTGGAACAGCACAAGGCATCCACGCATGGTTTGTGAGCTTTCTTACCCCGTACAACCCCATCTTGCAACAGTTGCGGGAAATGGTTTGCCCGGCGCTGCCGTACAGTGGCTCATTTCAGTAAGCTCTAGAGAAGTTAGGGCTTACATGGGATTTCACTCCCATTGCAACAGCCAACTTGAGATACGTAATATGGTTTCATGCTCGCAAAACAGAGTCTTTTGCGCATTCTGGCGATGGTTGCCATGGCCGCCGCCGGCGCCGGCCTGGTGGTCTGGATCTACGCCATCGGCCTCGACAACCAAAGCGTGACCGCGCGGGATTACATCCAATACTGGGCGGCCGAGCGGTTGTTGGTCCAGGGACAGAATCCCTACGATCCCGTCCGGACTCTGCGCTTGCAGCAGGAGGCGGGCATGCCCGGCTCCGACCCCAAGGTTACGCTCAGCCCGCCCGTCGCCTTCTTCTTCGCACTGCCGCTGGGGTGGATGAACGCCAAAACGGGACTGATCGTTTGGCTGCTGTTCTCGCTAGTCTGCCTCTGCCTGTCGGTGCTGCTGCTCTGGCAGGAATTCGGGCAACCAAAATCCAGTTACCACCTCATCGGACTCTGCTTTCCGCCGACGCTTTCCTGCCTGATGGCCGGCCAGTTGGGCATCTTCTTTCTGCTTGGCGTCGCGGTTTTTCTGCGTTTCCACCGCCAGTTGCCCTGGCTGGCCGGAGCGGCTTTGCTGCCCTGCGCGCTCAAGCCCCATCTTTTTTTGCCGCTGGCCGCGGTGCTTCTGCTGTGGTCGTTGTGGCGCCAAGAGCTGCGCGTAGTAGGCGGATTTGTTGCCGCTCTGGTTGCAAGCTGCGGCCTTACGCTCTACACCGATCCACGCATCTGGTCCGAGTACCGGCAACTGACGCACACGGCGCGCATCATGGAAGCCTTCATTCCCACCGCGAGCGTGGCCTTGCGCTTTATGATCGACCGCCATGCCCATTGGATCGAATTTGTTCCGGTGGCCGTGGCCTGCGCCTGGGCCGCGTGGTACTTCTGGCGGCGGCGCGCAAGCTGGAACTGGATGCGAGATGGAATGCTCGTGCTCATGGTCTCGCTGGCCGCCGCGCCTTACTCCTGGTTCAGCGACCAGGCCGTGCTGCTGCCCGCCGTGCTGGCGGCCATCTACGCGGCAGAAAAGAAACGGCTCTCCTGGATTCTGCTGGCGCTCATTACCGCCGGCGGCCTGGTGGGCGTGGCGCAAGCCATCGAGTTGCCCTCGCCGTTCTACCTCTGGACCGCTCCCGCCTGGCTGGGGTGGTATCTTTACGCCACGCACGGCAAGAACGTAACAGCAGCTGTCGTAGCGAAAGAGGCTGACGCTGCGTAACTGATTTCATTCACCAGACCAGTTTCGAGCGCCATGATAGATATGCAAAATATGCACCGCCGATAATTGCACTTGATAGACGATGATGTACGGAAGCGGAGGAATGACAAGCTCCCTCGTACCGGCAACTCTTCCCGCGCGGCCTCTCAACGGCAAGACATTCAGTCCATTCGCTGCGTCAAAGAGCTTTTTTGCGACGGCACGTGCAGCCGACGGATTGTCTTTTTGGATGTAACGAGCGATCTCTTGAAGGTCATGAGCCGCCGGAGCCGTCCATCGCACTTGCACCGCATCCGGCATCAAGCAGCCTCAAACTTCCAGTTCTCTCTCCACGCCTGCCCAAACATCGGAAGCAGGAACAAACTCGCCTCGCGCGGCGGCTTGCCGTCCCTCCAACACTGCGGCACGAAAGCGGGCTTCTTCGCTCAGGTAACGGTCCACGGCTTCGCACGCAAGCTCTTCCACGGCCCGGCCGGTTTCAGCGGCCATGCGGGAGAGATCGGCTTCCTGCTCGGCGGTAAGCTGAACGATCATGAATTGAGATTAGGAGTGTTTGGAGTGAGTGTCAACACGTAGGAAATTAGCTTGATGATGAGGCGTCATCTTGCAATGCAATTTGGTAATTTTTGATGTTTTCACAAACCTTCTTACCTAACGGAGTTACTCGATCTTTCGGGGGAGTTGTAGTAATCATCCCATGGTCTTTCATCACAAGGCCGCATTCATCCAGTTTCTTGTAATGTATGGCCACAAGTCCCTGGATGCCATGTCCGACATTCTGGGCTACAAAATTGAAGACATGGGTACCCTGCTTTGTCTCAGCGCCAGGAGGTTCCATCAAAGTTCTCAATACGAGTAGTTCTCCAGACGACAGGGTCTTGGCGATTTGCCATAAATGATAGGCCGCAATTCTTTCGCCATCGGCAGCATTCGTCTTATTGACGGCATAAAACATGGCCTTCAAAGCATCGAGCCGGTCCTGATCCGGAGATTCCTCATCGATTATGGTCATCAACTCTACCCAAGTCTGAAAACCATAGCGCTTTTCCGCGAAATCTTCTGGGATCTTTCCAGCATCGCGGAGTTTTCTAAATTCCGCGCCAAACTGTTTGAACGTTTGCCCTTTGAGAATTGCTTGAACGATACGACCACCAGCGACAGCGACGCCCGTCTTTCCCACAGAAAGCGCTCCGGTCACAGACTCGGCGATGTAGGTCAATGGTTTCTGAAGGAATTCTTCGAGTACAGTCGGGTCTCGTAATTCGTCCAGATCAAACTTCGCTATGTCGGAATAGTCTTTCGGCCTAGTAACAAGTGACCGATCATCTGACATTTGTATCTCCTGCGCTTCCTCTGTACATCAAATTGAATTTACCCTTCTTCCGCCTCCCGCAGCCGCGCAATCACGGTAAAGTCTTCGAGCGTGGTTACGTCGCCTTTGATCTCGCCGTGGGTGGCCAGCTCGCGCAGCAACCGGCGCATGATCTTGCCGGAACGGGTTTTGGGCAGCGCTTCGGTAAAGCGGATATCGTCGGGCCGGGCCAGCGAACCAATCTCTTTGCTCACCCACTTCTTCAACTCGTCTTTCAATTCGTTCGTAGGCGGATGGCCCGATTCGAGAGTGACAAAGGCAGAGATGGCCTGGCCCTTCAGATCGTCGGGCCGGCCAACAACGGCGGCCTCGGCAACCTTGGGATGCGCGACCAGAGCCGACTCGACCTCCATGGTGCCCAGCCGGTGGCCGCTCACGTTGATCACGTCGTCGACGCGGCCCATCAGCCAGAAGTAGCCATCGGCGTCCTGGCGCGCGCCGTCGCCGGTAAAATAGCAGCCGGGCACATCGCTCCAATAGGTCTTCATGTAGCGCTCGGGATCGCCGTAAACGGTGCGGGCCATCGCGGGCCAGGGCTTGCGGATCACCAGCAGACCGCCGTGGCCGGCCGGAACTTTTTCAAAGTGGCCCTCGGCGTCGGGGCGCGTGACCACCTCCGGCTCGATGCCGAAAAATGGCCGCGTCGCCGAGCCCGGCTTGGCCGCGACGGCGCCGGGAATGGGCGCGATCATGATGGCGCCGGTTTCAGTCTGCCACCAGGTATCGACGATGGGGCAGCGGTTGCGGCCGATCTTTTCGCGATACCACATCCAGGCCTCGGGATTGATCGGTTCCCCGACGGTGCCGAGGAGACGAAGCGACCGGAGATCGTGCTTCGCCACATGCTCGTCGCCCCACTTGATGAAGGCGCGGATCGCCGTCGGCGCGGTATAGAAGATCGTCACCTTGTGCGCGTCGACGATCTTCCAGAAGCGCGAAAAATCCGGCCAGTTGGGCGCGCCCTCGTACATCAACACCGTAGCGCCGTTTGCGAGCGGCCCATAAACGACATACGAGTGGCCGGTGATCCAGCCGATATCGGCCGTGCACCAGTAGATATCGTCGTCGCGCAGATCGAAGACGGTGCGCGCGGTGAGATAGGTTTGTACGCCGTAGCCACCGGTGGTGTGCAGCAACCCCTTAGGCTTGCCGGTCGAGCCCGAAGTGTAAAGAACGAACAGCGGATCTTCGGAATCCATGGGCTCGGCCGGGCAGATGGGCGCGGCCTGAGCCATTAGATCGTGCCACCAGTGATCGCGGCCGGCGACCATCTCGATGGGCGTGCCGCTGCGCCGGAAGACGACGACATTTTTGACCGTCGGGCAGGCGGGCAGAGCCTCGTCAACAGTGCGCTTGAGCTGGATGAGATTGCCGCGGCGGTAGCTCGCGTCCTGGGTAAGAATGGCGGCGCAGCCGGAGTCGGCGACGCGGTCGGCAATGGCGCTGGCCGCGAATCCGCCGAAGATGACCGAGTGCACGGCGCCGATGCGCGCGCAGGCCAGCAGCGCAATCACCAGCTCGGGCGTCATGCCCATGTAAATCGCTACGCGGTCGCCTTTTTGAATGCCCAGGGATTTGAGCGCGTTGGCGAAGCGCTGCACCTCGACATGCAGTTCGGCATAGGTGAGCCGGCGAATCTCGCCCGGCTCGCCCTCCCAGATGAGGGCGGTCTTTTGGGCGCGGCTGCCCAGGGCGTGACGGTCGACGCAGTTGTGCGAGAGGTTCAGCTTGCCGCCCACAAACCACTTGGCCCAGGGCAGATTCCAGTCCAGAACCTTTTGCCAGGGCGCGAACCAGTCGAGTTCGCCGGCGGCAGCGGCCCAGAATTTTTCGGGGTCTGCAATCGATTGCTTGTAGAGAGATTCGTACTCGGCGAGCGAGCCGATGCGCGCCTGGGCGGCGAACCCGGCCGGCGGCGCGAAGACCCGGTCCTCGCGGAGCGTGGAATCGATGTCGAGACTGGCGGCAGCGGAAGCCGGCACGGAAGCCATGCGAAACCTCCTGAAAAGGGGCCCGACTTGCTGGCGGCTAGGGGAGAGAATGGGAAGTAGCCGCGTGGAAGTAATGTAGCCGGACAGAGGCTGGGTGGGCAAGAGAAAGATCGATAAAGCCAAAGCATTAAAAAAGAAGATTTGGAAGGGCACGGTTTCAGACCTACCGCATCTACATGCAAAACTCCACAGATATTGACGCCTATGTTTTCGTCGCGGCCGGAATCTGCGCCGCGTACCGGCACATACTTATCGCGCCGAATCCTGCGACCACTGCCAATATCCATCGGCGGTTTTGCTCAGCGTCAACGAGTGTTGATGCCCTTTGGCATCCTTGTATTCGGCTACGAGGTTTGACGAAGAATCCCAATGCACGCTGAGCTTGTCGGCCATCAGCTTTTGCCCGTCGGGGGCGACCAGCCCGTCTGCCCGCGACCACATCTCTTTGCCGGCGCGGCTGTAGACTTTGATGTTCTCCACGCCCGCGTCGTTATTGATCCGCGCCATGTAGGCCTGCTGGTCGGGCGAAAACGTAACGGAAAATCCGCCGGGCAACAAGACGCCGGTCTTCTCATCCACCAGCGTACCGAAGAGTTCGCCGGGATCGTTTTTCTGGATCAGGTGCGCCCCGGCCTCGCGGCTGAATCCGCAATAGGTCCAGTAAAAACCGGCCATGGCGCCTTGCATGTACGGCGGCTTGTCGCTGAACGAGCGGGAGCCGGCGCGCCAGCGCACTACTAGAAGATGCGTGCTGGGCCGCGCCGCGCCGTGTGGCGCCTTGCGCAGCAATTCTTTTTCGTTTTCGCTGCCCGGCTCAACCACAAATGAGGCTACCGGGTTGTCTACCGTCGCGGGAGCGGTGCATTGCAACGTGATCTGGCTCTGCGCGCGCGGCGAACCTAGAAAAAATAGAAGAGTTGCCGACACCAGTAGAATCAAGGTGCTTTTCATCATTTTGCTGCCTTAACCTATCTAATCTTTAATCCCGCTCAACGAGCGGGGCTTTGGGATGTTCCTGTCGTAACGCCAATCTCTTATCTATCGTAAACCTCGCGGCGATGGCCCACCTTCACCACCAGAACGCGAAGCATGTTGTCTTCAATACGCGCGACAATTCGATAATCGCCAACGCGGTACTTCCAGAATTCGCCAAGCTTGGAGCCGTGCAATGCCTCTCCGATGCTGCGCGGATCCTCCAGCCGGGCTATGCGCTCGAAGAGATACTTCACCATACGCCGCGCATGCTGTGTATCCAACTTTTCGAGTTGGCGGACAGCCACTTCGGAGACCTCAACCCTCCACGCCATACTTCTTCATCAAAGATTCCAGAGGAACGGTTTTGCTGCGTCCGGAGCGAATGTCTTCCAGAGCCTTTTCCGCGTCATAAATATCTTCGAGGTCTTCGAGATGTTTCAAGATGGCTTCGCGGGCGTAATAGGTTTTGGTCCGCCCGGTGCGCTTGGCCATCCGGTCAAGGCGCTTCTCGATCTCTGCTGGAAGTCGAATCGCGAGCAATGTCAGTCTCCGCTATACGCGTATAGCATAGCACGCTTTGGCAGCATGCTCCTTGCATACATAAAAGCCCTGCTCAAAAGAACAGGGCTTTTTCGATAAACGATTCATCCGATCGCAGTTAGCGGGTCTTGATCGTGCTGCCGGCCGAGGCAAGTTTGGCTTCGGCTTCGGCGATGACGCGCAGAGCCTCGTTGTAGGACTCTTCGCTTTCGCCTGCTTCTTTCCACTGTTTCAGACCGCGGTCCAGTTGCTGCTCGGCGCGCTGGGTGTCGATCTCCTCGGGCTTGAGCGCGTCGCTGGCGAGAATGGTGACGCGGTTGGGCAGCACCTCGGCGAATCCCCAGCTGACGTTGTAGCGGGTGATGTTGCCGTCCGGCTCGGTTCCGGCCACGCCGTGCACGGTCACATCGCCGGCGCCCAGCTCGGCCACCAGCGGCGCATGCCCGTAGAGCACTTCCAAGTAGCCGGTCTTCGAGGGCAGCTCGACCGACGTGGCGCTGGTTTCGACGAGCACGCGCTCGGGGGTGACGAGGCGAACGCGAAGTTGTGTTGTTTCGTCTGCCATGGGTTCCTTTCAGGCGCCAGGGGTCAGAGATCAGGGGTCAGGGGTCAAAAACTTGTTGCTAAACCGACTGCATTCCCTGATCCCTGTTCCCTGCTTCTTACACTGCCGCCTTCATCTGTTCGGCCTTGGCGAGCACGTCTTCAATGCCGCCCTGCATGTGGAAGGCCTGCTCGGGGATATCGTCGTACTTGCCCTCGAGAATGCCCTTGAAGCTGCGCACCGTGTCGGCGATCTTGACGTACTTGCCAGCGATGCCGGTGAACTGCTCGGCCACGTGGAAGGGCTGGGAGAGGAACTTCTGAATCTTGCGGGCGCGAGCCACGGTGAGCTTGTCGTCTTCAGAAAGTTCGTCGATACCCAGAATAGCGATGATGTCTTGCAGATCCTTGTAGCGCTGCAGAATCTTTTTCACGCCCTGCGCTACGTCGTAGTGTTCCTGGCCGACCACCCGTGCGGTGAGAATGCGCGAGGTGGAAGCCAGCGGGTCAACGGCCGGATAGATGCCGATCTCGGTCAGCGCACGGCTAAGCACGGTGGTGGCGTCGAGGTGAGCAAAGGTCGTCGCCGGCGCCGGATCGGTAAGATCGTCGGCGGGCACGTAGACGGCCTGCACCGATGTGACCGAGCCCTTGCTGGTCGAGGTGATGCGCTCTTGCAACTCGCCCATTTCCGTGGCCAGGTTGGGCTGGTAGCCGACAGCCGAGGGCATGCGGCCCAGCAGCGTGGAAACCTCGGAGCCGGCCTGCGTGAAGCGGAAGATGTTATCGACAAACAAGAGCGTGTCTGCGCCTTCCTGATCGCGGAAGTACTCGGCGACGGTCAGGCCGGTAAGCGCGACGCGCAGACGGGCTCCCGGCGGCTCGGTCATCTGGCCGTAGACCAGCGAGCACTTCGACTCCTGCCATTTGCCGGGCTTGATGACGCCCGACTCGGTCATTTCGAGCCACAGATCGTTGCCCTCGCGGGTACGCTCGCCGACGCCGGCAAAGACCGAGAAGCCGCCGTGGTTCTTGGCCACATTGTTGATCAATTCCATGATGACGACGGTCTTGCCCACACCGGCGCCGCCGAAGAGGCCGATCTTGCCACCCTTCAAGAAGGGTTGGATGAGATCGATGACCTTGATGCCGGTCTCGAACATCTCTTCCTTGGTGGATTGCTCGTCAAAAGCGGGCGCGGGGCGGTGAATGGGCATGCGCGTCTTTTCGCCGATGGGTCCAAGATCGTCCACCGGCTCGCCAATCACGTTGATGACGCGGCCCAGCGTCTCTTTGCCCACGGCCACGCGGATCGGACCGCCCTGGTCGATGGCCTTCATGCCGCGGACCATGCCGTCGGTGGGCTGCATGGCGACCGTACGCACGCGCCCCTCGCCCAGGTGCTGCTGTACTTCGAGAATCACGTCGATGGGCGTGGGCACGGTAAAGCCGTCGCTCACGACGCGCAGCGCCTGATAGATGGGAGGCATGGTTGCTTCTTCAAACTGCACGTCTACGGCCGGGCCGGAGACCTGAATCACTTTGCCGATGTTTTCTGCCATGATCGTTGCCTTCTTGTTGCGAACCGTTGGTTAGCTTTCAGCCGTCAGCTATCAGCTTTCAGCCCGTTGGCACCACTGCCGACGCCTTCGCCTAACTTGCGAGTTCGAAGCTGACAGCTGAAAGCTGAAAGCTGATGGCTCGCTGACTACAGCGCCGCGGCGCCCGACACAATCTCGATAATCTCCGTGGTGATCTTGGCCTGGCGGACGCGATTCATCAGCAGCGTCAGCTTGTCGATCATCTCGGAGGCGTTGTTGGTTGCCGAATCCATCGCCGTCATGCGGGCCGCGTGTTCGGCGGCGACCGACTCGGTCATGGCGTGGAAGAGCACGGAAAACAGGTATTGCGGCAGCAGGCCGGCGAAGAGCTCCTCGGCCGGCTGCTCGTAGATGTAATCGACCTCGGCGGTGCCGAATTTCTTGGCCTCGTCCTCGGCCTCGGTCGCGTCGGCAGCTTCCAGTTCAATGCCGGCCGAGCGGGCCGCTTCAGCGCTGCGCTCTTTTTCTTCGGCAGTGGGCTCAACCGAGCCAGCGACCTGTTGCTTGCCCAGTTCGATCAAGGGCAGCAGTTGCTCGACGACCAGCCGCTGCGAGATCACCGATTTGAATTCGTTGTAAACGATGTAGGCGGCGTCGATCTCTTCGTGCACGTAGCGGGCAACGATACTGCGCGCCATCTCCTGAACGTGCGCCGGATCAAGGTGCAACAGCAGCCCGGGATGCTCGCCCACCAACTCGACGGCGTTTTTACGTTCGCCGCGCAGCGGATGCACATGCCCGTCTTCGCCACGTTTTTCCGTGTAGCTGGCGATGGGATAGCGGCGGCGCAACTGGTCGCGGCCCTTGCGGCCCACGGCCTCGATATCGATCTCTTTTGCGGAGTTGCCGCCGATGAACTGATAAGCCGTCTTGAGGATGTTGGCGTTGAAAGCGCCGGCAAATCCTTTGTCGCCCGAGACGACGATGAGCAGCACGCGCTTCTCCGGGCGGGTGACAAAGAGCGGATGGCGCAGGTTGCCAGTGGCCGGATCGTAGAGTTCCACGCGGCCCACCAGCGACTGCAACACGCTCGCAATCATCTTGGCGTAGGGCCGCGCCGCCAGGGCACGCTCCTGCGCGCGGCGCAGCTTGGCCGCCGAGACCATCTTCATGGCCTTGGTGATCTGCCGCGTGTTTTTGACGCTGCGGATGCGGCGCCTTAAATCCAGTACATTCGCCATAAATCTGCTCTCAGGGTTCAGGGATCAGAGGTCAGGGATCAGAAAAACTTATTGCTGTACGTGCGGTATCAACTGATCCCTGAAACCTGATCCCTGCCTTTCTATGCCTTCGCCGCGGCCAACTCGGCCTTGAAGCTCTCCGCGTATTCCTTGAGGGCCGCGTGCAGCCGCGCGCGCAGATCGTCGTCCAACTGCTTTTTGGCCGTCAAGTCGTCCATCAGCGCGTTCTGCGAGGCCGACAGGTACTTAATCAACCCGTCCTCGAAGGCGCGAATCTCGGCAACTTGCAGATCGTCCAGATAACCCTGCGTGCCGGCGAAGAGCACCACCACCTGCTGTTGCCAACTGAGCGGCTGGAACTGCGGCTGCTTGAGTAACTCGGTCAAGCGCACGCCGCGGGCCAACTGCTTCTGGGTCAGCGGATCGAGGTCGGAGCCGAACTGCGCGAAGGCCGCCAACTCGCGGTACTGCGCCAGGTCGAGCTTGAGCGTTGCGCCAACCTGCTTGACCGCCTTGATGGCCGCCGAAAATCCCACGCGCGAAACCGAGAGGCCGACGTTGACCGCCGGACGCACGCCGGAGTTGAACAGATCGGTTTCCAAAAAGATCTGGCCGTCGGTAATCGAAATCACGTTGGTCGGAATATAGGCCGAAACGTCGCCGGCCTGGGTCTCGATGACCGGCAGAGCCGTGAGCGAACCGCCGCCCTTCTCCTTGCTCATCTTCGAGCTACGCTCGAGCAGCCGCGAGTGGAGATAGAAGACGTCGCCCGGATAGGCTTCGCGGCCCGGCGGACGGCGCAGCAGAAGCGAAATTTCGCGGTAGGCCATGGCGTGCTTCGACAGATCGTCGTACATCACCAAGGCGTGCTTGCCGTTGTCGCGGAAGTACTCGCCCATGGAGGTGGCGGAGTAAGGCGCCAGATAGAGCAGCGGCGCGGGCTCGGAGGCCGAGGCGGCCACGATGATGGTGTGGCCCATGGCGCCGGCTTCGGTCAGGGTCTGCACCACCTGCGCGATCGAGCTGCGCTTCTGGCCGATGGCGCAGTAGATGCAGATCAGATCGTTTTTGGCGTTGTTGATGATCGTATCCAGCAGCACGGCGGTCTTGCCCGTCTGGCGATCGCCGATGATCAGCTCGCGCTGGCCGCGGCCGATGGGAATCATCGAGTCGATAGCCTTGAGACCGGTGGCCATCGGCTCGCGCACCGGCTGGCGGTCGATGATGCCGGGGGCGATGCGCTCGACCGGCAACATCTCGGTGGTGGCGATAGGCCCCTTGTCGTCGATGGGCTGGCCCAGCGCGTTGACCACGCGGCCGATCATCGCCGGGCCGACGGGAACGGAGAGGATCTTGCCGGTGCGGCGGACCTCTTCGCCCTCTTTGAGCTCGGTATAGTCGCCCAGAACCACGGCGCCCACCTGATCCTCTTCGAGCGAGAGTGCCAGGCCGGCAATGCCATGCGAGAAGCTGAGCAACTCGCCGGCCATGACCTTGTCCAGGCCGTGAATGCGGGCGATGCCGTCGCCAAGCGAGGTGATGGTGCCCACCTCGTCGACCTGAACCTTCGAGTCGTAGTTGGCGATCTGCTCGCGAAGAAGCTGGGTAATTTCGTCTGCTTTGATCTGAGCCATTCTCTCGTTCCTCAGGGGGCAGGGATCAGGGATCAGGGGTCAGTCTTTCTCGCCCTTCTCCTTGATTCCCTCCAGAACCCCAAAAATCATCTTTCCGACTTCGTGCGATAGGCTCTCTGTTTCGTCGAGCCCTTTTGAATCACCGAATCCAAGTACTCGTGCGATTTCCAATTGAGTTTGCAGTTCAAAGTTCGATCCACGAGCTATTCCTAAAAACTGCCGGTATTCACCTGTACTCAGCCGACCATGCCCTTCGGCGATATTGCTTGGAACCGATACCGCGGCTCGCCTCATTTGAGCGGTCAACCCATACGTTTCTTCTTTCGGAAATCCCTGTGTCAGGCGATAGACCGAACTAGCCATCTGAATCGACTTCTTCCAAACCACCAAGTCTCGAAATGACTGAATCATCGTCCTGATCCCTAACCACTGAACCCTGATCCCTTTTGCCGGCTTCAGCCGGCCGTTAGCGCTTCCTTCAACCTATCGAGGCGTCCCTTAACCGAACCGTCGTAGACTGTCGAGCCGACGCGGACCACGGTGCCGCCCAAAATGGATTTGTCGAGCTTGAAACTGGCTTCGATTTTAGCTCCGGCCAGTTTGGCCACCTCGGCGGTCAGATTCTTGCGTTCCTCGGCGCTCAACTCGCGCGCCGTGACAATCTCGGCCGGCTTGATGCCCAACTGCTCCTGCAAGATGCGGCGGTAGGCCTTGGCTACTTCGGCTACCTGCCCAATGCGGCCGTTGTCGATCAGCACCGCCAGCAGGTTGCGCAGTTCTTTTTCGAGCTTAAGCTTGGCGTTGAGCTTGTCGAGCAGGGCTACCTTTTGCTTGGCCGGAATCGCGGGATTGACGAAAAAGGCGCGCAGCTCGGCGCTGCCCTCCCACGTTCCCAGAAAATCTGCGAATTGCTTATCGAGGGCCTCGGTGGGCAGCTTGGCTGCCGTAACCACTTCGGCAAAGGCCTGGGCGTAGCGAGCGACGAAGGCGGCCATTAGTGCTTTCCTCCCTCGCCGGCAACCCCGGCGACAAACTCGGCGATGACGGCGCGATCGGCCTCTGGCGTCAGATGCAACTGCCGGGCCGCCTGTTCGACGGCCAGACCGGCGGCAAAATCGCGCAAACTGCGCCGGGCCTGGGCGGCGGCCGAAGCAATCTCCTGCTCGGCGGCGGCTACGATACGCACGCTTTCTTCTTCGATCGAAGCCTTGATCCGCTTCTCGTCGGTGCGGCTATCTTCTTCGGCCTGGGCGCGGAATTTCTCGATCTCCTGGCCGAGGCCGGCCAGCTTGGTCTCTACTGCGCACAGCCGCGCCTGCGCCTCGGCTGTGGCCTTGCGCGCCTCGTCCAGATTGTGGCGGACGGTAATCGTGCGCTGGCGCAGAATCTTGGGCATCATTCTACCCAGCGGAATCGCAATGGCGAAGAAGATGATGGCGAAGTTGATGATGAACAGCAGATGAACCGTCGTGTCCAGTGGCAGGTTGAGCATCCGGGCCATCGACTTGACGACGGGAGCATGCAGAAAGGCCTCGTCCTGGCTCTCCTGGGACTTTTGCGGCTCGGCTGCATTTTGCTGCGAACCGGTGGCCTGAGTGTTGTTGGCAGCCGACGCGGCGGCCGGTTGCTGGGCCCAAAGCCCGCGCGGGGCGCCAAACACCGCCAAAGCCAATAAGGGAACGAACCATAACCCCCGGAAAGTACGACGCGAAGACAAAATTGAAACTCTCAACGGACCCCTCCGGCGGCAAGCGGCAACACGGCGCGGACAGCCTGGGCGGCCAGATCGAAGGCAGAGGCCTCGATCGCGAACCGGGCAGAGGCGATCTCGGTTTCCATTTCGGCTTTGGCTTGGCGAACCCGCTCGCCGGCCTTTTTGCGGGCCGCTTCCAACGCGGCATCGCGCTCGACAGTCCACTGCTTGAGCCGTTGCTCGCGGACCTTCATGGCCTCGCCGCGGGCCAGCCGCAGCCGTTCGGCATACTCGGCGGTCTTGGCTTCGGCCTGGGCAATGGCTTTTTGGGACGCTTCCATGGCGCCTTCAGTCAGCTCCCGGCGCTTGGCCAGAGCCGCCGTGAGCGGCTGCTGAACCAGGAACTGATAGGCAAGAACCAACACGATGAAGAGTCCCGCCGTGGGGATGGCCCCTACGAAAAGCTCTCCGAGTTGCTGAAAGATCAGTTGCATCGAAATTCCGCCGCGACCCCTGTTTTTTGAGGTGCAATTTATGCAAGTGGAACACTTTGTTGTATCAAGGGCGAACCCTCAAGTCAACGCCATCAGGCAGAATGGAACAGACACCTGTGACCGCAGTCACGAATTGGGAAAATCTTTCAAAAAAAGCGCTTGCTTTTACCCAGAACCAGCCTAAACTAACGGTACCACCTAGACCCGGTCCAGGGTCCAGCGGGCCACCGGTTACGGGAAATCCTTCCACTCCCGAACCGAGCGGCCCGCTTCTCTATTTCGGGCTTCTGCCAGCTTACTTAGGTTAGATTCGCAACTGCCCGCCGGGGTTGGCTTCCTGTCACCGGTTCCGCTCCGCGAATCGCGCCTCATTGTGCCGTACCACCAGCCGGGGCTGCTGCCGCCGGTTGCGCCAACGGCTCGCGCACCAGCACGGCAAAGCGCGGAAAGGCAAAGCTGGAGCCGGTATCGTCAACCACATTCAACTGGCAGATGTATTGGCCGGCCTTGAGTCCGTTGAGCGGCACGTCGAGCTCGAAGGCCACCGCGTCGCGGCTCTGTGCGTTGATGCTCTTGGCCTGCACCAGCGGCGTTTCGTAGACCTTGGTCGAACCCTGAATCAACTCCAGGCTGCTTAGAACATTCACGCTGGAATCCTTGGCCCGCGCCGGGTTGTAGACCTCGTAGAGCAGGTAGAGGTGCTGGTCCTGGCGGAAGACGTGGCTGATGTTGGGCACGTACTCCTGGCCGTCGCGGACCAGCAGATCGACCTTCTTGCTGGGCTGGCGTTGCGAGGCCAATAGGATCGAACTCATCTTCAGCGGCGCTTTTTTCAGATCGGGCAAATTGAGCTCGGCGATGAACGAGCCCATGCGGCCGGTCTGGTTTTCGCGCACCACGAGCTTGATCTGGTACTTGCCCGGCGGCAGATCGAAGCTGGTAGTGTACTGAATATTCTTTTGCCGGGCCCCGAGCGCCGAGTCAAGGTTGAGCTTGACGGTGTCGCGGATGCGGCCCACCGGACGGCCGCCCTCGTCGAGCACCGAGCCGATGATGTCGAGCGTGGCCTTGTCCTTGTCGCCGCCCTTGACGAAGGGGATCTGCGAGCCGGGCACCACCACCGAAACTGGCACGTAGAAGCGGCCGGGATCGAGGCGGAAGTAGAGCGCGTCCATGTAGACGGCCATGTCGGTGGCCGGCAGATCGCTGGCCAACTGATCCTGCAGCTCCTGCTCGCGGTCTTCTTTGCCCGAGTGCTTGAAGTCCGACGGCGCGTAGTAGCCGGGCCGGTATTCGAGCTTGATGCCGGGCCGGTCGATCTTGACCGTCAGCTTGCGATACTTGCCGTCGCGGGCCTGGTTGGTCGAATGAAAACCGACGGCGTAGTAAGCCGAGGTATCGGCCTGCACCTTGGCGAAGGCTGGCGAAAAATCGTTGGAATCGAAGAAGGCCGTGCCGCCGGTATCCTTGCTCAGCGTGGCCATCACTTCCTGGGTGGCGAAGTTCTGGTTCAGGTTGTTGGCCAGCGCCGCGCCGTTGAAGCCGCCCGAACCGCGCAGGCTGCCCGTCGAGGCATCGCCCAACGGGCCGATCGCCTCCAGGCCGCGGGCATCGACGCTATAGATCGCCAGATCGGCGCGCACGGCGGCGTTGATGGCCGCGCGCAACGAGGCCTGATTCTCGATGCCGTCGCGCGAGATGCCGCCAGAAAAATAAAGCATCGATTTCTTCTCGTTGATCTTGGCCAGCGATTGGGAGATGGCGCGCAACGCAAAGAGTTCGCGATCGGTATTCAGATCGTTGTACTCGCTCTCGTCGGCGGTATAGGCGGTCGTGTCTTCGCTCTGGTTGGAGTTCGAGTTGGAGCCTTGCGCAAAGCCCTGGCCCTCGGTGCCGTTGTAGACGCCGACCTCGCGAATCAGCGCCGCCTTGTCGGCGGTAAAGTCCTGATCGACCGAAAGCGATGTGCCCAGCGAGACCAGCGCCACCAGATCGGCCGGCTGCATGCGGGTCTTCAAAAACGTCTGCGCCGCCTCCACCGCGCGGTCCAGATCCTCGGGCTGCATCGAGGTCAGATCGAAGAACATCACGATCAGCCGGTGATTGCGCAACTCTTCGGCCTTGGCGACGGCCACCGCCTTGCCGCCATTGCCAGCGTTGCCCGAAGCCAATCCGGTCACCGTCGCCTCGTTCAACGGCACCGCCATATCGACGCTCTGAAAGTCGAAGGTCGAGATGCGCTGCTCCTTGCCGTTCTCGTAGATCTTGAAGTCGCTCTGCTTGAGCCCGTGCACGATCTCGCCGGTTTTGGCGTCGCGGGCCACGACATTGGTCAGCACCAGATCGGTGTTGGCCTTGAGCACGAAGCCGCCCTGCGGCGTGGAGGTGACCTGGCTCGCATCCTGCGCGGAAACGGGCGGCGCGCCCGCGAAAATAAGCGCGGCGATGGCGACGATGGCGGCTATTTTTTGCTTCATCTCCGGCATGGAATCCCTTTTTGTTGCCCGCTTCACCGCTCGATCTGTAGCCTGCGGCGAATAGCGGTTTTTTGAAAGGGCACGGCTTCAGCCGTGCCGTAACGCTCAAATCATTCTCGGGGCTTTAGCCCCTGAGGGATGTTTTTCCTAACAAGAGATTCTCACCCTCAACGGTCAGTGTGATGAATCCAATGTCAGCTAAAAACAACCGCAGGTTCTGCGGCTCCGTTTGCCGCAAAGTACGCGGCAACCTACGCTCAGGATGACAACGGCACGGCGATGCAATCTTCTGACTCATGACGCTAGAAGCGGAACCGCGCGGTGAACTGGAACGATCTCATGCTGCCGACGCTCGTCACTTCGCCGAAGTTCGACGAGCTCTCGTCGGTACCCACACCGCTATATTGCACGGTGTTGAAGACGTTGTTGATGACGGCGCGCATCTCCATGCTGCGCGTCGAGCCCATCTGCATGGTCTTGGCCAGCGACATGTTGTTGGAGATCGTGCCGGGACCGAGGATCGAGTTGCGCGGCGCGTTGCCGAAGTAGTCGCAGTAACCTTTGGTTGCCTGGGGCTGAGAGTAGGCTCCGGGATTGAACCACTGGCTTAATCTGCCGCCGCCCGCGGTCACCGATGCCCCGGTCAGATTGGGCCGCATCACCCCGCCCGTGCCGCAGGCCGTCGAGGCCACCGAAGACGAATAACTCGGCGACAACCAACTGCCCGTGGCGAAATTGAAGCTGCCCGAAACCGAGAAGCCTTCGACGATGTGCGAGGCCACGCCGGTCGTGATCCAGCGCTTGTCATAGCCGAAAGGCAGCTCGTACATATACTGGCCGGTCACCTTGTGGCGAATGTCGATGGTCGAGTGGCCCAGCTCGCCTTTGGGGTTGGTCCAGTTCTGCACGCTCGTTCCACCCACGCCGCCCATCGCGCTGGCGTCGTCGATCGAGTGCGACCAGGTGTAGTTGGCGCCCACGGAAAATCCCCCCGCCATCCGCTTGTTGGCCCGCACCGTGGCGGCATTGAACTTGGAGAAGCCATCCGCCTCTTCATAGGTGAAGACCCAGCTATTGGGATCGGTCGACGGACTTACCGGTACTTTGCGCGGCGCCAGCACCGTATCCAGATGATTGGCGCGCGAGCCGTTGTAGCCCACGCCAAGCACGATTCCCCAGGGCAGCGTGCGCTGCACATCGAGGTTCCACACCATCAGATACGGCATGCCGTAGTGGGGATTGACCGCGTAGTTGCCCACGCTTTGTCCCGAGGCGGAAAACGCGGCGGTGGTAAAGCAGGTTGGCGTCGTGGCGGCCGCGCAGGACGAAGTTGCCGTGTACTGGTTGGTCTGCTCGTTGGTGTAGGGCGGCTGGTGGGCCATTTTATTGGCAAAGGTGGCGTACTCGCCCACCGTGTAGTTCATGCCATAGCCGGCGCGGACCACCGTCTGCTTGAGCTTGGGCACGCGCCAGGCCAAACCCAGCCGCGGCGCAAAGGCCTTGCGCCAGGGATAGACGAGCGAGTCGGGCAGCCCCGCCGAAGCCGCAGACGTTACCTCGCGCAAACAGGCAAAGGCGTCGGTGGAAGAAACAGAGCAGGTGGAATCTGCGCTGGGATTGGTCGCGACCATCGCCAGTTGGCCGTTCTTCTCCGTGTAGGGAGCGAAATACTCCCAACGCACGCCGTAGTTTAACGTGAGCGATGAAAATGCCCGCCAATCGTCCATCACATAAGCGTCATAGACGTTGTCGCGCAGGTAACTCTTTGACTGCGACGAGTTGAGGCTGGTTTCCTGCGGCAGCCCCAACAGAAAGTCGGCCGCCGCCGAGCCGGTCGTCGGGTCTCCGGCAGCGTCCTCGGTAAAAAGGCCGGTGAAAGTGAAGCTGCCAGTCGCATTGGTACCGGCCAAGAAGTCGTTGTGCACCCGGCGATAGTCGCCGCCAAAGCGTATGTTGTGTTTGCCGTGCCGCCAGCTCATGGTCTCGGAGTAGGCGATGGTCTGCGAGAGCGAGAAGCTCGGCTCTTTTTCCGACAGGCCGTTGAATCCGCTGAGCGAGATATTGGGCATGCCGTAGTTGATGGGCACGTTGTTGGGTACGGTGATGCCGTAGCTGTTGGCGATGTTATCCGAGGTGTTGGTGAAGAAGTTCGTCGTCTGGCTGTTGCTGCGGTTCCAGTTGACGTTGGAGATGCTGGTGAACCGCTTGTAACTGGCCGTGTAGCCGGCCTGCAACGAGTAGTTATGCGAGGCGGTTTTGCCGCCCAACTCGGGAATGAAGTTCACCGCGTCGGAGGCCGAGTGCGACCAGTTGAAATTGAAGTTGATGCTCTGCCGCAGCCCCTGATTCTGCATCTGCGAGCGGCGCGCTCCGTTGTAGCCGCGCTGGTTCTGCTGCGTGACGTTGGCGCCCAGGCTGCGCATATAACGCGCGCCGGCTTGCGTCGAGTTCGACTGCGCGGTCGTCAGCACATGGTAGTTGTACTTCGAGCTGCCCGAAGCCAGATTCGGCAGGGGAATGAGCGGCTGGCAATTCGATGACGCGGTGCAGTTCAGCAGCGCGTAACCGGGCAGAGTATTGATGCGTGCTAGCGGGATGGTGTAAATGGTTGTTCCGTTGCTTGAACTGGAGGGAAATGCCGGTTGCGCAGTCTGTGCCGGGTCGTAGATCGGCGTGGTAAAGATGCCCTGCCGCTCGGCCGCCGTGGGCAAGGTGGCGTACTCGTCCTGAGGCGTCGATTGGCGCGTTCCCGAGAGCGACAGAAAGATCGTATCTTTGCCGCTGGGCTTGGTCAGATGCGGCAGGTAGGGCTCGCTCATGAACGAGGCTGAAAACTGGTTCGATCCGTTGGAGGGCTGCGACTGCGATTGGCCGGCCAGCGAGAAAGGCTGCGCATTGAAGACCGAGTTGCTGCCGTTCCAGGAGACCGAGCCATGAGGCTGGCTAGGATCGAAGGAGCGGAAGTTGCCGCGTCCGCCACCACCACCGCCGGGGCCGCCGCCACCAGGACCGCCGCCGAAGCCGCCACCGGGGCCACCACCAAAACCGCCTGGGCCACCAAAGCCACCGGGCCCGCTGAAGGCCGCGCCGAATCCGCCGCCGCCAAAGCCGCCGAAGAGTCCGCCACCGGGGCCACCCATCTCGGGGCCGCGATCGCCCATGCCAATATTGGCGCTCACCTGCCCGGTCTGCCCGCTGACGGCCACCGATTCATTACTGAAATCGGAGTTGGTGGCAATCGAGGGCAGCGCCGCGCCGCTCGAGCCCTCGGCGCCGGTTCCCGTATCAGTATCGGCGCTGAGCGACGAGCTGAGACTCAAATTTGCCGGCGCGTTGCCGGCCATCTGGCGCACGCTTTGCCGCTCGCCCGCCGCGCTCTCCTGTTGCTGCGCCTGCTGGGCGGCGCGCGAGGCCAGCGTCAGGGTAAAGTCCAGCTTCTGGTCGTGGCTGGTGGCGTTCAGCACCGCCTCCAGCGACTGCTGCGCGAAGGCGGCAAACTGGGTGCGCACTACATAGCGGCCGTTTTGGGGAATGTTCATCGACCAAGCGCCGGTCACGTCGCTAGTCGTCGCGTAGCGCTTGCCGGTCAGCGTGTTCAACGCGGTAACGGTGACGCCGGGCAAAGGAACCGATCCGCTTTTGACGGTGCCGTGAAGGCGGCCGCCGGTGAGAGGCGCTGGCGTGGAACTGTCCGCCGATGAACCGGTTACCGGCGGAGCCTGCGCTCCCGCCACATAACATCCTGCAATCAATACACCGATAGCCAACGCACGAAACATGTTCACCAGCCCCATTGGAAGCGTTCACCGTTCTTTGGCCGCTTTTGCGATTGACGGTTCTTTGCCTGCATTCTGACTGACGGACAAGAGCATTGAAAGGTTTACCGGGCAGAAGAGGCGGGGCAAAAGAATTCCACCCTGGGAAATTTTGTACTTGCTTTTTGGCGGCGCACCATGTTAACTATTTAGCTAATAATCTTCCGATTGCTACCACAAAGGTAAACGTGGCGGGCGCGGGACAGGATGTGACAAGCGTGAAAATCGGCACCACGATCCGCAGCTACCGGTTGCAGAAAGGGCTCTCGCAGGGCGACATCGAAAAGAAGACCGGCCTGCTCCGCTGCTATCTTTCGCGGGTGGAAAACGGCCACACCGTCCCCTCGCTCGATACCCTGGCCAAAATCGCTCATGCCCTGGATCTGCCGCTGGCCAATTTCTTTGCCGGCGACGGATCCGGCCGCCAGTTGAACACGCAAAACCTCAGCGACGAGGAGTTGCGCTTTCTGACGCAGATCCGCCGCTACTCGGCCAATCTGAACGACAGCGACCGCAAGCTGCTGCTGGCCATGGTGAAGAAATTCGCCACCACGGCGGCGCGGTAGAGGCAGACAGTTATCAGCTCTCAGCGAATAGCTATTTGAAACTGTGCCATTTCAAAGCCACTTCGCACCGGCAGAAAATCTTCTCTGCACTTTGCAGAACGCCTCCGATGGCCCGTCGTGCAGGTCTGCTGACCCGCACTTGCCAAATACCAAATACATTGGACGCGCAAAATCCATCAACTCAACAGCGCACCGCCTCACGGCTGCGGCGGCAGTTGCGCCAGATAGAAGCCGAAGAGCACCAGCAGAATCACCACGATGACGACGGCGATGCGCAGCCGGGTTTGAAAGACGCCACGGGGCGAACCGATGCGTGGCACCATGGGCGCGGCAAAGATCAGCCCACAAGAGAAGCCGCCCAGGTGAGCCCAGTTGTCGATGCGCAGGCCGGAGCCAAAAACGCCGGCGCCGAAGCTGATGGAAAAGCCGATCAGCAGATTGACGGCGGCAAAGGCAATCACCGATTGACGCAGCCGCTTCAATTCCTGCTCGGGAATGGGCAGCCGCTTGGACTTGAGCAGCAGAATCAATGCGCCGGCGATGCCAAAGACCGCGCCGGAAGCACCCGCGCCGGTGGGAAACAGGATGGCGCTGCCTTCGTGGATGGGCCAGATCCAATTGAAGAGCGTAGAGAGCAGATTGCCTGCCGCGCCGGTCAGAATATAGACGGCGATCAGCCCGAAGGAACCCATCAGCGGCTCGGCCAGCAAGCCCAAATTCCACAGGCACCACATGTTACAAGCCAGGTGAATGATGCCCACATGAACAAAGATCGCGGTAACAATCCGCCACCACTCGCCAAAGACCAGAACATTTTCCGCGTTGTCGGCGCCGAAAAAAAGCAGGTGATCGACCGAGGGGCTGATGGCGCTGACGCCGCGAACAACCATGAAAAGAAAAATGACGCAATTCATGGCCACCAGCAGATGGGTAGCCGGAGCCGCGGACCAGGCCGAGCGGGGCCGGCGGCGCGGCGGCGGGGGCGTATTTTCACTCGCCGGAGGCAATATCTCCGGTTGGGGGATGGAGGGAACAGTGCCCATCTTTTCACTCTAAAGCATTGGCGAACTCCGCGCGGAAAAACCGGTGACCGGGGTCATGACGGCGAAGTCGTCACGTTCCAGGAACGATAGCCGTGCAAAATCCGGAACGGGCGGCGATGTACTCTGAAGAGTGGGCCGCGCGGGACCTAAAGTGTACGTGCAGCAGCCAGCGCGGAAGAGCCAATCGAGGAGAAAAATGACAAGTTTGAGTACAGATACAACGGCCAGCGGCGCAAAAAAGATCCGCCGCGCGCTACTCAGCGTAACCGACAAGACGGGACTGGTGGAGTTTGCCCAGGAGCTGGCCGGCTTTGGCGTGGAACTGGTTTCAACTGGCGGTACGGCGAAGGCGCTGCGCGCCGCCGGGCTCACGGTCAAGGACATCAGTGAACTGACAGGTTTCCCTGAGATGCTCGACGGGCGGGTAAAGACGCTGCACCCGCGCGTGCACGGCGGACTGCTCTATATTCGCGGCAACGCCAGCCACGAGGCGGCGGTAGCCGAGCACGGCATCGAGCCCATCGATATGGTGGTAGTCAATCTGTACGCCTTTGAGAAGACAGCGGCGCAACCGGGCGTGGCCTTCGGACATTTGATCGAGAACATCGACATCGGCGGCCCGTCGATGGTGCGCTCGGCGGCCAAGAATTTTGAGGACGTGGCGATTGTGACGCGCGTCGCCGATTACGCCGCGCTGACCGATGAGTTGAAAGCCCACGGCGGCGCGCTGACGCGGCCCACGCGCTGGCGGCTGGCCAAGCAGGCCTTCGCGCTAACCTCGGCCTACGACTCGGCGATTGCATCGACGCTGGAGCGGATCGCCGAAGCTCCGTTGCCCGAGGCTCCCGCCGCGCCCGATACCACGGCGCTGCCCGCAACCTTACGCGTGAATTTCCCGCTCCAGCAGGCGCTGCGCTACGGCGAGAATCCGCACCAGCGGGCGGCGTTGTATACGGACGGTACAGGCCTTGGCGTCGCAGGCGCGACGCAGTTGCAAGGCAAGGAACTGAGCTACAACAACCTCGTGGATCTGGACGCCTGCTGGGCGTTGACCGAGGAGTTCGACGAGCCGTCGGCGGCCATCATCAAGCACACCAACCCCTGCGGCGCGGCCACCGGCGCAACGATTCTCGAGGCCTACACCAAGGCGCTGGCCAGCGATCCGGTCTCGGCCTTCGGCGGCGTCATCGGCATCAACCGCGAGGTCGATGGAGCCGCGGCTGAGGAGATCGCCAAGCTCTTCGTCGAAGCCATTGTGGCGCCGAAGTTTTCCGAAGCGGCCCGCGAGCGCTTCGCGGCCAAGAAGAATCTGCGCCTCATCGAGATCAAGCCCGCGCCGGCCACGCCGGTCATCAAGCACGTCTCGGGCGGACTGCTGGTGCAGGATGCCGACACCGGCAAGGTGCAGGAGCAGGAACTGAAGGTCGCCACCCAGCGCGCGCCCACCGCCAAGGAAATGGTGGATCTGCTCTTTGCCTGGCGGGTTTGCAAGCACGTGAAGTCGAACGCGATTCTCTACGCGCGCGACGGACAGACGCTGGGCGTGGGCGCCGGGCAGATGAGCCGCGTGGATTCGGCCAAGTTCGGCGCCATGAAGGCAGTGCTGCCGCTGGCCGGCTGCGTGGCCGCCTCCGACGCCTTCTTTCCCTTCCCCGACGGACTGGAGGCGGTGGCCGCCGCCGGAGCCACGGCGGTGATTCAGCCGGGTGGCTCGGTGCGCGACGCCGACGTGATCGCCGCCGCCGACAAGCTGGGAATCGCCATGGTCTTTACGGGCATGCGGCACTTCCGGCACTAAACTATCAGGCACGGCGGCCCACGCTGCCGCGCCTTGACGTTACCAACCCTGCGGAGTAGCGTCTGAATCAGACAGCGCAAAGGAACCGCGATGACAGGAATCCAGTATTTGACCGACGAGGACGGCCGCAAGGTCGCGGTGCAAATCGATCTGCGCAAGCACGCCGAGCTTTGGGAAGAATTTGAGGACGTTCTCGTTTCCAAGTCCCGGCGCAGCGAAAAAAAGATTCCGCTCGAACAGGTCAAGGCCAAACTTGCCATCGACGGCAAGCAACGTGCCTGAATACCAGATTGCATTTAAATCCAGCGCAGAGAAAGAGCTTCTCCGGCTTCCGAAACATATCGTTGCGCGGCTCTTTCCTAAGTTGCGCGGCTCTTTCCTAAAATTGAAGCCCAGGCCTTTCGACCCCGGCCAAGCGGCGCCAAAAAACTGCGCGGAGCGGACGATCTGTGGCGTATCCGCGCAGGAGATTATCGCGCAATCTACGCAATCGACGACATCCGGCACGAGATTACCGTCATGAGAATTGCACATCGCCGTGAGGTTTACGGCTGAAACCAGTCAACGCCCGCTCCTCTGCAACCGGCGCACCGCTAGGGCGTGTCATCAAATTAACCAAATCGCAGCGGCTACGAGGTAGACGGCGGCCAGGAAATTGCACGCGGTTTTGTCGTAGCGGGTAGCGCTGGCGCGGTATTGCTTGAGCTTCTCGAAGAAGTT
>Ga0326727_10003581_pt1 | contig 49182 bp, 49 predicted proteins | sample MB2enrmetagenome_FD_207643 | JGI IMG/M metagenome (GOLD analysis project Ga0326727, IMG submission 207643) | Lab enriched peat soil microbial communities from McLean, Ithaca, NY, United States - MB29MY | ecosystem: Environmental > Terrestrial > Soil > Wetlands > Peat | place: USA: New York... | reverse complement strand
TGGTCTTCTCAACACCGTTTATCTTGGGCGCCTCCTTGCCCTGGAGCTTTCGCAAGGCCGTTGCTCCTTCATGGAGCTCCGCAGCCAAGGGAATGCAGAAAAGCTTCTCCAGACCTCCTGCCAGCATACCCACAACTGCAGTTCTTTGATGAAGGTTATGTTCTGGATTACTAGCAAACACTCGGACAGATATGTGGCGTTGCTCGTATTTTTACCAATTTCGCCCTGTCTGCAGAATATACTGTCCCCCAATAAAGAGTGGGTCCCCTGGGGAACCCGCTCTTTATTGATTTGTTTGTCTGGCGCCGAGGCTGCTTATTTCTTCACCCCCATCTTATCCATCTGATCCTGCACATCCTGCAGCTTCTGCTCGAGCACTTTCATGTCTTCCGGTGAATACATGGTGCCCTTTTTTATATCAGCTTTCATTTTCTTCATCCTTTTCTCAACCACTTCTGCCTTATTCAGACAGGTGTTGGCTGCAATTGCACATTGTTCTTTCTCCGCCGCCGTCTCGGCGAAAACCGGAACCGCTGCTGACATCAGGAACACAGCCATTACTGCCAATGCAATCTTTTTCATAACTTTCCTCCTATGGTGTTTGATATTTCAGAGATGATATTATCCCTGAAGAGCACTATTTGCTTAATTCCCCCTCGATTGCTGTTTGAAAGCCCTGAAGCGAACGATCTTTCAAAACTTTACCGTTGATATAAACGGTGGGAGTCCCAACTATACCCAGGCGGGTCACATCGGCCATATCCCGGTCAATCAGTTTATGAATGGCAGGATCTTTCATTTTTTTGTTGAAGCGTTTTAAGTCGAGATGCAACTCTTCGGCTATTGCCGTAATCTTCGGTTTGTTCAGTACCAGTTGATTATAAAAGAGCAGATCGTGATACTCCCAGAACTTGCCCTGATCTAATGCGGCAAAGGCGGCTTCAACCGCTTCCCTGGAAAAATCGTGATAAGGGCAAAGCTTGTTTACCAGCTTTACATCATTAGGATATTTTACCAGCACCTGATGAAGCACCGGCTCAAGGCCATTGCAGACGGGGCAAAGGTAATCAGAAAAGACAATGATGGTTACCGACGCATTGGCCGGCCCTTTGACCGGAAGTCCCGCTATGTCAATCACCTGGCGTTCTTCAGCGGCAATTGAATTGGTGTCAATAATGGCGACTTGGCTCAGAAAGGCAGCGAACAACAGGGTCAGAAGATTTTTTCTCATTAGTATTACTCCCTTGGCAAACACATTATCTCCTTGGGTCTATTATCATAAAATCATTTCCCCAGCGTCTTCACTCCCGGATGCCATCCTAGCGGGCAGAGCTCCCCGGTCTGCAGCGCTTCGAGCACCCGCAGGGTTTCCTCGACGCTTCTCCCCACCGACAAGTTGTGCACCAACTGGTATTGCAGAACGCCGTCGGGATCGATGATAAAGAGGCCGCGTAGCGCTACTCCTTCTTTTTCGTCGAGAATGCCGTAACGTTTGGCAACGTCCTTCTTAAAATCGGAGAGTAGCGGATAATTCAGATCACCGAGGTCGCCGCGCTTTATCCAGGCAAGATGCGAATACTTGCTGTCCTCAGAGGCGCCAAGCACCACGGCATTCAGTTTCTTGAACACATCGAGTTTCTCGTTGAACCCTTTGATCTCCGTCGGGCAGACAAAGGAGAAGTCGAAAGGATAAAAAAAGAAGACCACCCATTTGCCGCGGTAGTCGGTAAGGCTCACTTTCTTGAATTCCTTGCCAACGACCGCATCCATAGTGAAGTTGGGGGCCTGTTCGCCGATCATGGGCGTCGTCTGACAGGAAATCGCGTTCATCACGCGTTGTTTTGCGCTGTGTGACGAGCCGGAGGGCTCCGCCGCCTGAACCGGCCGGGCAACAGCCGTGCTCCAGATGAGGATGACTGAAAAAGCCGTATACAATAACCTGGTTAAACTTTTCATCTGCGCCTCCATGCGGAAATGATTAATCCGCAAATTAATAAATGGCCTTATTTTGATAAATCTTACACCTGTCGTTGATTCTTGCAAGGAGCATTGAAGATAAAGTTGTTCTCCTATCGAGAGCGCAATAATCCACTGGCTGAATCGGTGGTGTAGGGAATTGAACGGACATGCTCCCAGCCACCGTTATCAGTTTTTCCCATAGCGATCTTGACCAGGAAATGTGTCCGCCCGAACTGGTCTACAACCATATAGACATTAGAGCCGCAGACTTATGGCCTCAAATGAAGAAATCGTTGTCGTACTCCAGGAGAAGCGGAAAAGATGAAAGGACTTGTTTCGATTTCCCTGCTGTTTTGTATCATCACCCTGACCGCCTGTTCTCGCAAAGAAACTACGCAGCCTGCCGTGGAAAGGAAAGTGGCGCCCGATTTCACCGTTCGGGACCTTACGGGAAAAGAGACAAGACCTTCCGACTTGAAGGGGAAGGTGGCACTCGTTAACTACTGGGCGACCTAGTGCCCTCCCTGATGTGAGGAGATTCTTCAATGTTGGACCTGAACCGGCTCATGGCAGGCAAACCGTTCCGGAAGCTTGCGATCTCCATCGATGGGGGAGGCAAAGAGGCAGTCGAGGACTTTATCAAGAGGTCCGGGTATAAACTGCCAGCGTTTCTTGCCGGCGACGAGACGATCAGCAAGCTGTACGACATCACCTGAGTGCCGGAAACCTTTGTCATCGACAGGAAAGGCGTTATAATTAAAAAATTGTCGGCCCTCGGAGTGGAGCGCATCTGAGGTCGTAAAGTCTTTTAATGAAACCATGCAGCCAAACAGGTAGAGCTAGAGTAAGAAATAAAGGCAGGGTGAGAGCAAATGTTTTAACTTTACCACTACCTTTCCTTTTACCTGCACGGAGTGCATCATGGAATCAAGCAATATAACCATCATCGGCGCATTTATCGCGGGTCTCCTCTCGTTTCTCTCCCCCTGCGTTTTCCCCCTGATTCCGTCCTATATCACCTATATCACAGGTCTCTCCTTCACGGACCTGCAGGCCGAACACTCTACCCATAAGGTCCGTCGGCTGATCATAGTCCACTCATTTCTCTTCATCGCCGGCTTCACTTGCGTATTCGTCCTTCTCGGCGCTTCGGCAACTTTCATCGGCGGCTTTCTTCGGCAGCATATGAAGTTCCTTAGACGGATTGGTGGTGTCCTGATCATCCTGTTCGGGGTACACATGACAGGCCTTTTCCCTATTCGCTTTCTGCTCGACGAAAAGCGGGTGAGCATCCACGGCAAGCCCGCCGGCTACGTGGGGAGTTTCCTGGTCGGTGTTGCCTTTTCCGCCGGCTGGACTCCCTGCATAGGGCCGATCCTCGCCTCAATCCTGGCGGTCGCAGCCATCGAGGAAACCGTATATCACGGCATCATGCTCCTTTTGGCCTATTCGATGGGGTTTGCCATTCCCTTTTTTCTGGCGGCCCTGGCCATGCACCAGTTTCTGGTCGTTTTCAACCGCTTCAAGAAGTTTATCCGTCTCTTTGAGATATTTACCGGCGTTTTTCTCATTATTGTCGGGATACTAGTCTATGGCAACTACCTGTCGCGGCTGAGCCGTTACATACCCAGCATATTCGGGGGAGGTTAGGTCTGAAGGGATAAAGGTGAAGATCGAAAGCCCCGGTAAAAGCCAGCAGAGGGTAGGTGTCGAACGTCCACTACATGGTAATGTTATGTGAAGCGTAAAGTTTGTAACAACTATGAACCGTTAGTTCATTGGAATACTCCTGCTGGATGTGTTTTTACGCCTTGATTTTACTACTCTCCTGTCTGTCGCTTTAACGGTATCACCTTCGGCCCGGTCTTCAACTCGCCCAGGTAACAGCCCATGCCTGCATCATCTTCTTTAGTTTGGTAAGGTGCGTCTTCCGGTTGTAGGTTCTGCCGTTCGGGTTGTACACCGGTGTAGCTTAACTTTATTCAAGCGTTTATATAGGCATAGTACTAACAATATAACATACTGTAACTACTAGATAACTACAGATTATATTTCCATCATACCCCCATATACGTACCCCCAAATAATTCCGCATTGCCCTTTATCCATGTAGCTATAAATAGGCCGGGAGTTCGGCGAAAAAGCAAATAGATTTTATATTCATACGCAATATATCGAATTGCAAAATGACAATATTTGTCACCATTAAAGAAATATTACTAGAAAATCAAATGGACTCGAAAATAGATTTATTAAAAACAAACAAGAATATTAACTAGGTATATAACTAAAGAATTACTCGGGTAACAGATGGCACATTGATTGCTAGAGAAAACAGAATAATATAATCTAGATATAAAAATGTTTTCCGATAATAGTAAAGCTGGGGTAACCCGGTGATGCAAAACCTATGGGTCCGCAAAAACGGATAGCCGGGCTGTCGAAGAAAATATCCTCAAAAACCCCTATCCTCGGCATAAGGATTGGGGTTTTATTTTATGGTTTTAAGAATGGTTGGGGGGATTATCCTGGTACGCGACCCCGCCCACTCCTTCTGCAATGTATTTAATCGTTGTTCGGGTCAATTCCCTGCAGCTTGCTCCGCTGTGAGGAATCTATTCAACCTGGTTAATACCCAACTGCTTGCGGCTGGGTAGTTTATGTATAGATTTTATTCCTTCAAGACCTTATAAGAAGGGCAAAAAAGGGGAGAGAGATGGGCCGAAAGATGATTTGGCTGGCAATGGCGTTTCTACTTGCCGCAGGGGATGTCTCGGCGGAGATGTTCAAATACATTGATGACCAAGGGGCATTGCATTTTGTGGAAAGTCTCAATGAAGTGCCGAAGAAGCACCGACGCAAAGCAACGGTCGCTGGCGAGGAAGGCAATGTAAGTTATACAGAGCCAACTCCGCCAAATCAGGCAACAAATAGTGAGAGAAAGAGCCCTGAAGAAAGAACGCCATTTACTGGGACGGTAAAAATTTACATGACTTCCTGGTGCCCTGCCTGCAAGGCGGCGCTGGCCTATGTAAGGAATAACGGAATTGCATATATTGCATACGACATTGAAAAGGACCAAGATGCAAATCGACGTTTCGAAGAATTCGGCGGCAGGGGGGTCCCCCTTATCGTAGCTGGTAACAAGACCATGCGCGGATTCAATCAACGCACCCTGGAACGATGGCTGGGGCGGTAATTCAATGAAATATCCATCAATTCCCTTTGAAATACCGAGTGAAAATCAGAATGGCTTCACCTCTCGATGAACAGTTGGCAACACACGTTAAACAATTACTTCTTATCCCAGATTTGTCTTCCTGCACTGGGGGGCCAATCATACTGTAACCACTACTAAGAACTTAATTCATCGACAGTTCTTGCCAGGAGATGACATGAGACAATTCATTATTATAATGATGTTTTTTTTCTTGACAGCTTCAACTGCTGTCGCAGAGCCGATGTCGGAATCCGACATTCCTTATCGCTTCACAACCTGTCATGTCACATATGACGTAAACGCTGACGGCTCTTATGTTGAAACAAAAAGATGGTCAAAAACAATCCTGAAAAAAAATGCCTTGGAAGAAGGTAAGAAGGCATCCGTCTCTTTCAGCACGAGTGTCGCAAAGGGTGAAATATTGGAGGCATGCACTATAAAGAAATCGGGACAGCGGATTAACGCCCCGAAAGATAGCTACCAGGTCACCATCAATGACGGATATAAAAACGCATCTCCCCTGTTCTCCGATGAAACCACGATCACGGTTGTTTTTCCCGAACTAGCAGTTGGAGATTCCATCGTCTTTTCTTCCCGGGTCACCAATTCGGAAGGAATGTTCCCGAACCAGTTTTCGATTTCCCATTATTTTTCTCGTTTTACGGCATATGACGATGTCACAATAGAAATCAATGCTCCTGCTGCGATGAAACTGAAACATCAGTCTTATTTTCTCACCGGGCAGAAGCCGGTAAATAAAAACGGAAAACAAACGCTGCGGTGGACATACCAGAATAAGACCCCGGAAAAATGGACCCCTGCCGACAAAGGCATCTCGGTCGTGGGAGATGATCCTTCCCTTTATGTCTCTACGTTCAAAGGCTACCAGGAGATTACCGAGGCATACGGCGTCAGGGCCACACCGAAAGCCGTGGTTACCGATCGGGTGAAGCAGCTCGCCTCCGAAATCGTGTCCGACAGAACCACAACCGAAACGCAAGCGCATGCGCTCTACGACTGGGTGACAACAAATATTTCCTATGGCGGCAACAGCATCGGCATCGGTGCGGTCGTTCCCCGTGACCTGAATATCGTACTCGACAACAAACTGGGGGACTGCAAGGACCATGCAACTTTACTACAGGCGTTGCTTGCTGCAAGGAACATCGAAAGCGAGCAGGCCCTCATCAATGCGGGGAGTCTCTACCAGTTGCCCGGTATCCCCGTGGTGTCCTCGGTAAACCACGTCATCAACTTCATCCCGAAGCTGAATCTCTTCCTCGATTCCACCTCATTGTACACGCCGTTCGGCATGCTACCGATCCGCCTCGACGAGAAGCCGGTTCTACTGGTGTCGCATTACCGTGAGGGGCAGAAGACCCAGTCAAGTGCCCAGTACGGTCATGAGCAGATCATTCGCACAAACATCCGGATAAACTCAGATGGGTCCGCTGTAGGGAAAACGGACCTGAGTCTGAAAGGGCTCCCCGCTATCGGAGCGAGGGCCATCATGCGCATAATACCTGGGGGTCAGGAGGAATACGTTGCGAAGAAGATGCTGGAATCTCAGGGGACACACGGTTCCGCGACTCTGAAGAAAGACGATCCGACTGCCTTGCTCGATACGTACAAGCTCAGCATATCGTTCAGCCTGGAGGACTTCATAGCGGTCGGGACCACTACGGGAATAACTATCAAACCTGTCGTCATGAGCTTTTTCCCCATCGAAGGCCTTCAAAAAACCGCATACGAACCAACACCCAAAAAACCGCAGACTTGCAGCGGGGGGATGAGTATAGAAGAGTATGTTCTGGAGTTCCCCGAATCACTGAAAATCATCGGCGTTCCTAAAGACTTCGAATTATCAACTGCTATCATTGACTACAAAGCGACATACCGGAAGTCAGCAAATACGCTTACCATCAGACGGGAACTGAAGGACAAGACGGCAACTAGTGTCTGTTCTCCCGAATATATGGCGGACTACAAGAAAATCTTGCTTAGCATTGCGAAAGACCTTAAATCCCAAATTCTTCTCAGTGACTGAGCCTGGCCGTTTTAGATATGCTAGCCCTGTTTTTGGGGTTATTCTTGGCAGGGATACTGTCAAAGAAACTGCTTTAATCAATTTAAGCCTGTGAATTATGGCTCTTGGTATGGAATCACTTCGGCGATCATTTTGACCGTAATTTATATACACGGCATTCGAGGAGTTTTTGCTTACCACAACTTAATGAAGGCAGCATTGCATAATCAGCGCGTAAGCGATCAAGGTCGATGGACTATCTAAATTCAACACAAGAGCATATGCCGAACCACGGGGTGCTGCGGAGGAAACCCGCAGACCCCTTGAGACGTTAGGTGGAAAAAAAAGAAAACCCATGAAATACGATAAGACCTGAAAAACCGTCGGAATGTTTTGGGTGTGCCTAGGGCTGTACTGTTATATTGGTTATATAGGCATCACATGGGCATTACAACATTCTATAATAACTGGGATATATTCAGATGATATCCCAATGTACCCCCAAACAATACCCCCAAGGGTTCCGGCCATCATCTTCAGGATTATCAGCTATGTGGCGGTTGGCATTCCACCCTTACCCTCGTGATCATGCCGACCAACAAGGGGACACCGTTTATTTCAGCCTTCAGACTGTTTTACTAGCCCCGGCCACTCCACAACGACTTGCGGGAAACCTTCTGCCAATGGTTCCTCGAAATGAAATTGTAGGTGCTAGAGACACTAAAGGCAGCGGCATGGGATCTCCAACCCCGGATAGAATCACTCTCCTCGGGAGGTCGCTCAGAAATATATGTGCGCTTACTTTGGCTGGCCCGCGTAAATTCTTGTTCTCAAATCATTGCGAATGGCTTTTCTCATGATATCCTTTTACACTATGGTGGACAGCAATCTGGCAAAAAAAGCAGCAGGGGTTACATCACCGGAATTGACCGATAAGGTAATATTCTATTTTGTCGATCACGGGATGCAGATTATCACAGCTATTGCCCTAATGGGCATTGGTGTGTTTATCGCCCGCTGGGTTGGCAAACTCATACATCGCTGGCTGAAGGCAAAGGCATTTGACGAGCCAGTCAGCAATCTTATCGTCAAGGTAGTTAAGCTCCTGGTCATAGGATTCATAGGGGTTATGGCGCTTGGCCAGATGGGGGTGCAGATCACACCGCTAATAGCCGGGATCGGTGTGGCCGGGGTCGGCGCAAGCCTGGCCATGCAGGGAATCCTCGGCAACCTTGTTGCCGGGCTTACGATCATTTTTTCAAAACCATTCACGATCGGTGAATATATTGAACTTCAAGGGGTATGCGGGCAGGTAACGGATATCGCCTTATTTTCTACCACTCTGCTGCATACGGACAATTCCCGTGTTATTGTCCCCAACAGGAAGATAGTGGGTGAAATACTCCACAACTACGGCAATATCCGCCAGCTTGATCTGACTGCCGGTGTAGCTTACAGTGTGGACCTCAACATGGCACTCTCGATAGTGAATGATATTCTGCAGCAAAACCCCACTGTTTTAAAGGAGCCTGCTCCTGTCGTCGGTATAGCTGCCCTGAACGATTCAAATATCGCCTTGGCGATCAAGCCATGGGTGAAGGTCGAAGATTTTGTTAATGCGCAGGCTGCAATCTACAAGGCCGTAATAGAAAATTTCCGTGACAAGAAGATCGAAATCCCGGCTCCCCGCCGGGACATTCACCTTATAAATCCGTTGCCCTGATACCATAGCGTTGATCATGATATTATCCATTCCACATATATGTAACGGCTCGCAATTAGTCGCATATTTGGGGATCACTTTATTTACTGTTGGGGCAAGGTTGGACGGTGTTGAGAGCGGTATCCATTGGGTTTATATAGGCATCGAACAGTTATTACAATATGTTGTAATAACAGGAATAACTTTATTAGGCATTTCAATATACCCCTCCAGGATACCCCCACAATTTTCCGTTCTTCCTGTTATCAGAGACATATAACATCCATCGCGGCCGTTTCAAAAATAAACTTTTTTTGAAAAAGATTAGATTCGGGGAAGCCAGTTTCCTTGGTCCCTGTCCTATGCAGACCGTGCAAGTTATACAAAATTCGAATACCCACACTTCAGTGCGGAGAAAAGTGGAAGAGCGCCTTCTCTATAACTTTTAAGGTCGGGGGGGCAGTATGGCTTTATCGTGCAGTCTGTGAATAGTAGTGTTAGGTGGCCTAGCGAGCGAGCAGTATGGGTCAAGCGCGCTTGCGAAGAAGGACGTGGGCCGCACGTTCGCCAGCGACGTACTTCGCGCATTCATAACCCAAAGCACGAAAATCGATGTCTTTCAAGAGATGCTCTCCGGAACCGAGTAATATTGGTCGGATGGCAAGATGCAGCTCGTCAATCAGTGCTACGCGCAGATACTGGCGAATAGTGGATACGCCGCCACCGAGGCGGACGTCGCGGCCGCCTGCTGCAGCGGCCGCCTGTTCCAAAACGGCTTGAATGCCTTCGGTAACAAAGCGAAACTCCGTACCTCCCGCCATCCTAAGCGGTGCCCGCGGGTGATGCCTCAGAACAAAGACATGTGTGTAATATGGCGGCTCGTGCCCCACCAGCCCTTCCAACTGTCGTCCGGCCACGGGCCTCGGACAGGACCGAACATGTTGCGCCCTAGAATCCAGGCCCCTATTCCGGCAAAGCCTTGCTCAGCAATTCCGTTATCGATTCCTGTCTCTCCGTCGTCATGGCCGTGCATCCTCCGCCATACCTTGGTGTGGAAGAACCAATCCATCAATTCAGAGCCCCCAACACCGAGTGGATTCTGGATATCTTGGTTCGGCCTGGCACCGTAGCCGTCGACGGAAATCGCGAAGCTTTGGACGCGGAGTTTCGACACTGTATTCCTCTCTTCTTGGTCAGTGCGATGGTTAAGCGGTGAGCCGTATCAACGTGTTAGGAGTCACCTCATTACTCCGTAATTTCTGGCTCAACAAGCTTCGCGAGTTGTGCGAGCGACTCTTGCCAACCGAGATAGCACATCTCGAGCGGAATGGCTTCAGGTAGACCTGATATGATTTAAATTGTAAAAGCCATTACTTGATCTATCGGACAGCGCAAGTTCTGCTCTCATTTCGAGTCTGTCTTGGCTCGGCAAAGAGGCCTATAAATGGATATCAGCAAGCATACTGCAAATAGGGTATAATATGGAGTATTTCCGGTTATGGTGCGCATATCTTATTTGCTTAATTCATACTGACGATTATAAATCAATAAGTTACAAACATACTTTGTTTGGCATGGCGTATGCTAACTTGTTGTCACTAGAAAAAATAAACATTTCACAGAAAAGGAGCCAGAAATGAAAAAAGTCCTATCCACCATCTTAGCCGCCATTGTTGCAGTTTCCTTCTCAGGCCTTGTTTTCGCCCAGGAACAAGCACCAGCTTCGGCGACCGGTCCCACCGAGCCTACTGAAATGAAGCAGGATGTAACAAAACATCACAAAAAACATCATAGAAAGCACCATAAAAGACATCACAGAAAGCATATGAAGGAAATGAAGAAAGAAGAAGCGGCGCCGGCTCCTGCCCCGGCAGCACCTGCGCCTCCTGAGGCACCGGTTGCAAAGTGATTTCCCCTTTTTCGCACTTGATCAAGAAGTTGATGGGTCACAAATCATATAAAGACTGCGGGAGGTTAATATGAAGAAAATTCGATTTGTCCTATTCGTTCCACTGTTCCTGTTATGCATTGTGACTTCCGCCACAGCCGGGGTGAGCATCGGCATTGGGTTACCCAACTTGAACATAGGGATCAATATACCGATATTCCCGCAACTCGTCCCGGTACCCGGGTACCCTGTCTATTATGCCCCGCAGGTTAATGCCAACTATTTCTTTTACGACGGAATGTACTGGGTATTCCAGAACGATAACTGGTATGCCAGCTCATGGTACAATGGACCCTGGGCGCTTGTGGACCCATTGGCTATGCCGGTGCCAATCCTGAATATCCCGGTGAGCTATTACAGAGTGCCTCCTGTTTACTTTAGAGGCTGGGCGCCCAATGCTGCGCCCCGCTGGGGTCAGCACTGGGGCCATGCATGGGAGCAGAGTCATAGCGGATGGAATAGGGGCGCTCGCGGCTCTGTTCCAGCACGCGCCCCGCTTCCCGTCTACCAGCGTCAGTTTTCAGGAAATAAGTATCCCCGGGTGGAGCAGCAGCATACGATACACACCCAGAATTACCATTACCAGCCGCATGAAACTGTAGTCCGCCAACACTATATGCAGCAAAGAGCACCCGCACCTGCTCAGCGAGGAAGGAGGGAATAGCTTCCGATGAGAAGTCCAAATCGTGCGGCATAATCTAAATAGATCATCAAAGGAGGATAAAAATGAATAGGAAATCAGTGTGTTACAGCCTGAGAATAGGAGTGATTACGTTTATTTTTGCAGCTGGTTTTCTGTGCGGTTCGATGACCCAGCACAATGCTAATGCGGGGCTAGAAGATTTAGGGGGAGGCTTGATGAATAAAGCCGCGGAAAGCGGAGGACCTCTCGGCAGTGCGGCTCAGCTCGGGACTACTATTACCGACATGGAGAAACATATCAGCGGTCTGCAAAAAAATCTTGAGACGATCAAGAAGGTTAAGAGCATGCTGGGTGGTTAAACAGAGAATGTCACTCAATGTCGAATTGATCAAACTATTTACTTAGACAGGACAAGGTGGAGGGTACGCAACCCTCCACCTTCATTCATTTTTTCCTTTTTGATCATTTGAACACTGGAAGCCATCTCAAGCCATCAAATCAAGAAGTTCCTTTATCTATCTCATCAGCAGCACAATAATCAACTACCATTTAAAAATTATATTCAATTTTGACAAATGAATAAAAAGGGTTAATATTAATCGATAAAGCTTTTATTTTTATTGATATAAAATGGCTATGTACTGTCGTTCACAGATTTGTGGTTTTCGCAGCTCATTTTTGCTTGTTTTGATCAGAAAGGAGGAAACTAATGAAAAGTATTTTTTGTCTTACAGGTCTGATGGTTATGATTCTTTCCCTGAGCACATCCTGCACTTCTTTGCACACGTATCACTTCGGTGTGCAGGACAGGGCCGCAATGGTTCCGGATGACTTTTGCCAGACCGAGGCTGTGCTGGCTAAGGCGGAACAGTCCCCAGGGGCCCAGTACTGCCCAGAGAAGATCGCAAAAGCCAAAGAACTGGCGACGAAAGGCGCCGAAGTTTACTGGACATGCCACAACACCGAGTCCAGCAGGCTTCTGGCGGAAGCCAGAAAGCTGGCCGAAGAGGCCGAAGGATGCAGGCCGCCTGTTGTCGAGGCGCCCCCCGTTGTTGCCCCAGCTCCCAAACCTGTACCTACATGCGACCTGTCAGTATCTCCCGCTTCCATTATGCAGGGAGAGTCTGCCAAGTTGAACTGGTCTTCCCAGAACGCAACGGAATGCGACATCCAGCCCGGCATTGGTCCGGTGCAGCCGCAGGGAGCCGTTGACATCAAACCTTCCGCTGCTACCACCTATAACCTGGTATGCTCCGGCGCCAGCGGCAGTGCCAATAGCTCTGCCAGCATAACGGTTGCCGCACCACCCGCTCCGACCAAGGAAGAGTTGTGCATGAACCTGCAAATCGAGTACGACACCAACAAGTCCATTATAAAGCCCGCATATTATGGAGAAGTGGAAAAAGTCGCCAACTTCATGAAAAGATTTCCACAGATAAAAGGGGTCATCGAAGGCTTTACGGACAATGTGGCAAGTGCCAAATACAACATGAAACTCTCCCAGAGGCGCGCGGAAGGAGTCGTGAAGATGCTGGTAGAAAAGTATGGCATCGACAAGTCACGTCTTAGCGCAAAGGGATTTGGATTAACCAGGCCTATTGCCAGCAACAAAACAGCAGAGGGTCGCCAGAAAAACCGACGGACAATAGCTGATTTCGGCTGCGTGACCATTGAGAAATAAACCCTTACCAAAAGGACCGCCCGACCAGGCGGTCCTTTTTATTTAACCCATCGCGAAAAGCCATTGGTCGGCTGTCGAGCAGACAGGTTTCTCCCGATGATATAGGCAGACATATATATCCTCCATTTCCGCTTGGATGCAAAATACCTTTTTCAACTCCTACTTCGGACCCATTTAATTTGAGTCAATTCGTCCTTCCACGTTGAATGATAACGTTTTACATTCTATGATATTATGGCATAATTAAAGAAAAAAAATTAATCCGACAATTAGTGGCGGCGCATGCAAATTTCAATTTGGCCGTTTAAGGGGGTCTCCGGATGAAAAGATGGAAGAAACCGCTCCTGTGGCTTGCCGCTGTCCTTGTGCTGATCGCCGGCTTCATCGCCTTTGTCCTCCCCGACATCGTCAAGAACCAGGCAATAAAAGGGATAGAGGCGGCAACCGGAAGGAAAGCGGCCATTGCCAGGATATCCCTCAACCCCTTGACCTGGAGTGCGCGGGTCGAAGGGTTCCGTCTCATGGAGAAAAAGGAAGGGGTCACGTTCGCGTCTTTCAGCAGCGTGCAGGTATCGGTAAGTCCCAAATCAATCTTCCGTTTCGCCCCCATCGTCGCCGAAGCCCGGATCTCTTCGCCGTATGTCCATATCGTCAGGACCGCCGCCAACACCTACAATTTTTCCGATCTCCTGGAAAGCAAAAAGGGAGAGAAAGAGAAGAAAGGCAAAACGCCGCGCTTCTCCGTAAACAATATCACCATCGACAACGGCTCCATCGACTTCATCGACCAGGCGTTACCTGCGGAGAAGAAGCACACGCTGCGGCGGATCGAAATCGGGGTCCCTTTTGTCAGCAACATCTCTTATCTTGCCGACCGCTACGTTCAGCCCCGCTTCAGCGCCCTGATCAACGGCTCGCCGCTCAACCTGGCAGGGAAGCTGAAACCGTTTGTTCAGGGGGCCGAGACCTCTTTCAGCGTTAACTTGAGAGATCTGTCGTTACCCTATTATTTCTCATATTATCCCGGCACACCGCCGGTGCAGATGGATTCCGGCCGTTTGTCCACCCGCCTGGAAATAGTCTACCGCATTGCCGGTGGAAAGAATCCCGAACTTGAAGTGAAGGGAAATGTTATCCTGGCGAATATAGCCATGCGGGACCGAAACGGCTCTCCTCTCCTCTCACTTGGCCGGGGCGAGGCGCGGATCAGCAGGGGAGAGGTGATGGCCAGGGAATTCGCGCTCTCGAATCTTTCCGCCGACGCCCTTGAGATATACCTGTCGCGAGACAAAGCCGGGGTTTGGAATTATCAGCGTTTAACCGAAGGGGAGAAAGGACCCCCGGACAAGGAGCCCGCCAAAAAGCCGCTTATCAGCGTAGCCGAAGCCACTCTCACCAACGGCCGGCTCCACGTAAAAGACAGCCTGCCGGCCGCCGGCTTTACGACTGATCTTGAGGAGATAACCTTCGGCATGCAGGGTTTTTCCACCGCGCCGGGGAAAAAAGGGAGCTACAATCTTGCGTTTGCCAGCGCCAGGGGAGAAAAAGGATCGATCAAGGGGGAATTCTCCGTTGATCCCCTTTTTACGGAAACAACTCTGGAGTTCAAGGAAATAATGCTGGATGCCTACTATCCCTACCTTGCGGAAGAGCTGACGGCGCCGGTCAAGGGAAGGCTAGACGCCGCCGCGGCCGTAAGCCTTACCCCCGCGGACGGGCTTCGACTGACAAAGCTTGACATCGAGACGCGTCAGGTCACGATCCCCTTCGGCAAGAACGAAGGGGTAAAACTGGTCAAGGCGGTGCTGAGGGGAGGGCGCGCCAGTCTCAAAGAGCGGAACTTCGAGGTAGATGCAGTTGATCTGCAGAACGGCAGCATACAACTATCCCGCGACGCCAAAGGCGCCCTTTCTCCACTTGCCCTGCTCAGGGAAACGAAAAAGACCAAGGCTCAGGTTAAACATGGCAAGGAAACCGCTGCCCCATTTCGATACCGTGTGAAAAACGTCAGTGGAACGGGGCTGAATATAAAGTTCACCGACCGGATGAAAGAGGATTCGCCCTCCTTCAACATACTAAAGCTCCGCTTCTCCCTGGCCAACATCGCCGGGCCGCGACTTCTCCCCATGCCTTTCAGAATAGCTGCGGCGTATGGAAACAAGGGCTCCCTCAGCGCCTCCGGAACCGTCAATCCCGCTCCGCTCAAACTTAAAGGGAATTTCGCACTGCGGGGAATTCCGCTTACCGATTTCGACTCCTACCTCCCAGACAACCTGAACATCACCCTGGCGAACGGGGCCCTGGACACAAAGCTGGCGGTCAATCTGGTGCAGTCAAAAGGGAAACTGACCGGGAGTTTCCGCGGCGGCATCGCTGTCCGCTCCTTCCACTCCCTTGATGCGGAAAATGAAGATCTGCTCAAATGGGAAAGCCTGAATATTGATGACCTGGCCGGAACGCTGGCTCCGTTTTCACTGGATATCGCCGATGTCGCCCTCAGTAAAATCTATTCCCTAATCGTCGTCAACAAGGACGGCACTCTCAATTTACAGCACCTTCAAACGCCGGAAGAGAAAGGCGAAGCGCCGCAACAGGCTCCCCAATCTCCCCAAAAGCCTATTCCAGTACCTCCGGCTCCCCCTGCCGGAAAAGGGAGGATACAGATCGGCACGGTTACCATCCAGGACGGCACAGTCGTCTTTATTGACCATCATACGTCTCCGGAATACTCCTCAAAAATGGTGAACCTGGGGGGAAGGATCAGCGGGCTTTCCTCCGAGGCGAACAAGCTCGCCGACGTAGACCTGCGCGGCAACCTGGAAAACCAGTCACCTCTGCGCATCACAGGCCAGATCAATCCGCTCCGGGACAACCTTTTCGTAAATCTGAAGGTCTCTTTCACCGATATAGAGCTCTCCCCCCTCACTCCCTATTCAGGTACATATCTGGGCTATTCAGTGGACAAAGGGAAACTCTTCCTCGACCTCATGTACCATATCGAGAACAAGAAACTCGATTCCGAGAACAAGGTGTTCATCGACCAGTTTACCTTCGGTAAAAAGGTGGAGAGCGACAAAGCCACCTCTCTTCCGGTCAGGCTTGCCGTTGCCCTCCTCAAGGACCGGAAAGGTGAAATCCATCTCGACATACCTGTCTCGGGAAGGATCGATGACCCCCAGTTCAGCGTCTGGCACGTGGTTCTGCAGATTCTGAAAAATCTCCTGGTAAAGGCAGCCACCTCCCCGTTTGCCCTACTTCAGTCCGTAATCGGTGGGAAAGAAGATTTCAGCGGCGTTGCCTTTGCCCCGGGCTCGGCACGGCTTAGCGACGCCGAACAGGCCAAACTCCTGAAGCTTAGCAAGGTACTTGTTGACCGGCCTGCCCTGAAACTGGAAGTATCAGGTTTTGTCGATCGGGAACGGGACCCGGAGGGATACCGCAATGAACTCCTCCTCAAGAAGATCAAAAGCGAGAAATTTCTTGCCCTGGTGAAGGAGAAAAAGGCACTGGAGGGACAGAGCGCCGATAACCTGGAAGTCTCTCCCCAGGAGTATCCGGCCTTGCTGAAGGCGGTCTATCGCAAGGAAAAGTTCCCCAAGCCGCGCAATTTTATCGGTCTCGTCAAGGACCTTCCGGACGACGAAATGAAAAAATTGATCCTGACCCACACGGTAGTGGGGAATGAGGCCCTGCAGGGCCTTGCCAGGGACCGTGCCACAGTGGTCCGCAATTTTCTTATAGCCGACGGGAAGCTGCCGCCGGAGCGGATTTTTGAAAAGAAGGGGGACATCTTCAAAGCGCCCGCCAAGGAAGGGGAAAGCACAAGTCGGGTTGAGTTCGGCGTAGCGGCTCCTTAACAAGTTTCCATCCGTAAACTCCGGATGGAAACTTGTTAAAATTGAAATGCCTCTGTAAGGAAATACTATGCCAATGTGGTAAGGGGACGGCTTTCATTCTAAGTTATTGTTAAACTGCCGGGTTTTGTAACAAGACCATCTGGGCAGGCATTGGCGCCGGGAAACCTGCTGCAGCCAAGGACTCTCGGATAGTTCGATTGCCATCGAAATAGACCTGCCAGTAGTGATTGTTGTGGCAGAAAGGGCGCACTGCGAGTACCGGCCCAACCAGCGTGAACTCGAGAATTTCAACCTCAACATTAGGTTGCGCCAATACATTGGGCACAGCAGCCAGCTTCTCGCGAAGCAGCTGCATGGCAGCGACATGATCGGCGCCTCCAGCCAGCTGGCACTTCAGTTCTACCCTCCTGAAATCATTCATGGTATAGTTCTGGATGGAGTCGCCAAATATCTTGGCGTTGCCGACCAGCGTCATAATGTTATCTGGTGTATTGATGGTGGTAACAAACAGTCCTATCTCCTTGATTGTGCCTGTCACTCCGGCGGCCGTAACAAAATCGCCCACCTTGAAGGGATGCAGCACGACAAGAAATATTCCCGCCGACAAGTTGGAAAGAAGCCCGCCCCAGGCAGCACCGATAGCGATGCCGATACCGACCACCAAGGCGGCAAAGGTAGTGGTCTGTATCCCGCAGTAGCCAAGGATCGCAACAACCAGCACTATATTCAGCGTCACAGCAACGAAATTGCCCATATAACGCATCAGAGTGGGGTCGACCTTCTGCCTTTCCAGAACCTGTCGCAGCATCCGCCCCACCAAACCGATCAGCCAGCGGCCGACTACCCAAAACAAGATGATGGCGATGACCTTGGTTCCGAGTTCAATGGCATAGCTTACGACAAGCTGCTGATACTGTCCGATGTTTTCCATACACTTCCTCCTTTTCCATGGTAATACTGCAACTACCGGTACGTGGAGTAGCTGGCTCATTACTCAACTAATAAATTACTAGAAAAGTTTAGCTGGGTTTGAGGTACTGTCAATTATCCAGTGCGATTTGTTTGAGAGACGGCAGGATATGTTTTAGCTGGCTAATCGATGATAGTCAATTCATGCTCCTCAACGGCAATTCCAGCTGTTCGTCGGTCATGTCAACGCCGATTACGAAACATCCGGCCCTACCGGCTTGGAGGCCATATAAGTGTCACTTCCGGTTCCACAACCGAGGTCAAGCACAGTGCATCTTTCAAGCGCCGGAGGAATAGGAGAATCGCACCCATAGAATTTATCCAGAATCTCTTCGTCGATTTGAGAGAGTATCTTTCGATGTGTTTCAGGGAATGATTCTGTTGTACAACATGCGCTTGTTTTCAGGTCTCTCGTCCCTTTGAGAACTTTGCCATAATACTCTTTTACCTTTTCGAGCATTTTGGTGTCCTTACTCATATCCCCTCAGTTTCACGGTTTTATGGCAGACGATTAAGGGTTGCCTCATCGGCATATTTGCTTTCTATGGCCGAAAGGGGAAGCTTCGGGTCACCAAACTCGGGAACCTGTCTGCATATCCAGAGACATGAACGTTTTGCTATTGGATCCCGGAAATATCTTGTAGTTGTTGAACCATGGATTGTTTTCGCTGCCCGGTCGACATCTGCTGTTCCGCGGATCTCTCGCTGTGTGAATAGGCTTTCAATGTTGACCCGCATCGGCCCCAAAGTTAGGTCCTATAAAAAAGGCCCCGCCGTATGGGGCCAAAGGCATGATATTAATGGCTATCTTTGCTACTTCTATTTCTTGGCCGGATTTGCTACAGCTTTCTTTGGAGATGCCTTGATCTGGCAGGAAGGTTTTGTGCTGAGGTCCTTGAGGTCTTTGCCAGGGGTAAACTTTCCTACAGCCTTGGCGGCAATATTTAAAGGCTTGCGAGTCTGAGGATTGCGACCAATGCGCGCAGCTCTTTTGAGTGCGCTGAACGTACCGAAACCCACCAGTGTCACTTTGTCTTTTTCACGCAGCGCACAAGAAATGGCGCATGTGAAAGTTGCCAGAGCTTTTTCTGTTTGAACTTTCGTTATCCCTGCACCTTCTGCCATTTTTGCTACCAGTTCCGCTTTGGTCATGACGATCTCCTTTTTTATAAAATTGCCTACGGCGCTAAATACATCTGAATTCATCGTGGACGCACATAATTTGTGGATCGGCTTCGAACTTTGACCCGGCATCGGCGTCCAGCTTGAACCACCCCTTAACGGTAATATCGATGGGATCTGAATGGTGGGTGGGTCAACTTCGACGCCAATAAGGGTCAGATTTGGAATCCGGTTCACACGCTGTCGGAGATAGCCAATCAACTTGGCGTGTGCAAAGGCACTGTGAAGAGTTGGAATCAGGCGGGATTCCTACGGTCACATCCATTTAATGACATGAACGAATGTCTTTATGAGCTCTTAGGAAAGGATACCCCGTTGAAGGGTAAACACAAAGCTCTTATTGCTACCCTGCGCCAGATACGGAGCCAGAGGAAAGTTTTGTTCGATCAACATGATGAGGTTCAGTATGAAGCCTAGCCCTTCAACCCATCCAGGTAATCAGCCCAAAGCTGCATCATCTTCCGGCGCTCATCAAGAAACGCTGTCCGGTTGTAGGCCCTGCCGTTCGGGTCTTTGACGGCATGGGCAAGTTGGTGCTCAATGAAGTCGGGACGGATTTGCAGGACTTCATCAAGGGTCGTTCTCGCCATTGCCCTGAATCCGTGGCCGGTGATCTCCTCTTTGTCAAATCCCATACGACGGAGCGCCGAATTGATCGCGTTGTTGCTCATCGGCCGCGATAAAGACCGGGCACAGGGGAAAACAAATTTGCAATGGCCGGTCAATGGATGCAACTCCCTGAGAATATGCCCGGCCTGCCGAGATAATGGCACAATGTGAGGCTTTTTCATCTTCATCTTTTCGCCGGGAATGTTCCATTGATTGGTCTCAAAGTCGATTTCCACCCATTCCGCTTGGCGCAACTCCCCAGGACGGACGAAAAGAAGCGGAGCAAGTCGCAAGGCACACTTTACGACGAAATATCCTTGGTAGCTGTCTATTGCCCGGAGAAGGGGAGCAACTTCTTTCGGGTCGGTAGGTGCCGCCATGTGCCCGAATTTGTCAGGGGGCAATGCTCCCCGTAAGTCGCTGGCTATGTCACGTTCGGCTTTACATATGGCGACGGCGAAACGGAAAACCTGGCTGCAATAGGTCCTTACCCGGTGCGCCATGCCCAACGCTCCCCGTGACTCCATCAGGGTCAATACAGCCAATAGTTCAGGGGGCGTGATCTCCGCAACAGGACGCGTCCCGATATAGGGGAAAACTTCTTTTTCCAGCCTTTCTTTGATGGTATCCGCATGACCGGCAGACCAGGTGCCGGAAAACTTCTTGTGCCATTCCCGCGCAACTGCTTCAAAGCTGTTTGCTGCTTGTTCAACTTTTGCCGCCTTTTGAGCTTTCTTGACCTCTCCGGGGTCGATTCCTATGGAAAGTTGCTTACGAGCTTCATCACGTCGTTGCCGCGCTTCGAGAAGGGATACTCCAGGATAGGTGCCAAGTGCCAGAAGTTTTTCCTTGCCTTGAAAGCGGTACTTGAGACGCCAGCATTTTCCGCCTTTGGGAGTGACAAGAAGAAACATACCTTCAGTATCGTATAATTTGAACTGCTTCTCTCCTGGCTTTGCGTTACGGGCCTTCGAGTCAGATAATGACATGGCGTTCCTCATGACTGGGGGTATATGCTTTCAATGCGGGGGTATTGATGTTGAAATACTACCCCCAAATCCCCCGGATGTCAATAGACTTCATTATAACATTCTGTGCAACTGGAAATATTAAACCCGCTATATGAGCGGGTTTAAGTATGGTAATGTATCTGCATAGATTATGTTAGATGCCTTATTGGCATATAATCCGATTGTAAATAAGATTACCTTTAACCACTGCGATTTCCACGTGAGGGCAAGTCCTGGTTTCCGGCTTAACTGCAGTCACGTCACGGAATACCGGTTGGACTCCACTATTAACGCCACTATCACATTGACTAGAACTCTGAGTCGGTGATAAGCTACAAAAATTGAGCAAGAGTCTAAAATAGGGCACAAGTACAGGGGAATTGGTTTTCTTAATTGATCGCTGCCTGTTTCAGGTAGGAATCATGATTTCTACCTGAAAATATCAATGAGGGTAGAAGTCAAGAAATCTCAATTTTCATCGTACTCTTTATCAAAAAATGGCGGCAGCTTTTGGACAAAGAAGATTATTTTTTTAGAAGGTATAAGAAAAAATTGGTAGTATGACCAAGTTACAGGTGTTTTGCAGGTGGGCACAAGAATACAAGAAATTTCTACAGGCAGTGGTCATAAAAGTTAATTGATTATTGCCCTTCAGAGGTAGTAATCAATTTGACTTCTACCTTAAAAGGCACGATAGATAAAAATCAAAAATCCTGGTTTTGGCTATACCGTGCGTCAGAAATGGGCACTATTTGGGCACAGAATGGGCACAATTCCCGCTATTCAGGTAAAGAATATGAAGTGAATGCCTGCTTTCCAGGGGAAGATTGGAATGTCAATATTGATAACAAGTTGATATTACAAATAAAAACGGCCAGGTTTGTTGACCTAGCCGTGGGTGTTTCATGGTGGGCGATACTGGGTTCGAACCAGTGACCCCTGCCGTGTGAAGGCAGTGCTCTCCCGCTGAGCTAATCGCCCTAAGTGTATTATTGAATATCAGAAGCCGGACTTTCTGTCAAGCAGGATTACATTTATGATTTTCCGTCCGGAGTTTCCGGATGGAAACTATTTAGAAAAACGGATAACGGAGAAGGCGGATATGAAACTGGCGCAAGGGCTAATCCAGGTTTATACGGGAAACGGCAAGGGAAAGACTACCGCCGCATTGGGGCTTGCTTTCAGGGCCGTGGGCCGGGAGATGACGGTCTGCATGATCCAGTTTATAAAAGGTGGTAGTCCCTGTGGTGAACATCTGGCCGCTTTGAAACTGGCACCGTATCTCAATATTATCCGCACCGGCAGGGAAGGGCGGGTTAATCGTGAAAACCCGACCGACGAAGATCTGCGACTTGCCCATGAGGCATTGACGATGGCCGGAGAGGCCCTTAACGGTGGGAAATACAACATAGTGATTCTCGACGAGATAAACGGTGCAATTGCATGTGGGCTGATTACCGTTGATGAAGTGATTTCCATCATGGATTCGAAACCGCCTGACGTGGAACTTGTACTGACCGGCAGATACGCCCACGAAAGGATAATTGCCGCAGCCGACCTGGTTACAGAAATGCGCGAGGTGAAGCATTATTTCAAGGACGGAGTGCCGGCACGTCTTGGGATCGAGAAATGAAGCCTACTGATATGGGACCTAACTTGCTTGACCGGCAGGATTAAAAATGGTATGTGTAGCCTAAGGAAAATGGGGCGTTAGCCCCATTTTACTGTTTGACCATCAAGGGATAAAGGTATGCTGCGCAAAATAGTGTTCATTCCCCTGGTGATATTGGTTGGGGCCATAGTTATCTACAAACCGTACACAATCTCGGAACTGGGTACCAGCCCAGAAGACCATGCCCAGGAAGACCTGACACGGGTTGAATATCCAAGTCTCGCCGCCATCCCATGGGTGCCTTGCTTCATCAGACCGCAGGATACTCTCGAAAAGATGTTCGGCAAGGATTGGGTGTATGTTGCTTACTTTAACCGCATCGACCGACGGCATGTCTATCCGGGAATGACTATCAAAGTACCTAAAAACATGGCGCAGATCAGGGAGTATACTCCGTTGCCGGCCTTTTATGAACCGGCGAAACCCCATGAAAAGTACATTCTCGTTGATCTGACAGAACAATGGCTAGGTGCGTACGAATACGGCAAGTTGAAATTCTCCATGCCCGCGGCGACTGGCATGAATGGTCACAACACCCCAACCGGCTTGTTTCAGGTTGACGCGCGGGACAAGAACCATACTTCTTCCCTTTATAAAACTGAAGACCAGGAGGAACAATACCCGATGGATAACGCAATTCGGTTTCACGTGGGGGACGACAACGTCTCCTACTGGATCCATGCCCGTGATCTGCCTGGCCGACCCGCTTCCCATGGCTGTATCGGAGTCTATGACGAGGAGATGCAGAACCGTGAATACGGCATTCCTGAAAAACCGGTCCTTCTTAATTCGGAAAAGCTATACAACTGGGCGGTCGGGGAAGAGGACTACGATGACGACTCTGGCGAACTGGAGCTTCTGGAAGATGGTCCGATCGTTGAAGTAAGGGGGAATAATCCCCGTTACCTCAAACCATCGTTTTTTGCGTTCCTTGAGAAAAAATAATTGTTTAAGTCCGACGGTTAGCGGCGCCGGGAAAATCATACAAAGGAGAACTGCTTATGAATAAACTGGAACTGAAAAAGGTTGTTGCCGCGCTCGTCTTCTTGGTGACGCTGGCCTGTGTGGGGGTCGGTCACGCTGCACCGGTTATAGAAAAACCGGATGTGGCCCTGCGCAAGGCTTTCCCTGATTTGCCGTTTGAATCTGTTGAACAGACAGAAATAAAGGGCCTGTATGAGGTTGTTTCCGGTTCAAATATATTCTACTATTTTCCGGAAAAAGATTATCTGTTTGTTGGCGAGATCTATGCCCCCCCGGGAAGAAACCTAACGGCCGAGAAAAAGGGCGAGATCGCCGCAAAGCTGATGGGAAATCTTCCCTTGGATAAGGCGGTTAAAATTGGCAACGGCAAAACGGTCATCATCGAGTTTACCGATCCCGAATGTCCGTTCTGCAGAAAGGCGTATGAGTTCTTCAAAAACAGGACCAACGTAACCCGCTATGCGTTCTTCTCTCCTTTTGCCCATCCCGCCGCCATAACCAAGGTTTACTATATCCTTAACGCCGAAGACAAGGAAAAGGCTTATAATGATGTGTTTGAGGGGAAGAGCGTCGTAGAGCCCGCAACCGGTTACAGCGAAGCGGTCAAAAAGCTGGCCCAGGAGCATCTCAACCTCGCCAGGTCGGCAGGGGTGTCTGGCACTCCAACCTTTTTTATAAGTGGGAAATTGGTCGTCGGAGCAGATTTTCAACAGATTGAGAAGCTGTTAAAAGATGCAGCTAAGACAAGCAAATAAATAACATAGTTTCTCCTCTGGAAATGCCGGATGAGAAACTAGATGATTTTATTCAAATGGTATTCGCCTATTAAGTGTAACTTACTATTTTGTACCAGCTATTATGTTAACTATGCAATAAAAGATACAACGTAGGCATGCAAGTGAGCATGCATACGGTGCCGGCCTTGAACTGTTCGCCGGACTCAACGTTCTGCCGAAGTGTACGGCTCTCTCCACCTACTCGTTATCCAGAGAAATCTCAAATAAATGAGTAGAGCAGAGGGCAGGGTCAAACCTGCTCTCTACTCTACCCTGTAAGGACAAGACAACCCACAAGTTGCTCAAAGCGATAGAAGAGATCCGCTCATACATCAACTGCAATCCCGGGTGCATCTCAAACTATAGCGATCGCTATGGAGGCAGGATCAGCACTGTTTTTGTGAAATCGGTCGTGAATCAGGTGGTGGAAAAACGAATGATCAAGAAGCAGCAGATGCATTGGACGCAACGGGGTATACATCTTCTCTTACAGGTCCGAACTCGGATGTTAAACGACGAGTGGGAGGTGACTTTCCTCAACTGGTATCCCGCCTGTAGATCGCAGTCGATGATGGCCTCTGCCCGCCCCCCTGGTATCTAATACTCTCCAAACGCAACTTTCCTGTATCACAAAATGATGTTGAATTTGTTGATCAGCCTGTAAAGCGTGACGCGAGATACTCCGAGATCACGTGCCGCTTTGGATACATTGTTGTTATTCAGTTGTAGGCTATGTTGGATTGCGTCAAGCTCCGCCTTTTCTCTAACGTCATCAAGTGACGTCACTTTATTCGTCACGGCGATCTTCTCAAATTCTAGATCGGCGGGTGTGATCAAATGTTGGTCACACATAACCATTGCGCTTTGCACCCGGTTCATCAGTTCCCGCACATTGCCCGGCCAGTCGTAAAGGGACATGACGCGCAGGGCTTGTTGGCTGAACCCCTTAACCTTAGGGCTCTTTTCTCCCGAATATTCTTCGAAAAAGGTCCGTGCCAAAAGTTCTATGTCACCGTACCTTTCCCGCAGGGGTGGGACTTTGAGGTTCAGCACATTGAGCCGGTAAAACAGGTCCTCGCGAAAACGCCCCTCTTCCACCGCTTTTTCCAAATTCACATGGGTTGCAGCAATCACGCGCACATCGACTTTTATTGTTAGATTTGAACCGAGCCGCTCAATGGTCTTTTCCTGAAGGAAACGCAACAGGTTCACCTGCAGGTCCATAGACAGATCTCCTATTTCGTCGAGAAAGATCGTCCCGCCTTCCGCGGCCTCGATACGGCCTGTCTTCCTCTGGTTAGCGCCAGTGAATGCGCCTTTCTCATGGCCGAACAATTCGGATTGAATGAGGTGGCTCGGTAGTGCCCCGCAATTCACGACTACGAAGGGAGCCCGGCGGCGCGCAGAATGCTGATGGATGGCTCGTGCCGCAAGCTCTTTGCCGGTGCCGCTTTCTCCGCAGATAAGCACTACTGAATTGGTATTCTGGATTTTACGCAGATGGGAATATAGTTCCTGCATCACAGAACTTACGCCGATCATTTGAAATTCTCCGATATGGGAGTTCTGTACGACAAGCCTGCTCCTAAGCCGTGCCTTGCCGTATGCGCGTCCGAGGGTGATCAGCAAACGGGGCATATCCAGCGGCAGGGTATGGTAATCATAAAAATTATCGAAGATAAATTTACACAAACTTTCCGATTCCAGGCAACCGGGCTGCAGCAGGGCGACCCATTCTATATGGCTGTTCACCAGCAAAAGCTCCTCAAGTTTTTCCAGGCGCTTGAAATCACTATCACCGATGGCAATGAGCCCAATATAACATTCGGGATTATTTTCAAGCAAATCAATTGTTGATGCGATTTCCGCAGCCGGCAGGAGATCCCACCCCTCCCAGCAGAGTTCCTCCGATGTAAATTCGGGAAGATCATCTAGGTAAAGGCCAATTATTTTTCGTTTAGACATCATTGTACTCCTATTTGAAAAGTTCCAGTTATTCAATAGATCCCAAAGACAACCTCATGATAACTTTTGTATTTGCCAAGTACCCCGTCTTTGTGCCGCTCAAGTATCGGAACATACTGTTCGCTGTGGCGGAATTTGCACGAGGAATCAGGCAGTAAATAATCCTGGTGGATGTGCCGCAGGTGAGGAGGATCTTTTACTCGCTCACGGTCTCACTCTGTGTCACAAAACCATAGTAAAAAATTCGGGATATTATAAAATATCAGCATGTTACAGCTTCCGGACGAACACTAGATAATGAAAGCTCGACGATCCCTTACCCTTACGTATGTCTAATCCTTCTGTCAACATCCGAGGCAGCCGTCGGTATGGTCAGATAAAACTGCTGGACCTCACCGCACTCCACCGGCATATGGAAATTCAGTTACTTACGTTTTCAGCTCCATCGGTCAAAACCTTTCGGTTCAGACTGTGACCCATGGAAATAAAAGTTTCAACAAGAAATGCGTCATCATTTCTGCGGATTCATGATTTTCCAACCTTCTCTGCTTTAGTGAAAGGCGTCTTACAGCCGACGCTTGCAGATAGTTATCATTAGATTTATGTAATAGATGGAGAGTTTTTCAACTAAAGTTCATTGATAATACTAGTTTCGCTGTTAGAGAATTAAACGGTAAAAATCACATAGTAATTCTTTTGCATTTGATTATTTTCTAAGCTGTTATTACCGCAATATATTATAACAATTTAATATAGCTTATATTATTGCAAACTATTTTTTAATACTTTACCTCTGTACAAATGATCTAGATAATTTTAGCAAGCAAAAAATGTACCCAGTAATATGTTGCTACCAACACAAATGGTATAAACGATATAATAAATCACATAGAAATAAATTTATCGCATCGGATCAGACAATTCTGAATGGCGAAAGGCTTGACCCATAGAGATTTTGCGGAATCATTGGGAATTGTTCAGGGCTATTAAAGCGGCATAGAACGAGCAAAATACTTCCTTAATTTACGTTATTGATAACGTTTTCTATTGTCTAATGCGTAAGCATAGAATGAGTTTTTAGCGGTAGCGACGTAAATTTGCGGAGATCCTGCAGCCGAACGGACAATTTTTGTCACTTGTTTCTTTCCCAAACCCCCTCATACAGCGATTCATATCCTTTCCATCTTGACTGCGGACTATTGTGCGCTAAGCTTTGTACTTGTCGTAAAGCAGGTGCATAACGCCCCCAATATTCATATGGAGATAGCGTTGAGGCATAGGGGGGAAGCTGACAATCCGACAAAGGAAAGAAGATTGCGATGAGAAGAGTGAATATTACGGCAGTGGCAGTCAGCTTGATGACGGCGTTGGGCGGAATGGCCTTCGCGGCCGAGACGGTGACGATCAAGGTGAAGTAGTTGATACCTACTGTTATTCCCTCATGGGGGCCAAGGGGGAGAGCCACCCGTCATGCGGCCTTGCCTGTGCTGCGAAGGGGATTCCAGTCGCACTCCTGGAAAACGACACTAATAAGGTGTACGTCCTATTGCCCAATACGGACAAGACCCCCTTACCGAAGCAGGTGATCGACATGATGGGGCGCCAGACCACCGTTACCGGCAAGCTGGTCAACATTGGCGGCAGCCAGTTCCTGACGGTGGAATCGGTGAAGTGAGGACATGTTGAAATTGCTGTTCCCCGGAGCGGGGCACCTGCAGAATATCCATCCGCTGGCGATTCATTTCCCCATTGCATTTCTCGCAGGTGCCGTGTTCCTTTATTTGCTGGCTTGGCTTTCCCTGAAAGAGCACTTGGCAGTCACGGCGTTTACCTGTCTCACCCTTGGGGCGCTGGCGGCCCTTGCCTCGGTGGGGACTGGGCTGTATGCCGAACCCGGCGTGATGATTTCACGTTCGGTACGGGCGCGTCTCCTCCATCATCACAAGGAGCTGATGCTCTGGACCGCATCACTGGCGGTAGTTCTTGCCGCCTGGGCTGCGGTTGCCCGCCCATTTCCATCAAAGGGGCGGCCGTTCTTTTTATTACTACTCCTGACGATGCTGGTAATCATGGCGTTCGGTAGTGACTACGGTGCCAGAATGGTCTATGATTACAACACGGGGGGCGACGCTTGCCCACAACCGATTGAATTCGACAAGTAATCCTGATTCCACTTCTACTAGTTGTTTAAGAACATTGCAGGGTCGGTCTGCGGTGTTCCCTTGCTCAAAAACTCAACGTACTCACAAGCGCGCCTCTCATTTCCGCTCGCTTACATCGTGCATCCCGGCCTCTTCATAACGTTTAACAAAGGCTTGTTAGCCAATTCAACAATCAAAAATGAGGTCACGCCATGATTACCATTACCGACCCGCGTATTGAAACATACCTCATGAATATGATCCCCGAGGTGGATCCACAACTCACAGCCATGGAGGAGAAGGCGAATGAAATCATGCTACCCATCGTCGGCCGGCAGGTGGGAAGATTTCTTTACCTTCTCACGCGCCTGAGAAAACCGACTCTCGTCGTCGAACTCGGTTCCGGATTCGGCTACTCAGCTTACTGGATCGCCCGGGCGTTGAGCATTCGAGGCAAAGTGGTGCTTACCGATTACTCGGAGAAAAATATTGCTTACGCCCGCAAGGTTTTGCACGATACCGGGCTTTCCGATCGGGCCGAGTTCCGGGTAGGGGATGCCCTCCAGACCGGCAGGGAGTATGAAAAAATCGATCTTCTCTTTATTGACATCGATAAGTGTCAGTATCTGGAGGCAATCGAGGTTATGCTGCCAAGGCTCGCTGAAAATGCCCTAGTGATCGCTGACAACAGTCTCTGGCATGGGAAGGTTGCCGAAGATGGCACGCAAGACAACGAGACCGAGGCGATCATCAGATTCAACGATTTCATGTTCGGCCACAATGATTTCTTCACCACGATTGTCCCCCTACGTGACGGGGTACTCCTGGCTTATAAATTAAGTTGAGGACGGACGGTTAGCTGGGGACTCCCCTTTGAAACGTCGATGCCCTCTGGTTGGGGTCACCACGGAATTCGGAATTTAAAGTAAGTTTGTGCTCTTATAGCCACATGAATTCAAGGGTTACGAAAGCACTATCATAACATTATTAACTTATTAATTTTATATCTTGTGAACGCTTTAATTATTAAATTATCTTAACTAAAAATATTAAAGGGCTTTTTGTTCCTAATTCTGCGGTGACCCCGATACTGATTACTTTATTAAATGAGGTCCTTTCTGAAAAATACTTCCATGGCGCCGTAAAAATGAACTGATTTTTTCTCGAGCAAATACCTTCTCCCTCGTTAACTTTATCCATGTGCTATACTTCGATACTGCGTTTCCTTAAAGCCTCAACCATTTGGTCGGATTCGATTTTGCTCACACATGAGTCGTTGGCCTCCTGTATGATGAAAGACGGTGTTTGGGGCGGACGGGGAATTCGGAAAATTTGTAACGTTGACATCCTCCTCACCCTGAACGACGGGCTTATACGGCGCACTGAATAAAATAGGCATAGCATTTATATTTTGAAAATGGCTCGCTTATAGCCAATTAATGATATAATAAACTAAATAGCAAAGAGTCAGTTATGTCGCCTATCTTTTGTCAAAGGAGATTGCCATGAAAGAATATGCAAAAAATATTCATAAATTCGGCCTTTTGGTTTTGGCAGGCATCTTCACGGTGACAGTGCTCTACGGCTTTTCTAGAAATGCCTTTGCCGCAGATAGCGCGGAGGCCCAGTCAATAATTGACAAAACAAAGGGCACTATCACTGATCTGATGAGTGATGAAGCTTTTTCGTGGCTGCACGGGTACCTCAAGACCGCCAAAGGCGTGCTTATCTTTCCGCAGGTCCTGAAGGCGGGCTTTTTCCTGGGTGGATCGGGGGGGACCGGAGCCCTACTGGTGCATAATGAGACGACTGGAGCATGGAGCTATCCTGCATTCTACACGGTTGGCTCGGTGACGTTCGGTCTGCAGATCGGCGGAGAGGCGGCGGAGGTTGTTATGGTAGCAATGAATCAGAAGGCCCTTGATTCGCTGCTCTCGTCATCTGTGAAGCTGGGCGGTGATGTCTCAGTCGCCATCGGCCCGGTCGGCGGCGGAGCCAAGGGAGCGGTGACGATCCCTGCGGTGTCGGCTGATTTCGTTTCCTTTACCAGAGCAAAAGGTCTCTATGTCGGACTCAACCTGGAGGGATCGGTGCTGGCTGTACGGGACGGCCTTAACAATGCCTACTATGGCAAAGCGGTCACGCCAAAAGACATCATCGTAATGAAAGACGTCGGAAACTCCAAAGCAAACGAACTCCGGGCAGCTATGGAAAAAGCTTCGGCCAAATAAAATAGTGAGAAAAATGATTCGAACTCCGGCATTACCCAAACCCCGGCCTCTTAGTTGCCGGGGTTTTTGTTATTTATGAGCATAACTGAAAAGGCGCGGTGTCAAATTCATCTCCATGATCCAATAGAATTCCCAAGATTCCGCAAGGGAAATGGCAAGGAAGGAGACCGCAAAAACCGGGGGAGGCAAAGGTTTTCTGGTGATGCCCCCACGACCAATACTTTTGGTTGGGGTTTTCTTGGATGTCATGATAAGTCTCGATCAACTTTCTAGCTTAAGACTTTCACCGAGTACGGCGTTGCTATCACCATAAATGTACCCCTTGACCTTCTCTTTGGCCTGTTAATACGTCAACTCAAGCCCCTACCGAGCCGAGTAGTTAGTTTCGTAAAGCTATTACAATTTACGCAAGTTCCAGATCGGCTTTTTCCCACCGGAATGGCACAGGTGCCTCGCTAATTTCAGCAATTCCTTTGAGTATCCGCTCTTGCAAGTCGTCTTTGGAAGTAGCGCGTATATGACGTAAGAATGTACGAGTCATCTTTGAGAAGACACATTCAACCAGGTTGAGCCTAGAACCATGTTTGGGAGTATGAATGTACTCAAATCTCCCTTGGACGGGTGGCCAGATAAGCCATAATTTCCTTTGAAATGTGGGCAGAGTGATTATCCAACAGGCATGCTCAAATTCTCGCGTCGGGGCTGTCCTCGACCCAGAGAGTTCAGTAATTATTTTCCGGACAATATCAACGGAGCTTGCTCTGTTTTCTTTGCCATAATTGCCTCCTTTTGTGATCCCAGGGCAATTATGCAAAATGCTCATTTATTTGTAAATGTATACATGAAACTACCTACTAGGAAACTCGGGCTAGTTATGCTAAGGTACGAAAAAGGTACGATGAATATAAAAAAAACCGCTACTCTTATTGAAAGAATAGCGGCTATTAGGTAAGATGTTAAGTGATAAGTTAAGGATATTTAAGCTTTATATCATAATATTATTTAACCAGTCAAACTATATTATCTTGTTCAACGGGTATTCGATAATCCCCTCCGCCCCCAGCTTTAACAGTTCCGGTACAATCCGCCGTACCTCCTTTTCGTGGAGGACGCTTTCGATGGAAACCCAATCGGAGTTATAAAGGTGGGAGACGGTCGGATTGTTAAGGCTTGGCAGAATCCCGGTGATGGCCGCCACTTTTTCGTGCGGGGCGTTCATCTTGAGCCCGACCATATCTTCGGCGGTGAGCGCCGCTTTGAGGAGCGTAGCTAAGGTCTCGATCTTGCCCCGTTTCCACGATTCTGCCCAGGAAGCCTTGTTGGCAATGAGCACCGGCACCGATTCCATGAGGTCGCAGACAATGCGGAGGCCGTTTGCCCTGATGGTGGAGCCGGTCTCGGTAACCTCCACAATGGCGTCACATAGGCCATCAACAACCTTTGCCTCGGTGGCTCCCCAAGAGAACTCGACAGTGACCGGGATGTTCCGTTCGGCGAAGTAGCGTTTGGTGAAACCGACCAACTCGGTGGAAATGGTTGCGTTGTGCAGGTCTTCTGGTTTCTGCACCTTTGAGTCCTGGGTGACCACCAGGACCCAGCGGGCCGGGCGGCGCGAAACCTTGGAATAGACCATCTCACAGACCTCGACCACGTCTGAGTTGTTTTCCCGTACCCAGTCGCGCCCGGCGATCCCTGCATCGATAGTGCCGCGCTCCACATATTTTCCCATTTCCTGGGGACGGATCAGTTTGCAGTTCATCTCCTCGTCGTCTACTCCGGGGAAATAGCTCCGCGATGAGATGCTGATGTTCCACCCCGCCTTTCTGAACAGCTCGACTGTGGCATTTTCCAGGCTCCCCTTGGGAACGCCGAATTGCAAAATGTTCGACATGATAAAACCTGCTTTCATTTTATTTATTGTATACCTTTTGCGGGTCGAACAATGGGTTTGAATGCTCCACCCATTGGCCGTTTTCCCATTTTACATAAAAGCAGCTCCGGTTGCCGGTGTGGCAGGCGGCCGGGCCGTTCTGTTTTACCTTAATAACGACGGTGTCGGCATCGCAGTCGGTGAGGATCTCCTTCACTTCCTGGGTGTTACCCGACTCCTCACCCTTCATCCAGTATTTGTTTCTGCTGCGGCTGAAGAACCACGTTCTGCCGCTCTCCAGGGTAAGCCCCAGGGTCTTTTCATCCATGAACGCCACCATGAGTACTTCACCGGTTTCGTAATCCTGGATAACTGCGGGGATGAGCCCACCCATTTTGGTAAAATCAAGCTTGATCATCTGCTCCCTCCATTAAGTATCCGCCATGAAATAACAACCATTTCATGACAGACCCTAAAATTTACGACCTTCATTAATACACTGCCTAACCGCTGGGTGTCAACCTTATAAAGGTGAAAATCGCACATGCTGCAAAGGGTAGAGATAGCTTGTCAATGAAATGGAATAAATAAAATTAATCCCGATAACGCTTCAGCAGATCGCCGTATGCGTCGATGCGCCGGTCGCGGAGAAACGGCCAGATACGCCTTACAATTTCAGTGCGTTCCTTGTCGATCTCGACAATAAGCACTTCATCAGTTCTGCCTGCCTGAGCAAGGAATTCCCCTTGTGGTCCCGCGGCAAAGCTGTTTCCCCAGAAATCGATGCCGTCGCCGGTCCCTGCCGGATCAGGCTCGAAGCCGACGCGATTGACGCTTAACGCCGGGATGCCGTTGGCAACCGCATGGGAGCGCTGAATGGTGACCCATGCATCTTTCTGGCGTATCTTCTCTGCGTCGTCATCATTCGGCTCCCAGCCGATGGCGGTCGGGTATATGAGGAGGTCGGCCCCGGCAAGGGCCATCATCCGGGCTGCTTCAGGGTACCACTGGTCCCAGCAGACTAACACCCCAAGCCTGCCGACCGAGGTCTCGATCGGCATAAAGCCCGGATCACCGGGGGTGAAGTAAAATTTCTCATAATAGGCTGGGTCATCGGGGATATGCATCTTGCGGTATTTACCAGCTATGGTGCCATCCCTGTCAAAGACCACCGCGGTATTGTGATAGAGTCCCGCCGCCCGCCGCTCGAACAGGGAAGTGACGATTACCACCCCGTATTCTTTCGCCACTGCGCTGAAGATGTTTGTGGTCGGTCCCGGAATGGCCTCAGACTGGTCGAAATAGGCAGGGTTTTCGCACTGGCAAAAGTAAAGGCTGGCATGAAGCTCCTGCAGGACAACCAACTTGGCGCCCATGATGCTGGCTGTGCGGATGCTCTCAATACTCTTGGCCAGGTTGATTTCCCTGTTTTCAACGCAACTCTGCTGCACGAGACCAATAGTCAATCTGTTCACGACGTTACTCCTTTATTGTCCCTTTCGGCAGATGCATGGTGATGCAATGCAGAGAACCATGCTGCAAGATCAAAGGCAAACAATCTACCCCTGTCACTTCGCGTCCCGGAAATGCATCTCTAATGGCGCTAAGGGCTGCTTCATCGTTCATGTCCCGGTAGGTGGGTACGAGCACTGCGCCATTTACAACCAGGAAGTTGGCATAAGTGGCCGGCAGCCGTAATCCGACCTTGTCATGCCTGCCTTTTGGCCATGGCAGGGGAATGAGCCGGTATGACCTCCCTTCCCTAGTGCGAAATCCACGCAATTCCTCAACCATGGCACTGATTGCCTGGAAATGCTCGTCGACGGCGTCGTCACATGCCACGTGGACAATGGTGTCATCTGGACAGAAGCGCACGAGGGTATCCACATGGGAATCGGTATCGTCACCCGCAAGGCTGCCGTTTTCTAGCCAGAGAAAGCGGTCGGTGCCGAAAAGCTCGCCCAGCTCAGCTTCTATGGCCTCTCGAGAGAGCTGTGGGTTACGGTTGGGGCTCAGGAGGCATGCGCTGGTGGTCAGTAAAGTCCCGTTGCCATCGCTCTCGATGCTTCCCCCCTCCAGGATGAGGCCCATGGTCCTGAGCGGAGCTTTGAACGCCCCTGCCTCTGCCAGGCGTCGGGTGATGAGATTATCCAGGTTGGCGGCAAATTTGAGCCCCCAGCCGTTGAAACCGAAGTCAAGAAGAACTGGTTGCCCATTTTCCAGCACGGTGACCGGGCCGAAATCCCGGGCCCAGGTATCGTTGCTGTCGATCTGGAAGATTCTTACCTTGCCCATTACAGCCCCGGCGTGGCTCACTTTCTCCCAGACGGTTGCCGGTTCCGGGGCGGCTATGAGCACTATTTCAAACCTGCTTATATGTTTCACTATCTCAATGAATACCGGCTCCACCACCTCCATATGGGTTCGCCAGTCGCTCCCCACATGGGGCCAGGCCAGTAGTACGCCATCCTGCGCCTCCCATTCGGCGGGCAATCTTCTCCTCATCCGTTATCCCCATTCAATTATAATTAAAACAATGTTAACATCATAGAAAAGCAACAAAAATTGCTATTCAGTTTTTTCTTCTTGCCGGCGCTGGAAAATAGAGGTAATTTTTATTTTTAATTCCGGTGGGAAAAGAGTAGCAGAAAAATGTAGCGGGGGCAACATGCAGATACTTTCTCTTATCTATCGTCTCGCCGTCGCCTTCTGGGTTGGCGGGGTCGCCATATTCACCTTTGTCCTGACGCCGGTTATCTTTAAGGTAAACGACCGCGACACGGCCGGCAGGATCGTTGGTACCCTCTTTCCCGGTTATTTCCGCTGGGGGCTTGCATGCGGGGCAGTGGCGCTCGCCTCCCTGCTCATCCTGCGTGGAAGGAACTTCGTTGCCTCAATCGTCATTTTACTCGTTATGCTCTCCATAACTGCCTTCCAGGCCTTCTTCATCGAACCTCGGGCCGTCGCCCTAAAGAAAGAGATACCTTCTTTTGTGACCACTCCCAAAGAGCATCCCCTGCGCAAAGAGTTCTCCCGGCTCCATGGCATCTCCGCCGTTTGCAATCTGACGGTCCTTGCCGGCGGGGTAGCGCTTGTCATCCTTCTGTAAAAAAAATATACTTTGTATAAAGCAGGACATGATGATGTGGCCTTCTGCATAAAATCCTGCTGTAGGTAATTACGAAGGATTGCGGATCATGTGCCAACTACAGGTTAAAAGCCTGAAGATGAACACCGGTATTACCTGCCACGGCAGGTTTCCTATCTACGCATGCGAGATACATGAAAGCGACGCTTCACATGACGATTCGTGAGCCTTTCGGCTAGGTACAAAGGCCTAGCCTGGGCACCATTCACGTTCTCCACGTCTTTAGAGATCTGGCCCGAAACACCGTAGAACATCAAGCTGACCGCCCCGAAGGTGACCGGCTGAACAATAACATCTTGATACATGTCATAGAAAAACTTATCGGCACCAGTTTTACACTAAAGAGCTGACGGAAGATCCCTGTACCAATTGTCAAAGAACTAGGGGGGAATATACACAACGCAGTAACAATATTCAACCAAAACCGCGCACCTCAAGTACATATGAGAAAACTCCCCGGTTTTCATGCTACCTTATAAAAGAAAGGAATTAACGCATGAATTATTTAAAGGAAATTATGAGCTATAACTGCTAACATCCTTGTAATTAAGCGTAATTCGCACAGGTAAGTTAATACTTCAGTATGTAGGTACGTATGTACTACAATAAACAGATAAGCTTACAAACTGATAAAATAACCTGCCGTGGGCTTGCGGGTTTTCTTCTGTCCATTGCCCAGGTAATGCCAATTCCGCTCCCATCTGTTATAATAATTAAATAGGAGAGCTCAATGGAAATTCCGCATTACCCCGACAGCCGCCCCCTTGTCCTTGACGACAAGCCACTCCTAGACGGGATATTTGCAGGACTTCAACCGCGCATATCGGAATTCTCCTTCGCGAACCTCTATCTTTTCCGGCTGGCGCACGCATACAGCGTCACGATGGTTGGGAATGCGCTCGTGCTCCTTGGCCGGGGGTATGGTGGTGAACCATATTTTCTCCCCCCTTTGACTGGCAATATTGAAGGTGCACTCTTAAGGCTCTTCGCTGAAGGGGCGACCCTCTATGGGGCTGATGAGATCTTTATAAGAAGCTATCTACTGGACAAAGAGGTGGAAATGGAAAATGATCGCGACAATTTTGACTATCTCTATCTCAGGCACGATCTGGCTGAGGTGCCTGGCAACCGCTTTCACAAAAAGAAAAACCGGATTAACTACTTCGTCAGCCGCCATTCCCATGCAGTTATACCTTTTGAGAAAAAATATCTTGATGGATGCCTAGAACTTCTGGCTGAATGGCGGCGGGTGCATGCTGAAATAGAAAATAGATCCGTAGCCTTGGAAGCGGATGCAACCGAGGAGGCCCTGCAGATGGCTGTTACTCTTGGCCTGGAAGGGTTGGTGGTGATGGTGGAGGGGAAGGTTAAGGCGTTTACTCTCGGAGAGAGGCTGAACAGCGAAACCTCGGTCTGTCATTTCGAAAAGGGGGATCCCTTTCTGGATGGCATCTACCAGCTCATTGACCGTGAGTTCAGTCGGCTCCTCTTCACTGACTGTACCTATGTCAACCGTGAGCAGGACTTGGGAATAATGAGCCTTAGGAAATCGAAACTCTCTTACCATCCCGTGGAGCTGGTTAAAAAATATCGGGTGAGGCTGTTGGAAAAATAAAAACAACAGTTGTGGCCCGGTAGAAAATGTATTACTCTGCAATCATTACAGAAAGGGTAACAGCTCATGCCGAAAAAACGAATCTACAAGATTATTTTCACGAACCAGGGGAAAGTTTTCGAGATATATGCCAAACAGGTAGTCTCAGGGGAGTTGTACGGGTTTGTCGAGGCCCAAGGACTTCTCTTCGGCGAAAGAACGACCCTCGTTGTGGACCCTGCGGAGGAGCAGCTCAAGCTTGAATTCAACGGTGTGAACAGGACCTATATACCTTACCATACGATAGTCCGGATCGACGAGGTTGAGAAGGAGGGCCCGGGGAAAATTCTCCAGCTCAACACTGCCGAAAAAAGTGGCATCCAGTTGCCACAGCCTTCTTTATTTCCCGGCAAGGGACCGGAACAGAGCTGAGCATGCCCTGGGACTCGGTCCAATATAATAAATTCAAAGAAGAGAGGTTTACCCCCTTTGAAGACCTTTTTGCCCTGATCAAGGTCCGCGATGGCATGTCGGCAGTCGATCTTGGTTGCGGGACAGGTGAGTTGACTAGTCAACTTGCCGACCGGTTGCCCGGAAGCAGCATCCTGGGGATCGACAACTCGCCGCAGATGCTGCAAAGGGCGGAAACACAGGGGCGACCCGGCCTCGCATTTACTTGCGGGGATATCGCCACTCTGGATGGCCAGTGGGACCTGGTTTTTTCCCATGCCGCCATCCATTGGCTGGACAACCACTTGGCACTCATCCCGCGCTTGATGACACTTGTCATCCCTGGTGGACAGCTTGCGGTGCAAGAGCCCTCCAACCACCGACATCCCTCCCATGCCCTGATCATCGAGACGGCCAGCGAGGAGCCTTTTCGCACTGCTCTAGGAGGTTGGGTGCGGCTTTCGCCCATTCTGGAAATCGACCGGTATGCCGAGCTGCTCCACGAAAGCGGCGGTACGGAGATCACGGTCTTCGAGAAGGTCTATCCCCACCTTCTCGCCGATGCCGACGCCCTTGTAGAATGGACCTCAGGCACCACGCTCGTCCCATACATGGAACGTCTTCCCCAAGAGCTGCATGCCGGGTTTCTCGTCCGCTACAGTAAGAAGCTACATACCCTCTGGCCACGGGGCCCGGTTTTTTATACTTTCCGTCGGATTATTATGGTGGCGACGCGAGGGGAGTAATCTGACCGGCTCTTTTTTCATGGTGCACCATGAATTTCCTAGTCCATCTTTTTCTATCCGGTGCTGATCCGGAACTCATTGTGGGAAATCTCTTGGGGGACTTCGTCAAAGGGAGGCTCAACGGGCACTTCCCCTCCGGTATTGAGCGAGGAATAGTGTTGCATCGCCGGATCGATTCCTTTACTGGCCAGAACCGGCATTTCCTACGGAGTAAAAGGCGGCTCGACGCCTCCTTCGGTCATTATCGGGGGGTGCTGGTCGATATTTTCTATGACCACTTCCTGGCTGTGCACTGGGATGAGTTCGCTGCTGTGCCATTACAACCCTTTTTGTCTGGCGTTAGGCGGATTGTCCGTGAATATGAAGAGATCCTCCCGGAACGGTTAAGCCGTATAGTTCCGGTTATTTTCGCAGAGCTGCTGCCGTCTTATCTGGAAGTAAAAGGGATAGACCTGGCATTGCAACGGATGTCACACCGAATTGCTAGGCCCAACCGGCTGGGAGAGGGAGGCGTGGAATTGCGCAGGAATTATGACGGGCTTTGCGAAGATTTCCGGGAGTTCCTGCCTGAATTGCAAGAGTTTGTAAGTGAGGGGGAGAGATGATGCTCTGAATTCCTGGTTATGACCCCTTTGATCATCACAGGCCAGCTGGCTCACTGTAGCAGTGCCCGGACAAACCTTTCCAACTCCATCTTCGCTACCTCGTAATCCTCCAGGGAGATGGCGATATCTTCCCGCCACTCCCTGGTTTTATAGTATACCTTGTCATAATAGTGCTTGATTAGTTCCGCAGTAAAGGGCTCAAGTTCCCATCTCTCCAGATAGCCTGCGATCTCCGCATACTTCTCTCCGCCGAGCCGCTTCCGGATCCTCTGGAGCGCCATGGCCATCCCTTCCTGGTATTCAGGACGGCCGTATTCGACGATGAGTCGCCGAATACGGGTTTCGAGTGATGCGTGGCACCAGACCTTGGCGCTATTAAGCATCACTTCATACATCTCTCCCGGTAGCGACAGCCTGCCGATCCTCTTGCTCTCACCCTCGACTAATACTGGGTTGCCGGGCGGGACTGTGCGAAAGGCGTCCCAGAGTAGGGTGTCGAAGCGTTTTTGGGTGAGATGCTGACCAAGACCGAGCTCGCCGAAGGCGGAACCTCGATGGCCGGCAAGCCCCTCCAGGTCTATAACTGTAAAGTGATAGCTCTGCAAACCTAGCAGAAAGGCGGTTTTGCCGATGCCGGTCATGCCATGAATCACCACCAGGGGCCCGGGAGGATGGAACGGTTCAAAGTATGAACGGACGTGGTTGCGAAATGCCTTGTATCCTCCCATGAGCTGTACTGCCCTGTATCCAGCCAGATCGAGGATGGCGGCGACGGCCTTGCTTCTCAGCCCGCCACGCCAGCAGTAGACAAGGATCGGCCGGCCGGCGGCGGCATGGCCTATGGCGGAGACCATGTGGGGCATACGGTGGGCAGTCAGATCGAGGCCGCGAATCCTGGCCGCCAAGGAACCGGTTTGTTTATAGATGATGCCGATCTCAACCCGCTCCTCGTTTGAGAGGAGGGGAATATTGATCGCCCCGGGAATATGGTCTTCTGCATATTCGAGCGGGGTGCGGACATCCACTGGCAAATGGGTGTCGATTAAAGATTTGTCGAATGGTATTGTCTCGTGCAATGACATCTCCATGATGGCGTTTTAGCAAAAATATTTGAAGCTTTATGCAAGGATACTGGAATCGGACGTAATCCCCCTTGATTATGGCCCATTATAGTGCTATTAATTATTTGTTGCATATCAAATAAATTCTGTAAAGAGTGAATGATGATGCAATAACGAGAATTTTGACATATGTGTCAATTTGCTTTACCGCTCTTACTATTTTGTCCTTTTCCTCCATCGATTGGTCACTCAATACTGAAAGGAGAATTTTATGTCGGGTTCTTATTCTGCAGATTTTGAAAAAGCACTTCAGGTAGGGCGCCCGCCCAACATTCGGCAACTTTTTCCTAACTCCAAGGCGCTTATCGTCAGCGGCAAGGTAATCGACAGGGTCATGGCTGCCAAGGGGAAGGCAATTGCCATGGCTGCCAATGGCCGGAACTATTTCGTGATCCGTGGCGCCCTCAAGGCGGCGCAGAGGGCGAATGCGGCGGTGATCATCGAAATCGCCAAGTCCGAGGGGGGGCAGAAGGCATACTGCGCCGTCAACTACTGGAACATGGCACGCATCGTTGATGCCCTTTGCAACGAACTGGGCATAACCGTCCCGGTCTCAATCCATGCCGATCATTACGGGATCAAGAGCGACAAGGACGTGGCCGCTGCCAAGGTGGAAATCCCGACCATGTTTGATGCGGGTATCACCTCCATCGCCATCGATGCTTCGCATCTTTCCGACGAAAAGAATCTCTTCGCCAATCTCGAACTCAACTCCTTTATCCCGAAATGGGCCGGTCTCGAAACTGAGGTCGGCGAAATCAAGGGGAAAGAAGGTCTCTCAACCGTTGCGGAAGCGCTCTTTCTAATCCGGGGGTTGAACGCCCGTGATATCTTCCCTGACTGGATTGCCCTGAATAATGGCACTACCCACGGCATTGAGGCAAGCGATGCGGGGATACAGGTGGGACTTACCGCCGAGATCCACAATGCAATTAAACCTTACAAGGTAAACGGCGCCCAGCACGGCACCTCTGGAAACAGCTCCGAACGGCTGCGCAAGATCGCCAATGAAACTGCCACCACCAAGGCGAACGTAGCAACGGCCCTGCAGATGATCTCCTGGGGGGTGGAGGTGAACGACTACGGCAACGCCATCCTCGACGATAACGGCAGCTTCAGGAAAGTGAAAGGAGAGGGGGTGACCGAGGAACTTTGGGCCGAGATGGTCGCCTATGCTGAGGGAAAGGGATGGAAGAAGGGTGACTACAAGAACCTCAATCTCCCCTTCGAAAACAAACTTTTAGCCCAGCCCAAAGAGGTGCGCGAGCGGATGACGCAGGCGGTTGAGGATTTCGCCTGCAAGATGATGACGGATGTCTTAAACGGCGGGGATACCGCCGATTCGGCCATCGAGATGATCCTCAAGGCTGGCTCCTGCGATTTGGGGCCAAAAGGGGGGAGGATCGAGGACCCGGCCGAGTGGACTGACGCCAAGATCCTGGAGAAGGCAAGTCTGATCGTGAGCGACAAGGGGCCGGCAGGTAAATTCGAAGATTAGATTACAAACACCGAAACTGCAGTTAGAAAGGGAGCGCGTTGGCTCCCTTTCGTGCTTTTTACAGTCAAAGTCCCACTGTTGTTTATCCTCTGTTTTGACATTCTTCTCCTTAATGATAAGCTTTATTTGTATGCCAGCGAACAAACTGCTTGAAAAATTTGACTCAGTTCAGTACAGTTTTCGGACATTGCATTTGTGGTTCAATTGATGCAAGAGTGATACAAATCTATACACGACGTCATGGTTCAACGCAAACTTCCCGTACCAGCCGCTAGCCGCTGGTTTAACAGTCTTGTTATTATCTGAATTCTGATGTTATGTGTAGAATATTTTTTAGGGGAGAGTCTCACAAATGCCACAGAATGACGTTATCATAGTGGGGGGCGGGATCAGCGGAATGTCGCTTGCCCATTATTTCGCAAAAAACGGGTTGAAGCCGCTTGTGATTGATAAAAACGGACGTATGGGGGGCTCTTTCTATTCTTACCGCACGGCAGACTTCTGGTTTGAGCTGGGCGCCCACTCCTGCTACAATTCCTATGGAAATCTTGTGGAACTGCTTGATGACACAGGCATTCTGGCCAAGGTCACAAAACCCGTTAGCGCAGGCTACAAACTTTTTTCCGGGGGGGAAGTCAAGTCGATTATGTCGCAGATGAGCATTCTTGAACTGCTGCTTTCCCTGCCAAAAATCTTCAGCGCGAAAATGGATGGCGAGACGGTTGAATCCTATTATTCAAAAATCGCTGGGAAGAATAATTTCATCCGGGCGGTCTGCCCAATGTTCAACGCCGTAATATGCCAGCGAGCCAACGATTTCCCTGCCGATATGCTTTTTAAAAAAAGGGAACGGCGGAAGGATGTCATCAAGAAATTCAGCCTACCAAATGGAATTCAGACGATCACCGATACTATCGCGGCGGAGCCTGCCATCGAAACGTTAATGGATAAGGAAATAACTGATATTGGCTTTAATTCTGGAGTTTTTACGGTAAAGGCCTCTGACGGCGAAAAGTATGAGAGCTACAGGCTTGCTCTTGCCACACCATCTTATGTGGCGGCAAAAATGCTGCAAAAATCATTTCCCGATCTCGCAATAAAACTTGCGGCGATTAAGGCGGAGAGTGTCGAGACAGTGGGAGTGATCATCAAGAAAGACGCGACAAGGATCGGACCGGTTGCTGCCCTAGCCGCATCTGATGACGTCTTTTATTCCTTTGTGTCGAGAGACACTTTCCCCGATCCCAAATACAGGGGATTTGCGTTTCATTTCAAGGCGGGCGAGAACAGCCATGAAAAAAGGCTGGAGCGGATAGCCCAGGTGCTCGGGACCCGGGATTTTGAGCAGATTACAACCACCGGGCATGTTATTCCGTCTCTGCGTCTTGGACATAAGGAAAAGATAAAGGAGATCGACGGGCTCATCGCCGGAACTGCCCTTATGCTCACCGGCAACTATTTCGCTGGCGTTGCGATTGAGGACTGTGTATCGCGTTCTCTCCAGGAATCCAAAAGATTAATTCGCTAATCTCGCCTAGCTGATTGAGGAGGTGGCGCCAGTACCGTTTGGCCTGGCCAGGCTCGCTAATACCATGAGGCTTGAGCCAGTGATAATAAAATCCTCCCCGATGTCGGCGCGTTATGCGAAATAAGGCGAGGCCACAGAGTCAACTGAGAAAGTATAGAAACGGCAAAAGCCCGCGGTTGCGGGCCTTTGCCGTTTTGGAATATGGCTTTTCAGATACTATTAATTCAGTTTTAAAACGTTTTAAGTTTCTGACGATTTATACCAAGTTGCAATCAAACGATTACGTTGTTGGCATCGTCGGAAGCTCCCTGCCGCCTAGAAATCTTTTTGATTAAATCCCTTAAAAATATAACTTCAATTTTTTGCGTTGTATTATTTGCGGCCCAAGAAACAGTGCAGTCCAAGTCACCCACCGTATAGGTTACGGTGAAAGTCGTTTGGGTAACGCTACCAGTCAGGGGATTAACGATCGTGAGACCATTATTTCGAAAAACCAGCAATTGATTGTTATTGGCATCAAAACTAACGTCGGATATGCCAAATGTCGGCCACAAATTCGTAAAAGACAATTGAACATTACCGCTCGTATCAAACCTTTTGAGGCCGGTGGAACTGGAATCGCCGCTCCATAGGAAACTGCCGTCCCATGTAAGGCCTTGAAAAAAACCGGTGGCTATAACAGGCTGACCGGCAAAATTGCTTACAATTTGGCCGTTGGCATTCATTTCGTAAATAATAAGCAGCCTGTGTTCCAAACGGTGATATATTGCTTGTTATCCAAAAATTCAGGCTATTGAAAGTTATTTGGCTTGCCGGGTTGATCAAGTTGCTATTAGGGTTGGGGATATTATTTAGTTTTAGAAGAGGAATGTGCCATCTTTACGCACAACTATTATTTTGTCTAGAGTGGACTGGCTACTGAAACTTTACAACTCTTTACTATTGTTTATTATCACGGCACTACAATTTTTTAAGAGTGCATTATTGCTACATTATAGTTTTATCTGATATTAATTAGTATGGAGATCATACCTGTTATTTACAGAATGACAAGACTCCCTATAATGTAAGGCAAATAACATAGAAGAACTAAATCCGGATACTATTGGTCGATGATGAAAGAAACGTCCTGCGGTCACTGGAAAGGATCTTTCTGGACGAGAATTATGAAATCCTGACCGCTCCATCTGATGGGGGGGAACTTGGAGAGTATCCCCCATCCGAGATGGTTATTCCAGACTAGCGGATGCCGGAAATGAACAGGGACGATTTCCTGCGGTAAGTCTACAGGGAATGGCGCGACACGGTGCGCATCCTCCTCTCCGGATATGCAGATACTGCTTCCATCGTTTCTGCCATCAACGAGGAAGAGATCTACAAATTCATCCCGAAGCAGTGGGATGACGACGAACTGAAAGTTGCCATCATCAATGCCCTCGAAAAATACTACCTGAACAAGAAAAATCAAGAATTGACCTGTGCGTTAAGGATCAAGAATGAGGAACTGAAAAGCATTAATGACGAGCTGGAACGGCTGGTCGCCGAAAAGACCACTAAAGTCAATCTATTGAATGAAATACTGGCCAAGGTGCAAAACATTGGCTATGCCATTCCTGTAGGTGCATTCGGTATTTATCGAGATGGAATCATCGTCCAACGCAAGCAGGAGGCCGAGAAGATTCTCTTCGAAAATAAAACTGATTATTTTGGGAAACACATTGAGAAGAAGCTTACCCGGGAAGTCAGTGAGTTTGTCAACTCCGTCTCCGGCAGAGAGGCAATTTCTGCAGAGTTTGATATAAATGGGGTCTAAATAAAGGTAACCGCCGGTCTAATGAAAATAAAGATCAGGAGGGAACCATCCTGATCTTTATCCGTAATGAATGACATCTAATTACAATATGGTCTTTAACCGAGCCGCCGGAACGCTGCTGCTTTGATTGCAGCATAGAGTTTGCACCCTGCAGTAATCCCCAGCTCTATTGCCGCCTGCTCGACGATTTCTGCCATCAGGCGCTCTCCACCGCATGCTAACTCCACACCGATCCTGTTGCCTGAAACAAAGGTGTTCAACACGGTGCAGGTGAGCAGGTTCCTGGCGCTGATTGCCTCGGGGTGCTGCTTGCAGAGAATAATATCCTTAGAAGAAAGTTCGAAAAGGGCTTCCGCTTGGTCATTACCGGCGGAAATGAGCAAATCCCCGTTACCCCAGCGATAAGCGAAAAGACCTTCATGGCGGCGAGGCTCCGTCACTCTGATGAGGTTGATGTAACCGATTGGACTTTGTCCCATCCGAGTCCGGGCCAGTTGCTCCGCAGTAGTTGTTTCGGCAATGTGGCCGCTGGCCACGACAAGAATTTGGTCGGCCATGAGGCGCATTTCGACCAGGGAATGAGAGATGAAGAAGTAGGGAATTTTGAAGTGTTCACTTACGCTCTTGAGGTAGGGGATGATCTGGAACTTGAGGACGTCATCCAGGGCTGACAGCGGTTCATCCATCAGGAGCAGCCGGGGATTGGCAAGGACCGCACGGCCCAGCGACACCCTCTGTTTCTCCCCCCCGGACAGGTTATTGACCCCCCGTTGTAGAATCTTCTCCAGTTTTAGGACGTCAACCAGGGTGGCGAAGTCGATTGTGCGGTATTCCGGAGAGCAGCGTCTGAACCCGTATAACAGGTTGGATTTGACGCTCAGATGCGGGAATAGGGAGGACTGCTGGAAGACAATGGAGATTCGCCGCCGCTCCGGGGGGATGTTGATACGTCTTGAGCGGCTGAAAATGCATTCTTCATCGAGAAATATCTCGCCCTTGTCGGGCTGGACCAGTCCAGCGAGCATGCCGGCCAGCGTCGATTTGCCGCTTCCCGATTCACCGAAAAGCCCTATCCGTTCGCCGGCCACCTTAAAGTCAAAAGCCATGGCAGCATCAATGAACCGTTTCTCAACGTTTACACGCAGTTCCATCTCAGATCCTCCGCACCAGCTTCCTTCCGATGATCTCATGGAAGATCAAGACGATCAGGGAAAGGATGACCGAAATGAAACAAAGGGAGAGAGCCATGTTTTCACTGTTCGGAGAGTTGGCATAGTCGTAGATTGCCAGAGGAATGGTCTGGGTAACGCCTGGGATGTTGCCGGCGACGATTATGGTTGCACCGAACTCCCCCAGGCTGCGGGCGAACATGAGTGATGAGCCGGCAAAGATACCGCTCAAGGAAAGTGGAAGGATAACTGTGAGTAGTGCGTCATACCAGTGGGCTCCAAGGGTGCGGGATGCCTGGATCAGTTGCAGGTCGATGGCCTCCATTCCTAGCCGTATCGACCTCACCATGAGAGGAAAACCTACTACCGCCGAAGCGATAACCGCGGCCTTCCAGGTGAAGATAAGCCGGATGCCGACAGCCTCAAACAGCCGTCCTAACCATCCATTCTTGCCGAGTAAAAGCAGCAGGAAATAACCGATTACAACGGGCGGCAGGGTCAAAGGGAGGTTGATGAGGACCTCCACCAGCATCTTGCCACGGAAGGTGCAATAGGTTATCAGATAAGCCATGAAAAAGCCGAAGGGGAGCGACAGTAAGGTAGCTGAGAACGCAACCTTGGCTGATAATCCTATGGCCTCGTAATCCGATGGGGTGAATGTCAGCATAAATATACCATTCACCTATCCACAGACCTCGTTTTTTACAATACTCCGCATTTTCTTAAGACGTCCGATTCCGAATTTGCAGGCGGCAAAAGCATCTTCACTTGCGGGGGAGCTTACGGCGACCAAAGAAATGATTTCGCCGATACCTAGCCGGCCGATACGCCGGATGAGCAACAAATCCTCGATGTTCCAGGTAGCGGTCATATCCCCTGCTATCCTCCGCAGTTCATCCTCGGCATCCCCGGCCACGCCATAAACTATATGACATGTTACTCCTCCGGCGCCTTCCTGCTCCTTGACCACTGCATAATGAAAGAGAACCGAACCCGCGCATTTCCTGGCGATCAGATCGTATGAGCCTCGCGGGTCGATTGGTTCAGGCGTGATCAGAACCATTTTGCTTCTCCCCTCTAACGAATTGCAAAACCGTATTTACGTAGCGCAGTTCTTGCTACCTCTGATTGGAGGAAGCGGTAGAATGCCCTGGCATCGGCGTTTTTCAACCCTGCGGTCGTCATTCCCATGGGATAGGTGACCCGTGTATAGAGTTCTTGAGGCACGGTGAAGAGTATTTTTGCCTGTTTCGCCTGGAGTGCGTCGGTCTGGTAGACGAACGCCCCATCCAATTCTCCCCGCTCGGCATACATCAGGCATTCCCGCACATCCCTGGCAATGACCAGCTTCTTTTCCAATTGCTTGTCTATGCCACCCTTTTTTAAGGCTTCCATGGCGTACTCACCGGCTGGTACGCTCTTAGGGCTGCCGATGGCGATTTTCTCAAGCTTCAGCAAATCCTGCATAGAGGATGCCTTGCCGGCAGCGCCGGCAAAGACCAGGGTATTGTAGGTAAAGGTGCTGATGCTGCCGGTATCAACCAGTTTCTTGTTCTTCAGATATTCATCCATTCGAGGTTGGCCGAGATGAAAATGTCTGCGGGAGCACCGTTCTCGATCTGCTTTGCCAGGGCGCCTGATCCGCCGAAATTCTTCAGGAACCGCACACCCGGTTTTTTCCTGGCAAAACTGCCCGTCATCTCGTTGATCACCTCTTTTAGGCTTGCCGCAATCGACAGGTTTATTTCCCCGGCCAACGCCTCTGCTGTCAGGAGGCAAAAGCAGATAATACCCATAAAAATTATTACACTTATTCTCATAAATCAATTCTCTATGATCAAATTCGTTATAACCAATACGCTATAACGCAAGGTAGATTCAGAGGAGAGATCCACAGCTCCCCGGATTTCTAGCTGACGCCTAGAATGACGCTCGATGCCTTGAAGAGGGCGCAGGCGTGCCCACCTTCCTTTAGGTCAAGGTTTTTCACGCTTTCATGGGTGATTACTGCGCTTATTGTGTTTCCCGCGCCGATCTCTACGTCCACCTCGGAGTTGACCGGTCCATCGATGATCTTGGAAATTGTACCGCACATGATATTGCGGGCGCTTATTTTCGCGCCATGAAGGTCGCTGCCGATGATGATTGAACTCGCCTTGATGATGGCGTAGGCGTCCTTGCCGACCGCCAGGCCGAGATTGTCGATGCTGCCGTTGGTAACGGTTGCCACAACCGGAGTTCCTCCCTTCAGGGATAGGGTAACCTCTCCATTGACTAAGCCTTTTTTGATTTCCAAAACCTTCCCGGCAAATATATTGCGTGCGCTGACTTTCATGGCTATTCTCCTTAAGAATTGATAAAGGTTAACGCCATCGCTTACCCTCAGTGAAAGATTCGCTAGAAACTTCCTGTGTTCTTCTTGAATTATATTGAACTTTTCAATCAAATATTTACCTTCAGAGGTTAAATAGGTTCCTCCACCACCCTTGCCGCCGGTTAACCGCTCGACAAGCGGTCTATCGGCGAGATTATTCATCATGTTGATTGAGTCCCAGGCGGTCTTGTAACTTATCCCCGCTGCTTTGGCAGCCTTTGTGATCGAACCGTATTCGTCGATTTTTTCCAACAGATCGATACGGGCTCCGCCCAGAAACTTATGATTAGACTTCTGCAGCCAAACCGAACCGTTTATTTCCAGCAGACGTTTAGCACTGTTCATCCACCAAGTCCTTCCATTACTTAGTCTCCTCGCGTTTCGCGGTTGCAAACATGTTGCGTAGGAAAGCTTCTTTGTTTTTATTATACATGACCTTTGTTTAATGATAAAGCAATCCGTGGCAATTGGTGCGAGGAAAAAAATAAGGGGATTTCCCCCTCAACTATGAAGAAGGTTAAATGACAGGCGTTCCGGGAAAATGAGATTCGAGAAAATCCAAATGATAAAGCAACATCTTTTCTGTAAATTCGTTGTTCCACGTTTGGTTTTGAGTTACGAGTGTGTGGCTATTAATGCATGGTCAATTTATTCTGTCCCCAGGAAATTACGACGCTTATCATGTCGGAGA